>ERZ1066134.81-NODE-81-length-97320-cov-30.584311_pt1 | contig 97320 bp, 89 predicted proteins | sample MGYA00382781_ERZ1066134 | MGnify/ENA primary metagenome ERZ1066134 (study PRJEB33369, sample SAMEA5778364) | biofilm metagenome | biome: Industrial cooling water; feature: Water cooling tower basin; material: Biofilm | place: United Arab Emirates | collected... | reverse complement strand
GTTTGAATGCGTTTGCCCTAGCCGAGGGCAATCTCCTCAAGGCCCAGATCAAACAAATTTGCCGCGAGGCGCTGATTGACCAAGGCATTGGGGTAATTGGGCTACAACGGAATGCCCAAGGGCACTGGCAACGGGGCGCGCATCCGGCGGAACGGCGCATTACGGGCATGTCTGGCCTGGAGGATGGCCATTATCTTAAGGCCACGGGGCCAGCAACGCTGATTTTCCAGAAGCAAGCGGGTCAGGGATATATCGATAAACTGGGCGATCGCATCATTGGGACGTTCCAAAACTGCGCTGGGGGCCAAACACCTTGGGGCACGATCTTGAGTGCGGAAGAAAACGTTCAAGTGCAAATTCCCGAAGCGGTGTATGCCGATGGGACTTCCTTTCCGCCGGGGGCCAATCCTTTTAACATCACTGACGAAGAACTGACCGGGTTGGGCAATGTGTTTGGGTTAGCCGGGAATAAATATGGATGGATGGTGGAGGTGGATCCGGCCAATCCCAATGATTACGGCACCAAGCACACCTGGTTAGGCCGTTATCGCCACGAAGCGGTGGGGGTGCGGGTACTTCCGGGCAAACCGTTGGCGTTTTACTCCGGGTGCGATCGCCGGGGGGGGCACCTCTACAAATTTCTGAGCCGCGATGTTGCGACCAATCTTTCCGACAAAGCCAACTCCCAACTCCTGGCTAATGGAATGCTCTATGCGGCCCAATTTAACCCCGATGGCACCGGCCAATGGATTGCCCTTTCACCGCAAACGCCTGTTAATCCGCAGTTGCCCAGTGTGCACAGTGGCGGCATGATTCCTCTGCCGCTGCGGCCTGGGGGTGGGTTCTTTCGGGTCAAAGATGATGCTGAAATTGCCCCGTTCAAAGCCAAATATAAAAATCTCGGCACCCTTTACACGGGCACGCTCCAGGAACAGCAAGGGGCGATTTTGATTGATGCTCACTATGCGGCGAATGCTGCTGGCGCAACCTGCACCGCTCGTCCCGAAGATACGGAAATTGGCCCGGATGGCTCTTTGTTTATTACCTTTACTTCTGGCGGGATTAGCAAGCACGATGGCAGCCCCGATCGCCGCATTTTTACCGGGCCAGATGGCAGCGCGGATTATGAATATGGCTGGATTATGCAACTGACAGAGGCCGATAACGACCCGGCGGCGCAGACTTTCCGCTGGAAGATGGTGGCCACGGGCGGTGAGCCCGCGAGCGGTGGTCAGGGCTTTGCGAATCCGGATAATTTGACCTTTGATAGCAAGGGCAATCTGTGGATGGTCACGGATATGTCGTCGGATAAGATGAATCGGCCTGTCCGCGATCGCACCGAAAAGGGCGCGCCCATGAGCCAGTCCAATCTCCGGGGCATTTTTGGGAACAACGCGCTCTGGTGGATGCCCCTGCGCGATCAGCACGCGGGCCAACTGTTTTTGTTTGGCATGGGGCCAATGGATAGTGAACTGACTGGCCCCTGCTTCGCGGCGGATCAAAAAACGCTGTTTTTGTCGGTGCAACATCCCGGTGAAATCAACGGTACCCGCCGATATTTCGCCACGGAGGAACGCCCCTTTGCCCTGCGAACCCTGGATGGACAGGCGTTTATGCAACAGCGCCAGGTGCCCATTGGCTCAAATTGGCCCGGTCAGCAAGCCAATGATCCGCCGAAACCCGCGATCGTGGCCATTCGCCGGGTGGATGGTCAAAGTATTGTGTAATACCAGGCGGGCAGGGGGTGGGCGGGGCTGGCCGTCGGGCTAGCTGAACCGAGGCTGGGTTGCTTGGCTGGGGTTGGAGGCAAGGAGCCAAAGTTTCCTAAAATTTGCGGCTGTTTTCAGAAATTGTTGTTACTATGCTGCTTGCTGGCGCTTGTTCCAGCGATCGCGCTCGTCGAGAAACGCCTGTGAAATCCCCAAACCGCCCACCGACTAAAAGCAACGCTGCCCATCCGTCTCTCCGCAAAATCCCCAAGCGCTCAAGTGGTTTACGCTGGATGTGGATGTTGCTTGGTTTTACCGGGGTGGCCATGCTTTCGGCCACGGCAGGAGCCATTCTGGCGATGACCATGTCCAGCACGCCTCTCCTGCAACGCAAACTCTCCCCCGCTGAAGCCGCAGTCTTTTCCAAAGGCGAACTGTCGTCGGTGAACAGCCTGCAATTACCAGAACTGACCCGCCCGGTCAACATTCTGGTGTTGGGGGCAAAAGTGCTGACCAGTGATGTAGACGATGCCTCTTCTCAGCAGCAATTAGGGTATCACGCCCTGGTGAACTCGTTTGATGGGCTAACCGACACCATGTTGCTCCTGCGGTTTACCCCAGCGACGAAACGGGTGGTGCTGCTCTCCATTCCCCGCGATACCCGAGTCGAAATTCCGGGACATGGCGTGTCCAAAATTAATGCGGCCAATTCCCTCGGTGGCCCTGCGCTGAGTGCCCAAAGTGTGAGTAATTTGCTGGGCGGCGTTGGCATCGATCGCTATGTCACGATCAACGTCCAAGGGGTGGAAGCATTGATTGATGCCTTGGGGGGAGTCACAGTGGATGTGCCCAAGGACATGAAATATCAGGATGACAGCCAGCACTTGTATGTCAACCTCAAAGCGGGTCGCCAGCATTTGAATGGGAACCAAGCCTTGCAACTGCTGCGCTTTCGGAATGACGAATTGGGGGATATTGGCCGGGTGCAGCGGCAACAAATGGTGATGCGGGCTTTGTCCGAGCAGACGTTAAACCCCACCATCCTTGCGCGTTTGCCTAAGATTTTGTCGGTGATTCGATCGCACATTGATACCAACCTCACAGTGGAAGAACTGTTTGCCCTTGTGGCCTTTGGCACCAGTGTGAATCGCTCCAATATGCAAATGCTCATCATGCCGGGGGATTACGGCGATATCGAGACCTATGGCACCAGCTATTGGTTGCCGAACATGGCTCAAATCCCCAATCTGGCGGCGCAATTTTTTGAAACCGGGGCGACCTCTGGTGATGGGTTGGGGGCGGCTAACCTGCGGGTCGCGGTGCAATCTCGTACCCAAACTGTGACCCCAGAAAGTATTGCCGCGCTCTTGGAGCGATCGGGCTATACCAACGTCTATCCCAGTGATGCCTATGGGGAACCCCTTAAAACGACGCGCATCATTGCTCAACAGGGGGATGTGAAAAGTGCCGAGGCTGTACGCCAGATCTTGGGTTTGGGGGAAGTGCTGGTTGATGGCACTGGGGATCTGACTTCGGATGTGACGGTGCAAGTGGGCACAGATTGGGCGCAACGCCAGTCTCCGGCACAACTCCCCCGGATTAAGCAGTAAGTGGTTTTTCCGCCGAGACTGCGATCGCCCAGTCAGCGCTTTAGTGCCGACCTGCACTGCCAGGGTAACCACAAGGGATTGCCCCTACCGCGAACAATACAGGCTGTTTTTCTGCGCATTCCTGGTATTGCTGATGAATTAAAGTTTTTGGGGAATTGGCCTAATCCTCATGAATAATGCACGTTAGGAAAGCTTGGTCAGGAAGCCCAATAGTTTTTTGCTGCGGGGGGTCAACAACGTCCGGCGATAGGCATCGGCTGCTTTTTTCAAAACTTCGGCCTGGGTAGGGTAAGGATGAATGACGCTGGCCAATTTGCTGAGGCCGATGCCCCCGACGATCGCCAAGGTCACTTCGCTGATCAAGTCTCCGGCGTGGCTAGCAACGATCGTGGCTCCCAAAATTTTGTCTGTTCCGGCCTGATACAGAATTTTGGCAAACCCTTGGGTTTCCCCATCGGCGATCGCGCGATCGACAGACTCCAGCTCAATTTTGATGGTTTTTGTGGCAATTCCCTGCTGCTGGGCTTCGGCCTCATACAGCCCTACGTGGGCAATCTCTGGATCGGTATAAGTACACCAGGGCATCACCACATCGCTAAGTTTGGCCCGCCCCAACCCCAGAGGGGAAAACAGCGTATTTTTGATCACAATCCGGGCGGCAGCATCGGCGGCATGGGTAAACTTCCAGTCCATGCAAATATCCCCTGCTGCATAGATCTGGGGATTGGTCGTCTGCAAGTAATCATTGACTTTAACGCCCCGCGCGTCATATTCCACGCCCACGGTTTCCAGGTTTAAGCCTTCTACATTGGGCGATCGCCCCGCTCCAATCAAAATCTCATCCACTGTCACCGTATCGGGTTGGCCGTTGGTGGTGAAATGCAAGACTTTACCCTGAGCCGTTTGTTCGACTCGTTCCAGCTTACTGTTCAGTACCAAGTGCATCCCTTCCTGGGCAAAGGTTTGCTGCACGATCGCCGCTGCTTCTGGATCTTCCTTGTCCAACAGGTGGTCATTTTTGTGGAGCAACGTCACCTGCGACCCCAACCGATGGAAGGTTTGGGCCAACTCGCAGCCAATCGGCCCGCCCCCAATCACCGCTAACCGAGCCGGACGTTCCGTAAGCGCAAACACCGTTTCGTTGGTCAAAAATCCGGCTTCTGCTAATCCCGGCACCGCTGGCCGACTGGCCCGTGCCCCAGTGGCAATCACCGCTTTCTTGAAGGTCAAAATGGTGTCATCAACCTGAATTTGCCGGTCTGAGCGAAACTGACCGGAGCCTAAAAAGACATCTACCCCCAGGGCTTGAAACCGCGTGGCGGAATCATGATGGCTGATGCCAGCTCGAATCTGGCGCATCCGGGCCATAACAGCGGCAAAATCCACTTCTACCTCAGCAGGCGCGGTGATGCCGAAGCGATCGCTATCCCGCATTTGGGCTGCAACCCGTGATGAGCGAATCAGGCACTTGGACGGCACACAGCCCACATTCAAGCAATCGCCCCCCATCAAATGCTTTTCGATGAGGGCCACCTTCAGCCCTAGCCCTAAGCCTGCGGCCCCGGCGGCGACGACTAGGCCCGCTGTGCCTGCCCCAATGACCACCAAGTCATACACCTCTGCGGGCGGGGGATTCACCCAGTCCGCTGGATGCACCTGGGCAAGCAACTGCTGGTTGTAAGTATCGATGGGGCTAATCAGATTAGTCATGGCTGCTGGAAACCTCGTGAATGTCCTTGGGCGTAACACTTTGGGCTAGGGCTTTCCGGGCTAACCGTGTGATGTAGACTGTGACGGCAACGGTGGCGATGAACCCCACAATGCGGATGACCCACTGGGCAATTTCGGCCTGGGGATTTAAGGTTGGCTGGGTGCCGATCGCGGCCAGATCGCCAGCCAAAGACCCAATATATACATACATCACGGTGCCCGGAATCATGCCGATGGATCCCAGCACGTAATCTTTGAGGGAGACGCGGGTTACTCCCAGGGCGTAGTTCAGCAAGTTAAATGGAAAAATGGGCGATAACCGGGTCAGGAAGACGATTTTCAGCCCTTCCCGCGCGATCGCCGTTTCGATCGCCTGAAATTTGCCGTTTCCTTCAATCTGGTGTTCGACCCAGTTGCGCGCGACGTACCGACCAATCAAAAATGCGAGAGTTGCGCCGATGGTTGCCGCGAGAAAGACGTACACCGACCCCCAAACAACCCCGTAGATTGCGCCCCCGCCCAAGGTTAGCAGGGAGCCGGGAATAAAGAAAATGGTGGCCAGATTATAGATCACCATGTAAGCCAGTACCCCGATCGCGCCCAGATCTTTGATCCACAGCAAGGCACTTTCCAAGGTCTGTTGCACAAGGGTATGGATATGCAAATGCTTCACCAAAATCACCAATAGGGCAACCATAACAAGTCCGAACAAAAACTTCAGCCTGGAGTGAAAACGTGGGTTCATAGGGTGGGCCTGGGAAGGTGAGCAGGGCATGGGGTGCGATCGCTGCTTCGATCAAGCGCGACTGTCGAAAAGACATACGCACAATGGGCCGACTTTGGATGTTTGCAGCAGGCGAGCCTGGAACTTCACGATCAGTTTTACTGGTGTCAGGGCACCCACAGCCCCTACTGTTTTATTGTTTCAGGGCACCCACAAGGGAGGCCCGTGCAGGCGAGATTCACGACGCCCTACCCAACGGTAAGCGGGCGATCGCGGTGTTGGCCACTGTGCTTCACCGGAAGCCCGCCTGAAAATAGCCGCAGCCTTGTGGCAGGGCGCTGCTGGGATGTTCACGGACAGGATGTTCACGGACAGGATGTTCACGGAACCCAACTGGCAAAGTCTCCCGTAAACTGGGCCAGGGAAATAAGCTGAATGAGTGGATCGGTGGCGGCAGCTTGGCGTTCGGGTGCGGTGTTGTAGCCCCAATCTGCCAGGAAAAGCCCGACTGGAGCTAATTCGGTGCGTTTTTGAATGGTTTGTAAGGTTTTGAGCCGATCTTCGACAAACCAAAAGATGGCCTCTGGGCCAAAGACTTCTATTAATTCCAGCAAAATATCGCCTTTTGGGCGTTTCACCTCTTTGCCAAAAATCAGGAGTTCTGTTAGGTCGATGCCCTGTTGTTCGAGCAATTGCCGAATAAAGCGGCCTTCTTTGGTGCTGATGATGGCAACGGGCAGTTCGGTTTGCAAGATGGCCTGGAGGCGATCGCCCACACCGGGGTAGAAGGTATGCTCGGCTAACCAACTGTCGATATCGGTGGCAATCCAGCGATCGCGGATGCTATCTACGGCTTGGGCCAGGGCGGCGGGGGCCAGTTGCTCATCGGTGACGAGTTGGTCGCGGAGGCTGGGCCAATGGGCCAAAATTTTGTCATCGGCAATGCCCCGAGCGATCGCCCGAATCACGACGGGCATTTCCCACCCGGTTTCCACCACAGGCCGCAGCCGATAAAACGACTCGGCCATGCCATCGGGAGGAATGGGTTCGGGCACGGCCCAAAGCTGGCAATACGCTTTCCACGCAGTCAAAAAATATTCTTTCAAGCCGTCACACAGCACGCCATCAAAATCGAGCGCCAACACAGTGGGAAGCCGAAGAGTCATGGGCGATCGCACCTACAACAGTGAGCCCCCCTAAAGTACCGCAAGTTGACTCTGTAAAGTACGGAACAGGCAACAACTCTATCCCTCGGAGGAGGACGAAAAACTATGCACAAAAAAGGCACCTTGCGATGCCTTAGTAAAGAGTTCTAAACCAACTAATTTAGGTCAAACGCTGCTAGCGCAACTGAGTCAAAATCGCATCCAGATTTTTCTTCGCATCCCCAAATAACATTTGGGTATTTTGCTTGTAGAACAATGGATTCTCGATCCCAGCATAGCCACTGGCCATACTCCGTTTCATGACGACGGCTTTGTGGGATTTCCAGACTTCCATCACCGGCATTCCGGCGATCGGGCTGCCCGGATCTTCCACCGCACTGGGATTCACAGTATCGTTTGCGCCAATGACCAACACCGCATCGGTTTCAGGGAAATCTTCGTTGATTTCATCCATTTCCATCACAATGTCGTAGGGCACATTAGCCTCAGCTAATAACACGTTCATGTGTCCCGGCATCCGTCCGGCCACGGGATGGATCCCGAACCGCACCGTTACTCCCAACCCGCGCAACACTTTCGTAATTTCCGAAACGGAGTGCTGGGCTTGGGCAACGGCCATGCCATAACCGGGCACAATAATCACGCTCTTGGCTTCGCGCAAAGTTTTGACCGTATCTTCAACAGTGATTTGATGGACTTCGCCTTCGATCTTGGCGGTGCTGGCGGGTGCGGCCCCACTATCTGCGCCAAAGCCGCCCAAAATCACGCTGATGAAGGAGCGGTTCATGGCTTTGCACATGATGTAACTCAGGATGGCCCCGCTACTGCCCACTAATGCGCCGGTGATGATCAACAAGTCGTTGGAGAGCATGAACCCGGCAGCGGCAGCGGCCCACCCGGAATAGCTGTTGAGCATGGAAATGACGACGGGCATATCTGCACCGCCGATCGCCATGACCAAATGCACCCCCAACACGATCGCGATCGCGGTCATGATCGATAGCGGTGTTAAACCCTCTGTGCCGCTTGCTCCCAAGAACCAGGCTCCCAGCCAAATTGTCGCAGCCAACATGCCCAAATTCAGGACATGGCGGGCAGGTAGCAGCAGCGGTTTACTCGAAATTAGGGTGCGCAACTTGCCAAAGGCAATCACGGAGCCGGAAAACGTGACTGCCCCAATAAAGACCCCAGCGAAGATTTCAACTTCGTGAATGACGTGTTCAACGCCGCTCAGGGCTTCGGCAGGGGAAAGGTAGTTGGCAAACCCGACCAGCACTGCCGCTGCGCCGACAAAGCTGTGCAAAATGGCGACTAATTCTGGCATGGAGGTCATAGCCACGCGGGAAGCGACGATCGCCCCAATGACCAATCCCGGCATCATCGCTGCGGCTAAGGTGCCATATTCATTCAGGCCAAACCCCTGAACCAAGCCCGCGCCAATGGTGGTGGTGGCGATCGCAATCAGCATCCCCAAAATGCCGTACCAGTTGCCCCGGCGGGCTGTTTCCTGCTTCGACAACCCCCCCAAACTCAAAATAAACAGCGCACTTGCGCCGATATAGGAAACCGTTAGTAAGCTGCTAGTCATACTTGTGTGTTGATGCCTTCATGGCTACAAAAAATGAATCGAATCACCAAATGCCTGAACTCTAGATCCGCTCTTGTTTTACCGATGGAACATTTTCAGCATCCGTTGGGTGACTAAAAAGCCGCCTGCAATATTGATTGTGCCGATGAGGATCGCGATCGCCCCTAAAACTGTCGTGGCCGTAAACGGAGCCCCCTGCAACTGCACAATGCCACCGATGATGATGATGCCGCTAATTGCATTCGTCACACTCATCAACGGTGTATGCAGCGAGGGCGAAACATTCCAAATCACTTGCCAGCCCACAAAACAGGCCAACACAAACACCGTCAAGTGGGATAAAAACGATGGCGGCGCACCTAACCCAATGCCCACGAGGGCCAGCCCTGCCCCAATCAACCAGACCACATCATTGCTGCTCCCCGTCGGTTTGGCGACCTCCGGTTTTGCTGGCTGGCTGACGGCGGCGGCAGGAGGTGTTGTAGAGACGGCGGCGGGGGCAGCGGCTTTGGGCGCTGCCGCAGGTTTGGGCGTGGGGGCCGGTTGAGATTTCGGGGGTGGCCAGGTAATTTCTCCGTCTTTGACCACCGTTGCCCCCCGCACGACTTCATTGTCAAAGTCGATTTGGAAGTTGGCGTTCCCCCCCAGTTCATCCAGGACGTGGGCCAAGTTGGTGCCGTAAAGCTGACTAGCCTGTTGTGCCATGCGGCTGGGTAAATCAGTGAGGCCAATAATGGTCACGCCATGATGCCGAATCACTTCGCCGGGTTGGGTCACTTCGCAGTTTCCGCCTTGTTCAGCGGCCAGATCCACCACCACAGAGCCTTCTTTCATACTCTCGACCATCGCGCGGGTGATCAATGTGGGCGCTTTCACCCCTGGAATCAACGCGGTGGTGATGATGATGTCCACATCCTGGGCCTGCGCCGCGAAGAGTTCCATCTCGGCTTTGATAAACTCGTCGCTCATGACTTTGGCGTAGCCGCCCTGGCCCGTTCCATCTTCTTCAAAGTGCAGTTCGAGGAATTCGGCACCCAGGCTTTCCACTTGTTCTTTCACCACGGGCCGGGTGTCAAAGGCGCGGACGATCGCCCCCAGGTTGCGGGCGGCCCCGATCGCCGCTAACCCTGCCACTCCGGCTCCAATCACCAAAACTTTGGCTGGGGGCACTTTCCCTGCGGCTGTAATCTGCCCCGGAAAGAAGCGATCGAAGGAGTTGGCAGCCTCAATGACGGCGCGATAGCCCGCAATATTGGCCATCGAACTCAGGGTGTCCATTTTCTGGGCGCGGGTAATCCGTGGAATCGAGTCTGTGGCCAGCACCGTCGCCTTGCGCATTGCCAACTCATCCAACAACCCTCGATTTTGCCCTGGATAAATAAAGCTAATTAAGGTTTTTCCAGCAGATAAGAAATCAGTTTCGGCTTTGCCAGATTCTGGCATCACCATTGGCGGTCGTACCTTTAGAATGATATCGGCCTCGCTCCATACTCCTGGCGCTTCTGGGAGAATCTGAGCGCCCACAGCCTGGTAGGATTCATCGGAAAAATTGGCCTGTTGGCCAGCTCCCGTTTCGAGCAAGACCTCGAATCCTAACTTTTGTAATCGCTTGACCGTATCTGGTGTTGCAGCGACTCGACACTCACCGGGATACACTTCCTTGGGAATTCCAACTTTCATACCTGCTCCAACTTCCACGCAGATAGTTCCCCGCGAGATGGTTCTGCGAGGTCTGATCAAGTATTACTCTGGCAGTGAAATTGGAGAGAGCCGTTGCGACAGCGGAATCTCTTAAGAAACCAGTTACGTCTGACAACATTCCCTTGCAAAACTTTTTAAGCATCCTAGGGAACTGGAAGGGCGAAAAAACGTCTCCCCTATTCGTAGGACAACGGGAAGCGTGATACCATCAGTTCAAATTTGCTAAAGTTATGTAGTTCAATAAAGCTTGATATTTCGTATCAAAGCGCTATCGCTGCAATCCCGTTGCCAAGTCGGTGAGGAGTCTATGGTTTTAAAATTATTCATGCGACGAGTGTTCTCTGGTCTGGCGATCGCAGGTTGCTTAACGGGCGCTCTACCCCTGGCGAGTTTTGCCCAGAGTGGTTTGCCTGGTTTTACTCTCTTTGGTGGGGTCAGAGGCGAAGAGAACCTGAACTATCGCTTAGACTTTGGCGGTAAAACGGGCGGTTGGGATCGCTATCGGCTGCGCTTACCGAAAAATAAAATGAAGCTGGCCGTTGCTCAATTCGCGATTTCCTACCCAGACTATTATCGGGGTACCTTCGACCCTGACAGCGTGGAACTCTTGGTGGAAGGAAAGAGCGTTGCCATTCAAGAAGTGAAGTGGAAGAAAGAAGATTACGTCATTGAAATTGTGCCTGTTGATCCGGTGCCCGCCAACAGCAAAGTTGAAATTTGGCTAGAGAATGTGAAAAATCCGAGCACGGGCGGCATGTTCTATTTCAACTGCCAGGTGCAGTCGCCAGGGGATCTACCAGTCTATCGTTACCTTGGGACGTGGGTACTGCAGATCACCTGATGATAGGTTTGACATCGTTTCATGGCTAAGGCGCTACTGAGTGGTGCCTTTTTTTTACGGTTATTTTTCTCCGGAGGAATGAATCCGAGGCGAGGCTGGCGATCGCTGATCGCGCCTTGGGCGACTGATGGTATCATTGATAATTGTGACTTTTTCCAAGTTTAAGCAGTCTGGGAGAATTTGAATCATGACCCAACGCACACTCGGTGGTACTCGGCGGAAACGGAGAAGAACCTCTGGCTTTCGGGCACGGATGCGGACTAAAAATGGTCAGCGGGTGCTGAAAGCACGGCGGAGCAAAGGGCGGGCACGGCTAGCTGTAGCATAAACACCAGCGGCGCTGGCGCAGATCGGCAACTGCATTTTTGCTGGATTTGCTGGCCGGCCCGAAGGTGCTCATCTTTGCTCAGCAGTATCCTCAGAGGCTTGATACCCGTGGGGTTGCCCCAGCAACATCGGTTAAAACAACGGCAAGATTTTAGCCAACTCTATGCCAAAGGGTTGCGTCTAAAAACGCCTTCGTTTGCGGTGCGGCTAAGGCGGCGATCGCCCCAGTCTGGCAGCGCTGAACCAGGCTCCAGGCAACTGCCAACGCGCATTGGCATCTCTGTGAGCTTGAAAGTGGAGAAGCGGGCCGTGGTGCGTAACCGGATTCGTCGGCAAGTGCAGGCCATTTTTCGCCAACTATTACCAGCCGTTGAGCCGGGCTGGGATATTTTGGTAATCGCCTTGCCTGTTGCTGCTCGGTGCGATTACCACCAATTTCTGCAAGAATTAAAGCAGTTGCTAGCAGACGCTGAGGTATTTCATGGCTGTTAAAGAAGAGGTTTACTACGAAGGTGGCCCGCATGTTGGGGAGCTCATTTTCAACATCTTGCTGGCGTTCACCGTCATCTGTATTCCACTGACCGTTGGTGCAATTGTGCGGGCGTTGTGGCTGCGCTATCGCATTACTGATCGGCGGATTTCGGTGACGGGTGGTTGGCGTGGGCGCGATCGCTCTGACATCATCTATTCTGAAGTGGCTAGGGTTGTTACCGTTCCTCGTGGGCTGGGCCTGTGGGGAGACATGGTGATCACCCTTAAAGATGGCAGTCGCTTGGAACTCCGGGCAGTCCCCAAGTTCCGGGAACTGTATGACTACATCAGCCAGCAGATCTCTCCTGCGGCCAAAGCCCGTAGTGGCGGCCTAGGCACCCAAGGCTAAGGTCGTGTTACCCGTACTTGTTAGGGCTTAGCCCTGAGCAAGTATGCTGGTGGAGTTGATTAACGAAGGCTTAAGACCTCCAGAACTATTAATCGACAAATCAACATAAACATTTAGATAGAGTCTGCAAACTCAGTAAGGGTTGGGAAAACGCGAATGGATTTCGGTATTGGCTTTCTTTCAAACAATGTAATGTTGCCAATCCTGGACTTTTTTTATGGGATTGTGCCGAGTTATGGTCTCGCGATCGTCGCGCTGACCTTAGTGATTCGCTTTGCGCTTTACCCGCTGAGTGCAGGTTCTATCCGGAATATGCGCCGGATGAAAGTTGTCCAGCCGGTGATGCAAAAACGGCAACAGGAAATCCGCGAGAAGTACAAAAACGACCCGGCCAAGCAGCAAGAAGAAATGGCGAAGGTCATGCAAGAGTTGGGGAACCCACTGGCTGGGTGTTTCCCGTTGTTGCTTCAAATGCCGATCTTGTTTGCCCTGTTTGCAACGTTGCGGGGCTCGCCATTTTCTGATGTTCCTTACAACATTAACTTCCAAATCCTGCCCCAGGAGCAAATCGCCCAGATCCAGCCTCAGGCTTACACGTCCAAACCTCAGAACATTTATGTTGCGGATAGTATTCATGCGCCGATCGCGGCGATTGCCCCTGGTGGTACCAAACTAGGCGTTGGTGAAACCACCAAAATTGAATTCCAATCCACTGAAGGAAAACCGCTGTCTGCTCTGCGGCAGGAATACCCAGACTTTGCCGCGAAGTTGCAACCTCGGTTCGAGGTTGTAAATGGTGCTGAGCGAGTTCAGCTCAACCCCGATGGCACCCTCGTTGCCTTGCAACCCGGCGATGTCACGATTAAGAGTGTGATTCCTGGCTTGGCATCGGACACTGGCTTCCTGTTTATTGACCAACTGGGCCGCGTGGGGGCGATCGATCCTGATGGTGTGATCCATTGGGACATTGTGGGCATGATCATCTTCTTTGGGGTGAGCATCTACGTCAACCAATTGCTCTCTGGCCAAGGCGGTGGCAGCAACCCCAACCAAGCAACAGTGAACAAAATTACCCCAGTTATCTTTTCTGGGATGTTTTTATTCTTCCCGTTGCCCGCCGGTGTCTTGATGTATATGTCCATTGCCAATATCTTCCAGACGTTGCAAACCTTCATCCTGTCGCGAGAAAAGCTGCCGGATGAAATCCTGAAGCTGGTTGAAGAGGAAGAGAAAAAGGCTGGCTCCACTGCTAAGAAGGACAAGGACAGTACCCCTGAATCTCTCCCGTTTGAACCGGGTCGCAAGAAAAAGGCACAAAGTTAATCATGGATACAGAACGCGGAAAGCGCGGTCAGCGGTGGCTGTCAGAATTGTTAGAGTTATCGGGCATGGCGGCTCCGGTGTCCGTCCAAGCAAGTCCATCCTTCTGGGAGGATAGCTGTTGGTTGGTCATTGATCACGAGAACTTGGCTGAAGAAGAGATCGTGAGCCTGATTGGGACAAACGGTCATGTGATTGACTCGATTCAATATCTGGCAAACACCGTTTTAAATTTGGGCATTGAGCAAGATCAGCAAGGTGCCTTTACGATTGACCTGGCGGGTTATCGCGAACAACGATACAAAGAGTTGCTGACGTTAGCCAATGATGCGGCCACCCAAGCCCGAGATACGGGGAATGAGGTTGAACTCAAGGCACTGTCTGCTGCCGAACGGCGACAGGTTCATACGATTCTCAAAGAGTATGAAGACTTGGAGACCTATAGCCGTGGCCAAGAACCCGATCGCCGGCTTGTGGTGAAGTTGGCGGAGTCTCAGCCTTAGGGGTGGGGCGATCGCGCGTTTTGGTGCGATGGTGCCAAGATGGAAACTGAGCGAGATTCTGGCGTGGCCTGGTTCCCAAGTTAACTTGGCTTGAGTGTGTGGCTGGACGGTGGTGCAATCCCTGACGTTGGAAGTCAACAGACGATCATGTTAGAACCTATTCATATTCCTCGCATTGCTAGAGCCTTTGAACAAACTGAAAGGCTGCCGTTCAGCGAGATAGTGCCTGATTTGCCCACGTTGACTCCGGTGCAGGGAGAAATTGTGATCACTCATCGGGGTAATTTTTTGGAGGTTTCGGCCCAGGCTGAGGCGATCGTGACCTTGACCTGCGATCGCTGCTTACAGCAATACAACCATCGATTAGTTGCAACGCCATCAGAAATCATCTGGCTTGAAGACAATGCGGCGGCTCAAGAACTGCTGCTTGATCAGGATCTTGCCCCAGAAGATTTGGTGGAAACTCTGCCGCCCCAGGGCTATTTTGAACCCGCAACCTGGCTTTACGAACAGTTGTGCTTGGCGTTACCGCAACGCAAATTGTGCGATGAGCAATGTCAGGGGATTGAAGTTCCAGAGGCGCTTGATGGGGCTCCACCTGCGATTGATCAGCGCTGGGCGCGATTGGAATCCCTCAAAGATCAATTATTTCGCCAAAACTGAATTATTAAAACTGCCTATTTAAGCGGTGATTAGCTGCTTGCGCTGGATGATTAAGTACCAGGGGGGCGGCATTCAATGGCATGATGATAAAGGCTGGCTTGGTCTAGCTATCTTGCTGTCAGTATGTCGTGCGCATGAGTTTCAGTGACGAGTTTGAACTGCTGTTGCGGGCCCGTTATCCGCTTCTCTATATTCCGACTCAGGAAGAAGAGCGGATCGAAGGGGCGATCGCCCAATGCGCAAAAAATTTGGGCAATCGAGCTATTTATGTTTGGGATTTTGTCGATGGCTATCACGGCAATGCAAATGACGTTGGGGTGGGTAAGCGTAATCCCCTTCAGGCATTGGAACTTATTGAAACTCTGCCCCCCACAGCGGCTATTGTGTTCGTCCTGCGGGATTTCCATCGCTTTCTAGAAGATGTGGCCGTTGCCCGGAAGTTACGGAATTTGGCTCGTCGCTTAAAGTCGCAGCCGAAAAATATTGTGATTTTGGCCCCAACGCTGGCCATCCCAGACGAACTCAGCGAAGTGCTGACAGTGGTAGAATTTCCGTTGCCCACCGAATTTGAGATTCGCACGGAGATCGAACGGTTACTGGGCAGCACTGGCCAAAGCCTGGAGTCTCGAATTCTCGATGAATTGGTGCGATCGTGCCAGGGTTTATCAATGGAACGCATTCGGCGGGTTTTGGCACGGGCGATCGCGGCTCATCGCGAAATCCAGGCCGAAGATGTGGAGCTGATCTTGGCAGAAAAACGCCAAACCATCCGCCAAACCCAGATTCTAGATTTTTATCCAACCAGCGCCAATATGACTGATATTGGGGGCCTGGATAACCTGAAAGACTGGCTGCTCCGGCGGGGCGGTGCCTTTTCTGAGCAGGCCCGTCAGTATGGTTTGCCCCATCCACGGGGTTTGTTGCTCGTCGGCATTCAAGGCACGGGAAAATCCTTAACGGCAAAGGCGATCGCCCATCACTGGCATTTACCCTTGCTTCGTCTGGATGTGGGGCGGTTGTTCGCGGGTCTCGTTGGGGAATCGGAATCCCGCACGCGCCAAATGATTCAACTTGCAGAAGCCTTGGCTCCTTGCATTTTGTGGATTGATGAAATTGACAAAGCCTTTGCCGGGGTCGATGGTCGGGGAGATTCGGGCACTACCAGCCGTGTCTTCGGCACCTTCATTACCTGGATGGCCGAAAAAACGAGCCCCGTCTTTGTGGTTGCTACCGCCAACGCCATTCAATCTCTCCCACCAGAAATGCTCCGCAAAGGCCGCTTCGATGAAATCTTCTTTGTTGGGCTGCCCACCCAGGAAGAACGCAAAGCAATCTTTACTGTGCATCTCCAACGGCTCCGGCCCCAAACCCTCAAGCAATACGACTTAGAGCGGCTTGCTTACGAAACGCCCGATTTCTCTGGAGCGGAAATTGAGCAAGTGCTGGTCGAGGCGATGCACCTTGGGTTTAGCCAAAATCGCGACTTTACCACCGACGACATTTTAGAAGCGGCTAGCCAAATTATCCCCCTAGCGCGGACAGCCCAACCCCAAATTGAATTTTTGCAAGAATGGGCAGCGGCAGGCAAGGCCAGGTTAGCGTCTAAATACAGTGGTTTAAGCACCCGCATCCAGCAGCAACGGCAGCAAGCCGATCCGCAGGATTAGCGCCACAAACTGCAATCAAAACGGGATTGGGGCGTAGTTGTGTTCACTGGTGACTAGAAAAACTGAATTTCGGTGTGCCAAAGTGAAGCGATCGCTATAAAATCTCCAACATTGTCACCTAAGTTTTTCATCATGGGCTGGTCAGGTTTTTTCAAAGGTATTAGTGCCACGCTTATCGCCTGTGCTTTGATCGGCGGTGGCGGCTTCCTTGCTGTGCAATATCTGATCAATCAATACTCGGCCCCCCCACCCCGCCCCACCTTCCCCAACGATTCTCCCGCGCCCAAAGCCAAAGCCCCTGCGGCCAAGCCGGCTGTGGCTCCCTCAGTGGCGGCCAAGCCCAGTCCTCCGCCATCACCGCAACCCAGTCCCACTCCGACGGGCTATCGCGCCCGGATCACCCTCTCGGAAGGGTTGAATTTGCGCCAACAGCCAGATGCCGCATCGAACCGGGTGGATGGTGTGGACTACAACGATGAGGTCACGGTGTTGGAAGAGTCGGCGGATAAAGAATGGATCAAAGTACGAGTCAATGCCACTGGGGCTGAAGGCTGGCTGAAATCGGGGTATACAGAACGGCTTAACTAACGGTTTGGCCAGTCTAGCCCAGCTTGCTAGCCAATGAACGCAAAAAGCCTCACCTACGTAGATGAGGCAATGGATTCTAAATTAGAAAGAGCCGACGAAGCCTATTGCAGTGCTCCCGGCTTTGTATTTAGTGGTGCTTTATCTGGCTTACAGATATTTTTCGAGGGTGCTCGCTAACGTGGTCTTGGGAACGGCTCCCACAACCATGTCAACCCGCTGCCCCCCTTTGAAAATCATGAGGGTGGGGATGCTGCGAATCCCATATTGGCTAGCAACCGATGGATTTTCGTCGGTATTGACTTTAACGACTTTCACTTGGCCTTCATATTGACTCGCGATGTCATCAACAATCGGAGCAACCATGCGGCATGGGCCACACCAAGGTGCCCAAAAGTCCACTAAAACAGGAACATCGCTTTCTAGAACCTCTTTATGAAAGGTTGAATCCGTAACTTGTGCGGCTGCAGACATGCTCAGAATCCTTGCCTATACTTATTTCACCAGATTTTACCATAGCGAAAAAGCCTCACTCTTCCTAGAGGCTCTACACATATAGACATACTTGGCGCTAGAGGCCAATGCTACACGATGCTGCACCCACAAACTCAAAGCGGTGGGCTTGCTCGGACAATCGCGATCGCTAGGGTGAACCCAACTTTGGCACTGCTGCTTTAAAAAAGGAACCGCCCGAACGATGTTCAGGCGGAGTGTGGTGTGAGGAGTGAACGGAAACATGCGTCTCCGCTACCTCTATTGTAAACGACCATTCCCGGTTTTCCAGGTGTTGTTAAAAAGACCGAACAAAGTTTTAAGAATTGGATCTGGATATGAGCAATTGTGTCGCGAAAAGGGCCGTATCGTGAGCACGAGATTACTCATCCGGATGGTTGACTAACGTTGTTCTAATCTTTTCGGGCCGAGTTTATTTACCCATCCCTAACTGTTGAGCTTTTTGGTAAACCTTTCCTTCAGTTAACAGGGAGGGGGCAATGACAACTTCAACTTCTTGCATTTCTTTAATGGTTTTTGCGCCTAAAGTGCCCATGCTGGTTTTGAGGGCACCTAAGAAGTTGTGTGTGCCGTCATCAAGTTGGGCGGGGCCGCGCAAAATTTGTTCCAGGGTGCCTGTCGTTCCGACGCGGATGCGGGTGCCACGGGGTAAGACTGGGCTGGGGGTGGCCATACCCCAGTGATAGCCACGGCCAGGGGCTTCTTTGGCGCGGGCAAAGGGAGAGCCAATCATCACGCTGTCGGCTCCGCAGGCGATGCACTTACAAATGTCGCCCCCGGTGACCAGACCGCCGTCGGCGATGACAGGAATGTAGTTGCCAGTTTCCCGATAGTAGTCATCGCGGGCGGCAGCACAGTCGGCGATCGCGGTGGCCTGAGGCACCCCAACCCCCAAAACCCCACGGGAGGTACACGCCGCCCCAGGGCCAATACCAACCATCACTGCTGCTGCGCCAGCTTTCATCAAGTTCAGGGCGACATCGTAGGTGACACAGTTGCCTAACGCCACGGGGATGGGCATTTCCTGGCAAAAGTGGGCGAGGTCGAGGGGGGTGACATTTTCCGGTGAAAGGTGGGCGGTGGACACAACCGTCGCTTGGACAAAGAACAAATCAGCTCCAGCGGCGGCAACAATTTCACCATATTTCATTGCGGCTACGGGGGTGGCACTAACGGCGGCAATTCCCCCTTGGGCTTTTACTTCTTGCACGCGGCGTTCGATCAACTCGGGTTTGATCGGTTCGGCATAGAGTTCTTGCATGAGGGTAACGAACTCATCTTTGCCGACGGAGGCGATGCGATCGAGGACGGGATTGGGGTCTTCGTACCGAGTTTGCACGCCTTCGAGGTTGATGACGCCCAAGGCTCCGAGGCGCGACAATTCGACCGCCATTTTCACATCAACCACACCATCCATCGCGCTGGCAATGATGGGAATTTCGCGTTCAATGCCGCCGATCGCCCAGTGGGTGTCAGCCAAGGCTGGATCTAACGTTTTTGCTCCTGGAGCTAGCGCAATTTCATCAATCCCGTATGCTCTGCGGGCAACTTTGCCTCTACCAATTTGAATATCCACGGGCTATCACCTGTTTCCCAAACTATTTAAGCTAGCCTAGCAAATTTCTGGGGGTGCTCATTCACTCAATTTTGTCTATGACTTGGAATACAGAAATGTGGCCTCAGCTTTGTTGGCTCCGGCGATCGCCGCTGGCTATTTTTTGGGACTGATTCCTTCTAAAACGTGGCGATCGTGGCGATCGCATCGGGGCAAACTGGGCTGCTGTTTGGTGGACTTTGCCAGCGTGGGGTGGGGAAAGTTGCGGGGGCCTTGGCTTAGGAGGGCAGACTACGGGTTAATTGCTGCAACGCGGTAACTAGCAATTGCAAATGGTCAAGGGTGTGGGTTGCCATCAGGGTAAGGCGCAGGCGGCTAGTTGGCACGGTGGGTGGCCGGATGGCTGGTGCAAAAATGCCCCCATCTTGCAAGGTTTGGCCGAGTTGCAGGGCGATCGCCGGACTGGGCACCTGCACACACAGAATGGGGGAGGCAGTCGGCAAAACGGTGTATTGGGGGGATAGGTCGGTCAAGCGGGGTTGGAGCCAGTGCACCCACTGCCAGAGGCGTTGACGGCGTTCGGGCTCGGCTTGCACCAGCCGCAAAGCTGCTAATGCGGCTCCGGCATCGGCGGGCGACAAGCCAGTGGTGTAAATCCAGGTGGCGGCCCGATTGCGGAGAAAATCAATCAATGCCGTGGAGCCAGCGACATAGCCCCCCAAACTGCCGAGGGCTTTGCTGAGGGTGCCCATTTGGATCAGGGGTTGGCCCGTGCAACCAAAATGCTCGACACACCCGGCCCCTGTGGCACCTAACACGCCTGTCCCGTGGGCTTCATCGACGAGCACCATGCTGTCATAGGTGTGGGCGATCGCCAAAATTTCTGGCAAGGGGCAGAGGTCGCCATCCATGCTAAACACGCTGTCTGTGAGGATGAGACACCGCCGATAGCGCGATCGCTGGTGTTCCAGCAGAGTTTGAAGGGCGGCAGTTTGCCCGTGGGGATATTCAATGACGGTGGCCCCACTGAGGGCGGCCCCGGCCTTGAGGCTGGAGTGATTGTATTGATCGGTCAGGATGAGATCCCGTTTACCCACGATCGCGGTGATGGTGCCCACATTGGCCAAATAGCCAGAGCTAAAGACAATGGCATCTTCGGTTTGTTTGAGAGCGGCGATCGCCTGTTCCAATTCTCGGTGGAGGGGCCGATGGCCGGTAATCAGCCGTGAACCCGTACTGCCCGTGCCATAGGTTTCTGTCGCTGCGATCGCCGCTTGAATCACTCGGTCGTCACTGGCTAACCCCAAGTAGTCGTTACTCCCAAAGTTGATCAGCGATCGGCCATCCAGGGTAATCACTGGCCCGGAACGGCCCGTCAGCGGTTTGACTGTGCGGTACCAGTTTGCCCGCCGAATTGTCGTCAGAGAAGGGGCTAACCAACCATAGGGATCACCCATGCCGCCCCGCATCCGGTGCTTCGGGGGCTGGGCGCTCGTTTGGACGAAGCTCGGCGCTCTTACCTTTCACAGGTGGCAATTGGTCAACGAGGCCCAACTCAAACACGGCTTTGGGCAATTGGCCTGCATAGTAAACTCCCGGCTCAAACACGGCGCTTGCGGTGAAATAGGTTTGCCGCAACACCACTTCGTCGGCAGGTTGAAACACGCAGTGGTGAAAAACATGATCACAATCAAAGGTCATCTTGGTGCCTCCATGAGACTGGATATTCTGACCATCAATCAACTACAGATTTAGCGAGTTTATTCCGCGAGTTTGCCATTGAGTTGAAGATAGCTTAACAGCCAGTTGGCGATCGTGGCGCGGCGGGTTTTGCGGGGGACTAATTCATCCACTTTGTACCCTTGAAAGCCCAATTTTTCCTTTAATAACTGTTTATTTTCTTTGGGAATAGAGCGAGTCAATTTCACGGTGGCGGGCCGACTGTCGATGAAATCGGGCGGTTCTGGGTAGGTTTCGCGCCATTCCGGATCGACGGCGGTGGCATCCCATTGGGCGGTGGTTGGGTCATAACGATAGCCCAAACCTTCCCATACGAGGCGGTTGGCGGTGTCGTCATCCAGGGTGTCGTTGAGAATGGCCCAAATGGTATCAGTAGTCAACGGTGGCAGAGACATGGGTGAAGCAGGCAGAACGGGACGAAAACGGTGTGTCGTTATTTAGCATAAAGTTTTTGGTAGCCGCCGAGGCGCAGGAGCCAGATGACGACAATCAGCCAGTGGAGAAACACCGGAGTCCACAGGGAGCCACTTTGTTGGTAGGCGATCGCGCAGATCACACCGAGGAGCCCAGCCATCCCTAGAAAAATGGGTTGGACAAACGTGGCACGGGCTGCCGGAAAGAAGGAATAGGCACTGAGGAGATGGGACAGGACAAACACGACCAAACTCAGGCTATTCCAGCCCCACCAGGCGATCGCGTCGGGTTGTTCCAGGGGATGGGGCAAAAGTACCACGCGATAGAGCAACTCTTCGCTTAAACCGGGCGACACCACCGAAGCCCCCATCACAACAGTCATTTGGGGCCAGGGCATGGGGGTGTGGACGCGCAAAAACTGCCGTCGAAACCCCAGGGGTAACACGACAGCGGCATAGAGACCAAGCAATAAAGCCGCGATCGCCCAATCCTGGAAGGTGGGGATCGTCGTCCAAGCAAAGCCTAACCGTTGGAGAATCGTCTGTCCGCTGGTGAACACCAGATCAATGACTGCGTTGAACATAGTGGTTTTGCGTTAGGTCAACACATTCCAGCCTGCGCCTTGATAACCAAAGGTACAGCGTTCTGGATGCAAAATTTCAGTCAAAATTTCCAGGGAATCGACTAAGCGCGGCCCCGGACGGTTGAAGTAGTGGTTGCCATCGGTGATGTAAACCTGGTTGTGGGTCACGGCGCGGAGGGAGTGCCATTGGGATTTCTGGCGCAGAATTTGAGTTTCGGCCTGAGTCCGTTCTAACCCAAAGCCACAGGGCATGAAAATAATGTAGTCGGGATCGGCTTCGACCAAGGCTTTCCAGTCGAGCCAGGGGGAGTGTTGCCCCAGGGTGCCAAAGCACGATCGCCCCCCGGCGAGGGTGACGAGTTCGGGCATCCAGTTGCCTGCGGCCATGAGGGGATCAATCCACTCAATACACGCGACGGTGGGTGGGGGCGTGGCGGCGGTTTGGGCGAGGGCTTGGCAATGGTCAACGCGGGCTTTGAGGGGGGCGATCGCGCGATCGGCAGGACGACCAAAGAGATCTGCAACTTGGGCAATATCGGCCCAAACATCACTCAAAACACTGGGTTGGAGGGAGAGAATTTGGGGCTGTACACCAGTCAATTCGGCGATCGCGGCTTCGACTTCAGTCAGGCTGACGGCACACACTTCGCATTGCGCCTGCGTCAAGATATGGGTCGGTTGCAAGGTCTCTAACACATCCAATTTGAGGCGATACACACTCATCGCGGCTTGCAAGATGGCAGTCACGCGATCGTGGATTTCGGCGCTGGTGCCCTCTGGGTTGAACTTGGGCTCGGTGCAAATGGGGCGAGATTGGATAGAAACTGGCGTGTCGCATTCGTGCGATCGCCCGACAAGCTGCGGACTTAAGCCCAGCAAATCGATGATCTCCGTGGCACTGGGAATAAGGGAGACAATGCGCCACTCCTCGGTGGGTGGCCCAGGCTGGGTGGACGGTGCGAACGAATTTTCCATAAAACCTGAGGAGCCAAAATCCGGTACTATCTTGCAGAAGGATACCGTTCTCCAGTAATCGTTCCCTGTTCTCTTCTGTTTGATTTCCTATTCAAAGGGTGACTGTTATGGAACCGATCCGCGCCCATGTGTTAATCACGGGCCGTGTGCAAGGAGTTGGCTTTCGCTTTTCCACGGGGGATATGGCGGCGGTGTATAAGCTCAACGGCTGGGTTCGCAATTTGCCCGATGGTCGTGTAGAAGCCGTGTTTGAGGGCGATCGCCCTGCGGTGGAAGCGATGCTAGCTTGGTGCCACAAAGGCCCACCCCATGCCCAAGTCCAGCAGGTTGCCGTGACCTACGAAACCCTCGAAGGCTTGAATGGTTTTGAAATTCGGCGATCGCGTTGAGTCAATCCCGTTGAGGCGTTGCTTGGAGGGGCCGCTGGCATCAAGCCTCGCCGCCATAGGTGCGGCCTCGCCATTGTTTAGGGGTTTGGCGAGATGACAGAAAGATCCGCAGGACAGCGACGGGATCGGCCAGAGGCGACAACCAGAACAACCATCGGGCGGAGGCTTGAGATAAATCGTAGGAGGGTGCGATCGCAAAGGTGAGGCCAAAACGGATGCACAGCAGGAGAGCATTGAGGCCCAGGACGACCCAACGAGTCAGGGGGGCGGGGTTGGCGGCGATCGCCCAGAGGGCGCATCCGATCAATGGCAGAGGCAAGCCTTGCACCAAAAGCAGAAAGAACCAGTCGCCCCAGACTTGAGCACGGGAAGCGGCATCTTTTAAATCCAGCGATCGCCCCCATTCGCGCCAGGTTTCGGCCATGCCTTCGTACATGCGCACTTTGAGGAGGCGAGCTCCGTCTAAAAAGCCCACCCGAAAGCCTTGGGCCGCGATCGCCCGCGCGAGGGTCACATCATCACAAAAAGACTGCCGCGCGGCGGTGTAGCCCTCGACCTGCTCTAGCACAGACCGCCGACAGAAAAAGCACTGGCCGTTGGCCATTACCCGCTCGGGGGCGTTAGTTGTTTCTCCGGCGGGGCCAAAGCGATAGACCAGAGTCATGAGCAGGGCTGGCTGTAACCACAACTCGCCGGGATAGCGCAGGATAAATTGAGGCGAGAGGGTAATCAGGTCATAGCCCTCGGTTTGGGCCGTTTCTAGCAAACTGGCGATGAGGCCAGGTTGAGGTTGGGTATCGGCATCGATGCCGACAATCCATTCGCTGTGGGGGGAACTGGCGAGAAAGCCGTTGTGCAAAGCCCACGGGCGGCCTACCCAATCTTTGGGCAGGGGATCGTCGTTGAGGAGGCGAAACCGAGGATCCTGTTGCTGGGCGGCTTTGACCAGATCGGGGGTGCCATCGGTGGAATAGCTATCAACAACTAGGACTTCTCGGAGTTCGTAGCTTTGGCGGGTGAGGCCGTTGAGACAGGGCGTGAGTCGTTCGGCTTCGTTCAAGGTGGGGACGATCGCGCTGACTTTACCGAGGTCGGCAGGTTGGGGCGATCGCGGTGCTAAGGGCGGATGACGCATCGGCCCCCGTAGCAATCGAGACAACAAAATCGCGATCGCTGGCAGTTGCACAACGAGGATTACGAAGAAGGCCAGATCTGGGAGATCGGCGATCGCGACCCCTGGCAACACTTCCCCGACCCAACTGATTGCCCACGGCAAATAATTCAACAACTCAAACCCCTTCTCTCAACCATGCAGACTGAACAGTAATCCATCCCAGCAACTCCAGGCGAAAAGCTGGTTTACTCAGACCCCAGGGGCACTGTAACGGGTACAACCTCGGCACCGCTGGCTTCGGGGCGTTCTGGGTTTGCGTCTTGACCAATGCCCCCTGTCGGAGTCATCGCGGGCGTTGCGCTGGCGCTCCACCAGAGCCATAGGGCCGGGAATACGCCCAGGGCTGTCCCAATTGCGGTTGGGATGACAAATTGATGATCAAGCTGTACCAACGTAATCGTGGCCCCAAAGGCAAAATTCACGAGGTAGATGGCCAGGGGCACCCACAGATGATCGCGGGTGCTGCTTTCGCGGTTTTGTCGCCAAAATAACGTCGCCACAGCCATGAACAAGGCTCCGGTGCCCAGCCATCCGGTTAAGTTTCGGTAGGGCATCCCAAAAAATTCTCCGGCATCTTGGAATTCCCAGAAATGGTAGGTGGCCTGACTCATGGCCGGGTCGAGGACAAAATCCCAGGCGGTGAGCAACAGGGCACCCAGGGCGATCGCCCCGCCGCTGGTCAGCCATGCTGGGAGTTTCCGACTGGCTAACCCTGCTCGGGCCAACCAATAGGCCGAGAACCCCAGGTAAAACCAGGAGAGGGGAATGGTGAAGGGAACGAGCCCTGCAATTTTGTACCCCAGGCCGTTGAGGTAGCCGTAGTGCCCAAAGGGGAAGCCTGTGCTGGTGCCCACCAGTTCACTGCACAAGGAGAGGGCGATCGCCGGGAGCATAAAGCCCAGCAAATTGTGCCAGCCCACCGTTCGGAAGCCATAGAGCGCTACGGTCACTGCTCCGAGCAGGATATACACGACACCACCGCCAGCCATTGACCAGCCAAATACCTGCTGCCCAAACGGGGGCAACGCCGCGATCAACGCCGGGTTGGGCAGAACGAGCAGGAGCCCCGCCAACCCAAATACTAACGAGAGACAATGACCGATTAGACAGCCGCGCTCAACGGCAACCAAATTCCTCATGGAAGTTCCTCAAAACGTGGAGTATCCAGAACTATCTGGTAACAGTTTACAAATGATCACTAAGAAAAATTAAGAGAATCCCAAAAAAATCCCTGATTTTGCTCAGAACGATTCCCTGAAGTTGGCTGAAAGGGCTTAAAACACCTGGAGCGATCGCGCCGCTTGCACTAAGGCTGGTACTGCCGGAGCTTCCCAAGAGCCTTCGCCTCGCCGTCCGGTGTGGAGCATGACCGACAAGCGATATTCAGTGGGGTAGCCTGCGGCTTCGAGCCAGACTAAATCGCTTTCCACTTCACAGGCGATCGCTTCTTCATCCATTAATTCGGTTTGCATCGCCGTCATGGTTTCGGCCAACTGCCCCACCAGGCGACAAAAATCTTGAAGCTCCGCTGCGGTCAATTCTAAGGCCCAGTCATCACTCCCGACTAAGCCTTGAAATTCTGCTACCGCAGGATTCCAGCCAATGCGCCACCCTGCCCCCGATTTGAGCACTCGTTCTGTCACGTTGCGATCGCCTCACCGCGTTATTCGCGGGCTCCTTTGGGTAACTCAATCCGGGGTTTGGGGACTGGAATTGGGGCACGGATTTGGGTCGAAAAAGCATCGGTCAAGGCTTGCACCAGGGCATTGCGTTGGGCCAGGTTGAGTTGCCGCACCGCCGCCACATCGCCCTTCAGCGGATTTTGGTTGAGTTGGTCGCGACTGGGATAGTCAGAGTCGTTAAGGAGGCCATTAACCCCCAGGTAGTCAGCCAGGGTGAGTTTCCAGTCCAACCGATAAAACGGGGGCCGCCCTTTGACATACAAGTGATACCGAATTAGACGGGCGACCAGGGTATTTTTTTCGGCCACTTTGCCCGTTTCTTTGCTGATGTACTGGTTTTCGCGGGGTAAGTCAGGCACGGCTTCGTAGACGCGATCGCTCACGCCGTCGGCGCTGATGATTTGGGCGATCGCCGCCCTAGAACCGCCCCACCAATGGCCCAAATCCAGCGGCCCAAGCTGCAAAGGCACAATAAGCACTACTGCCGCTGCCGCACTGGCTATCAGCACGCGCTGAAGGACCCCTTGTTGTCTGCGTTTGCCCATCGTTAGTTTGTGATGACCGGGTTACAGTACGGTAGAGAATGGCTTGCTGGGTGGGGCTGAAACGCCCCGATGCCGTGCTTTGGGCTGGGGAGATGCTATTCGCCGATAATTTCAGGTTGGGTGAGTTCGTCGGACATTTCGATAATGGCCCGCATGACTGGTTTCATCGACGGATCCTCGTTATTGTCAAAGTCTTCAAACCGCCGCCGCTTGGCCCGATTCGCCACCTGAACGGTGATCCGATAGCGATTGGAAGCCGCAGAAATCAATTCGTCGGCCCGCCGCATGACCTGGGCACTATCCATCGCGTTGCGCTTGTGCATAAGCTGTGAACCGTCTTTGCGATTAAAAGTTAGCCTATCCAGTGTATCAAGAGTTCTCCGACTTCGGGAATGATACTGGCGCTGGCGGGGGTGGGTGGGGGCTGAGGGTAGCGATCGCCCAAGTTTGTGTGTAAAGATTTGGAAATATGAGTTTCCCGAACCCTCCATGTGCCGACTCCTGGGCTATTTAGGCATTCCGACGACCCTGGACACATTGCTGTATAAACCAGAACATTCTTTGATTGCGCAGAGCTATCAACCCCGTGAAATGACCGCTGGCCTGCTGAATGCCGATGGGTTTGGCCTGGGTTGGTACCATCCGCACCGCTCGGTGGAACCATTCACCTACAAAAACACGCTCCCAATTTGGAATGACAGTAATTTGCTGAGCCTCAGCCGCTATGTTGAGTCGGGGAGTGTGTTGGCCAATGTCCGCAGTGCAACGCCGGGGTTGGCCGTTGATTTAGGGAATTGCCAGCCCTTTCAGCATCAGTTCATGTTGGGTGTGCATAATGGCTTCATTGAAAATTTTCGCCAAACGCTCTATCGGCCCATTCGCAACCAGTTGAGTGATGTGGCTTACCAGGCGATTCACGGGAATACGGATTCCGAACATATCTTTGCCCTGGTGATTGACCAATTGGTGCGATCGCCAACGCTAACGTTGACCGAGGCGCTGACTGAAGCGATCGCCTGCTTGTCTCACCTGGGAAAGACTCACCAAACGGAGTTTTCTGCCAACATCATTCTCAGTGACGGCAAGCAACTGGTGGCTTCGCGCTTTGCCAGTCGTGATCCGGTGCCGACATTGTACTGGTTGCGCGATGATCCGACCTTGCCCAATGCTGTGCTGATTGCCTCAGAACCGTTTTTTGCAGGCAATTGGCATCCTTTTGGCGATCGCAGTATTTTGACCATTGACCATGACCTCAACTTCACAACCCACACTCTTTAGCCCGCCTTTGCCTCAGCCCCCGATCGCGGCCTCGCCGACAGCCATTCGGCAGCAACTGCGACAGTGGATGGAGACCTGCCGCCACTTAACCCTCGATCTGTTTGTTGACCTCGATCGCGATACCCTTTGCCAGCAAGCCCATCCCGATTTCAGCCCGGTGGGGTGGCACCTGGGGCATATCGGCTATACCGAAGCGTTGTGGCTTTTAGAACGATGTGCTGGCCAACCGCCCCAATGGCCTGAATATCGTCGGTTGTTTGCTGCGGATATCTTGCCCAAGCGCGATCGCCAGCAATTGCCTGCCCTCACTGATATTTACGCTTACCTGGCGCAGGTGCGATCGCAGGTCTTTGCCTACCTGGAAACTGCCCCTATTCAAGACCAGGCATGGCTTTGGCGCTGGCTGTTACAACACGAAAGCCAACACTGCGAAACCATCACCTTTATTCTTGCTCTTCATCGTCAGGCGACGGTCTCGCCCATTGCCCCTGCCTGTGCCGCTAGCCCGCCGCTACCGACCCCCATGCTCGAAGTGCCAGCGGGCCAATTTTGTATGGGCAATACGGCTCTGGATGCATTGGATAACGAACGAGACCAGCATTGGGTCGATCTGCCGACCTATTGGATCGATCGCACCCCTGTGACCCAAGGGCAATATCAGCAATTCATCGCGGCAGGGGGCTACGACGATCCGCAATGGTGGACCCCAGAAGGCTGGGATTGGCGGCGATCGCACTCCGTGACCCATCCGTTGTACTGGTCAGATCCGGTTCACCAGGCCGAGCATCCCGTGTGTGGGGTCAGTTGGTACGAAACTGCGGCCTATGCCAAATTTGTGGGTAAACGCCTCCCGACGGAAGCCGAATGGGAAAAAGCCGCCCGCTGGAAACCCGAAACGACCGATAGCCTGACCTATCCCTGGGGCGACAGTTGGCCCACCTCAGACCACTGCAATTGCAGTCATTGGGTGGGGCAGACGACCCCGGTCGATGCCTATCCGCGTGGCATCAGTCCTGTGGGCTGTTTGGATATGCTGGGTAACGTGTGGGAATGGACAGATACCTGGTTCGATCGCTATCCCGGCTTCCAACCCTATCCCTATCCCGGCTACTCCCAAGTTTATTTCGATGATGAACATCGGGTTTTGCGGGGAGGCAGTTGGGCGACTCGTCCGTGGGCCTTCCGCGCGGCCTTTCGGAATTGGTATCATCCCCACACGCGGGAGATCTTCGCAGGATTTCGGTGTGTGAGCGATCGCCCCCTTGGGGCACAGTGACTTGCTCCCGTTCTGGCCCAAGCTTACTTCACCGTCATTTGCTGTTTAATGCGCCGAGTTTGATCCAGCACCATCGTTGCATCTTCGGCGGAAATACGTTGGATGTAGTTGATCTTGATTTCTTCCAACAAATCGCTGATGAGATGTTGTAACTCTTCCAGGTTGTCTTGTTGCCGTGCTTCTGCCAGCAAGGTATTGCCAAATTTTTGGACGAGTTGGGCGGTGAGTTGGGCGGCTTTTTCGTCTTCCAGGCCCGCCTTGAGCGTGTCATACAGCACTTGCGTGACATCACTCACAATCCGTTCGGTGATTTGGTGGGGCACGGAGCCAATGCCGGGGAGGGCGGTCAACCCGCGATAGGCTGGAGCTTGGCTGAGAATGCTGCCGATGCTGTGAGTTAACAACGCTTCTAAGTCAGGTTTGACTTTGGGCAGGGTTTGATACACCACCAGTTGAATCAGTTGTTTTGAAATGACCTCGACTTCGTTGATGTTGTTGATGTCGATGTATTGGCGCGAGGCGCTCCGTTCTAAAAACTGGCTCAGTTCGCCCCGCTGGACAGCCGCTTGTAACTGGTTGACGACTTGCACGACGACGACTTCGGTAATTTCTTCGGCGATCGCCCCCACAAACCCTTGTCTGGCTCTGGCATTGATGGCGTGGAGATCGATCACCTCAGCCTGGTGGAGGCGCAAGCCCGTCGGCACGACCCGCAGCAAGGCCAAGGATGGCACCAATACACTAAACGGCAAAAACAGTGGCACATCGTACCAACGCCAAACCATTGCATCAAGCCAGTTCAAGCTTGTGTAGCGACGACTCACATAAAAGGTGCGGGCCAAAAACTCCAGCAAAAACAGCAGCACAAAAGGCGCATCAAGTATCCAAAAGTGATTGGTGGGTTCGCCGTTTTCCCCAATGGTGCGGTAGTAGTTGGTGGCAATCAGAGGCCGAATTTGCTTGTTAAACCAGGCAATTTCCGTTTTCCAACTGGCGGGAGTCAGATAGTTGGGGGCGCTGGCCGCGTTGGTGCTCCAAAAAATCTGAAACGCTTGGGTGGCCGATAGATTTTTCAGGTTGGCGCGATCGCGTACTCGCTCCCGCATGGTGTTTTTGATTTTTTCCAGGGTGCCACTTTTTCCCGCTACTTCAAACGGGTTCAGGGCAATCATTTCTGTGCTTTGTTGCTGCAACTGGGTGAGGAGTTGTTGGCCCTGGGGCGATTGCAGCCCAACGGTTACGCCTTGCTGGTAGACCAAATCTTCTAACTGGGCCACTGTGTCCAAATATTGTTCGGTGTCGCGATTGGGTTCGATGCCTTTGATGGGGTCATAAGCGCAGGTAATGGCAGATTGGCGGATGGTGCGAGGGGGCGTGTTAGCGGCCAAGCTGCGATCGCGGCAGTCTACCTGCGGTAACGGCACATGGATTTTGGTCGTGGTGAAGGGAATTGGGATATTGCCCTGAAGCCAAAAGTTGCGCCACGACACATAGGTCAAATCAAATACCACCAGGGCCAGGTTGAGGGTAGCGGCGATCGCCATGACCCGCTCAAACCAGAGGGTTTTGCGGCGGGGGGACGGCGACGGAGAGACATATTTTTGCAGAGTCATGTGGCGAACCCTTGACAACACACTGGGATCAGCGTACTCGGAAAGTGTGCTGCCGTGCCGTTTTCGTTACTGAACTTCCCGTCGGTGGGCTTTTTGGGCGGGCAGGGTATTGCGTTCCCAAAATACCCCATCGGCATACCCCTGAACGGCGCGATCGCGATCGGCCAGTTCCAACCGTTTTTCCGCCAGGAGGCAATAGTCAGCGTGTTGCTCAATCCCGATGTAGCGTCGTCCCAGTTTTTTGGCCACGACAGAGGTGGTGCCACTGCCCAAAAAGGGATCTAAGACCACGTCACCGGGGTGCGTACTTGCCAGGATCAGCCGTGCCAGCAACTTTTCACTTTTTTGGGTGGGATGATCGGTATTTTCGGGCATAGACCAAAAGGGAATGGTCAAGTCTGTCCATAGGTTGGAGGGATGGGTGTCACGAAAGTTGCCGTGGGTGGTTTCTTGCCAATCTTTGGGGGTGCCATTTTGCCGATAGGGAGCCAGGACGCGCCGCCGCAGTTTCACCGCATCCACGTTAAAGGTGTAGGTGTCAGACAGGGTGCAAAACCAGATGTCTTCGCTGGCGTTTTTCCAATTGGCTTTGGCCCCGCGCCCTTTTTCCCGCTCCCAGGTGATGCGGTTGCGAACGGTGAAGTGGGCGGCGGCGGCGGCAAAGACAGAAATGGATGAGAACCAATCGGCGCAAATGTAGATGCTGGCTGAGGGTTTTAGCAAGGGCTTAAAGGCTGCGATCGCGTCGTCGAGCCAAAAGGTGTAGGCTTCGATGGTTTGGCGGGTGAATTTGTAGCCGTGGAAATTCTTGTCGAGGTTATAGGGCGGGTCGAGAAACAGTAAATCAACCACGCCGGGAGGAAAGTGGGGCACCCAGTCAAAACAATCGCCCCAGAATGTGCCCTGGGGAACGGGGGGCAGAGGTTGGGCTAGGGGGAACTGCCACAGGCGATCGCCGAGGCGGAGGCGATCGGCCTCAGTCAGGGTCAGGGTACGGTTACGGGGAGCGCGATCGGGCATGGTTTTTCCCAGAGACACACAGTTTTCCAGACACACAAAGGAGCCAGCATTGCCCAGCCTTGGCCATCAATGGCGTGCAAGCTCATGCAGGGCAACACTTAACCTGGGTCATTATCACCCACGGTTTGCTGGTTGGCGCGCCTTGTGAGCGGTGTTTGTTGTAGGGGCAGTCGGTGGCTCTGGGTGGCTAGGCTTGCCGCAGGGGAATGCGAATGATAAAGGCTGTGCCCTGGCCGATCGCTGATTCACAGTGCAAACTACCGCGATGCTTTTCGGTCACAATTTGGTAGCTAATCGAAAGGCCCATGCCAGTGCCTTTGCCAATAGGTTTGGTGGTGAAAAACGGATCAAACAACCGTTGCTGGATGGCCGGGGGAATGCCGGGGCCATTGTCTGTGAGGCGAATTTCAACGAGGTCGGTGGCGAGGCGTTGGGTGTGGATGGCGATCGCCGGGGGGTGGTCGCGCGATTTGTCCCGTGAGTGGCTCCAGGTTTCTTCCAGCGCATCGATCGCGTTGCTCAAGATATTCATAAACACCTGATTAAGCTGCCCGGCGTAACATTCCACCAGGGGCAAGTCGCCATAGTCCCGGTGGATGGTGATCTCTGGGTGGGATTCTTTGGCTTTTAACCGATGCTGCAAAATCATCAATGTACTGTCGATGCCTTCGTGGATATTCACCGCTTTCATTTCGGCTTCATCCATGCGGGAAAAGGTGCGCAGGGAGGCCACAATTTTTTGAATGCGCTCTGCCCCGACTTTCATCGAGCCAATGAGTTTGGGCAAATCATCCACCAAAAATTCCAGGTCGATCGCTTCCACTTCGGTGGCAATGGCCGCGGGCGGGTCGGGATAGTGGTGTTGGTATAACTCGACCAGCCCCAACAAATCTTGGGTGTATTCTTGGGCGTGGTTAAGGTTGCCATAAATGAAGTTCACCGGGTTGTTGATTTCGTGGGCGACCCCGGCGACTAATTGCCCTAAGCCCGACATTTTTTCGTTTTGCACCAGTTGGGCCTGGGTTTGTTGCAGTTCAATCAGGGCTTGTTGCAGTTGCTCAGCTTTTTCTTGGGCGATCGCTTCGGAACGGCGAATTTCGGCCTCGGCGTGGTGGCGTTCGGTAATGTCGCGGCAGATCCCCAACATGGCAAAAATGCTGCCGTCTGCTTCATAGAGCGGAACTTTGCGAGAGTCAAAAATGCGGACTGAGCCATCGGCAATGGTGGCCGGATCGTTGGGATTGTGCACCATTTCCCCGGCCAGGGCGCGGCGATCGTCGTGGCGGAAGCCCTGAAGCCCCGCAGTGGCATCGCCGCAGACTTGCTCGTAGGAGAAGCCCAAGTCGAGATCTGTGCGGCCCAGGAGGGTCGTGATGGGTTTACCGATCGCCTTGGCATAGCTTTCGTTGGCCAGGATGTAGCGGCACTCTCGATCTTTGGCAAAAATCCAGTCTGGAGTCGAGTCCAACACAGTGCGCAAAAGTTGCGATTGATATTCTGAGTTGCGGAGGGTTTCTTGTAGGGTTGCTTCGATCCGTTTTAGGTTTGTGATATCTACTGCTGTCCCCACAATTCGGTAGACCCGCCCCTCGGCGTTTTGCAATGGGTTAAAGGTTGTGAGTGACCAGCGATCGCCAGTTTTGAAGGTTAGATGTTCTTCTTGCGTAATTCCTTCTTTGGTTGCAATGCAAGTCTGGTAAAGCTCAGTCATGATAGCGGCTTCATCGGCACTAAATAGTTCAAATGGAGTTTTTCCCTTGATTTCGTACCGTGTTTGTCCCGTCGTTCTTTCCGCCGCCTGATTATAGTCTACGTAGACAATTTCGCCCGTTTCCAACACATCCAGCACAAAGATATTGGTCGAAACTCCGTCATAAATACTGCGGAGAAACTGCTCTTGTTCTCGGAGTTTGGCTTCGGCCCGTTTGCGATCGCTAATGTTAGAAGCGGTTCCCAAAATTTGGGTCACGTCTCCGGCCTCGTTAAATACGGGATTGAGGGTGGTCAGCCACCAGCCATTGGCCCCTTCAAATTCGCGATGTTCCTCATACCGGAAGGTGGCTTTGGTTTCCAGGCATTGGCGGTAATGCCAAGCAATATCACCCCCCACCGCTGGCCCAAACAGTTCGACTGGCGTTTTACCCACAATCGACTCTGAGGCAATACCAGTATTCTGGGCGGTTTTGCTGTTCCATCCGGCATACCGCACGTCCCCATCCGCTCCCACTTCCAGCACAAAGAGGCAATCTTCCACACCTTCATAAACGCACCGCAGAAATTGCTCTTGTTGGCGGAGTTGGAGTTCGGCCTGTTGGCGTTCGGTAATATCGATCGCCATAGACGCCATGCCGATCATCTCGCCATCTTGATCGATCAGGGGCGTGTTGTGCCATTGGCAGATGATGGTTTTCCCCGCTTTGGTGAGGTTGGTGTTGATGCTGTGGAGGCTGCTGCGGTTGTAGATCAGGTTTTGGACGGTGCCGATGATTTGGGGTTGGATATCTTCTGGGATGACAAAGGTAATCGCTTGGCCGATCGCCTCCTCGCGGGTGTAGCCAAAGATGCGTTCCGCCTCTGGATTCCATTCGGAAATGGTGAAGGTTTCATCCCATTCAATGAGGGCGATCGGCATTTGTTGGGCCAGCAGATGCAACCGTTGTTGGGAGTTGCGGAGTTCAATTTCTGTCAGCAGTCGCTGCTGTTCAATTTGCTTTTGAATGGTGATATCCCGCGAGACTCCCACGGTCATAATGACCTGGCCGAGTTCGTTCCGAATGGCCGATTTGATGGTGCTAAAAAGTCGCACTTCGCCATCATGGCGCACCACGGGTTCTTCAATTTCCAGGGTGCGGCCCGTGGCAAAAACAAAGGCATCGTCTTTGACGTATTGCTGGGTGTAGTCGGGTTTGCTGAAGGGCGCATCAAGGAGATTTTCGAGTTCGTCTGGGGTCATGCCGTAGTAGGTGCAAAAGGCTTGGTTGGCCCAAATGATGCGAGATTCTGGGCCTTTCACCAAGACCATATCCGTAATGGCATTGAGGATTTGTTGGTATTGTTTTTCGTTGGTTCTGAGCGTTTTTTCGGTGAAGCGCAGTTGATTTTCCAGGGTGAGGCGATCGCTAATTTCTTCCTCTAGAGAAGAGATTGTGCGGCGGAGTTCCGCAGTGCGTTGGCTGTATTGGTGTTGTAGTTGGCGAATGCTTTGTTGGAGTTCGGCTTCGCGGCGTTTATACGGGGTGATGGGGGTGAGGGCGATCGCGAGGCAGGCGGAGGACTGGGGATGGGTGGGGCCGTTGGTTACCAGGCTCGCTTCCCACCGCCACCAGTTGAGGGTGCCATCGGCTTGAACCAGGCTAAACTCCGCTGCTGGGTGGGGGTTGCCTGCCAGACAGTCTTGCAGCCGCAGGTGCCAGGTCTCCGCATATTCGACAAAGGGAGGTAAGAACGGTTGGCCAATCAGGTCATCACCGCTGCTGCTGTTGGCGTGGGGCACCGTGTTGCCGAGGGTTTGCAAAAAGTCGAGCCAGCGCTGGTTCACGGCGATGTAGTTGAAGGCTGGATCCAGGAGGGCGATCGCCACGGGGAGGCTATGGATCCACCAGTGGCCGACGGGAGTAGAACTGGCAGCAGGCTCATGCGACGGGATGGGAGCATCTCCTGGTGTCGTGAGTTGCTGCATAGTGAATCTCCTCAATGAATGGAAAAGAACGGGAACCTTGACAAAGAATTCGTTTTCAGTATTCCCTGCATTCAGCCTCTAAGAAACGTTGGAAACGCCGATTCTTAGAACGACATGGGTGTTTTTGCGCACGACTCTCAGTAAATCTATTGGGATCGGGCCAGGAAAATAGCCATGCCACCCTCAATTCCGGGATGCTGAGCGGATGAGGGTGGGGGCATTGGGGTGAATAATCAACAATAAAATTGCGGCGGCGCTCTAGACGTTGGCGATGAGCAGCCATCAATACCGGAAGAGGTCCCTGAGGCGAGGTGGCTGAGTAGTTGAAAGCGGTAAGTTGAGAATCTGTTGTACAAAGCATCAGGCCGTACCGAGGGTTCGCATCTTTCCCTCTCTGGTTCTCTGGTTTAGTCTTGCCATTGCTGGTTTGACCCATCAGGCTGGTATTTCACAGAGACGGTGGGGCAGTTGCTGCATGACCCGTTGAAACGGTGTGGGATCGCCCAAGCCTTGCGCCAAAATCAACGCTCCTTGAATGGCAATTACTGCATCTTCGCCACGCTGACGCGCCAGGGTAGGCTCCAGGCCAGTGTCAATCAGCACATCGGCGATCGCGGTGATCCAGGTATCCAACAGCCGCCGTACTCGCTCCTGGAATACGTCTTTGGCTGAGCCAAGTAGCAGGGCCGCCAGCAAACAGGGTTTTTGGCCACCCTCGTAAACGTCGCTGATGCGATCGCTCATCTTGTGTAACCGCGTTAAAGCATCCCCATCTGCGCGAAGGGTTTCCGCAATAATTTTTTCTAACCCTTGTTCCAGCGTCATCAACACGGTTTCGACCATTTCATCCTTCCCACCGGGAAAGTGATGGTAAAGGCTGGCTTTGCCCAAACCGGTTGCCTGCGAAATTTTTGCGAGGGTGACCCCGTCGTAGCCAAACTGCCGAAAGAGGTTCAGCAGGGAAGGTACATGAGCCTGTTTAGACATGGTTTCCTGCAATGACCCAAAAACTTTTTTACCTGTTGACATTATACCGAACGAACGGTACAGTCAGGGTATACCGAACGAACGGTACAGTTATTCAACCAATAACAATAACGGTTTAGCGTGCCATGTCTCGATCCTCCTATGGCTAAGGCGCTCCATTGACCACCCTATTCCATCCCCACAATGCAAGGAGAACAACAATGATTAAGCTCTATGGCCATGAAATGTCTGGCAATAGCTACAAAGCTCGATTATTTTTAGAACTGTTGCAGGTTGATTATGAATGGATCAAAGTCGATTTAATGAAAGGCGAACATAAGTCGCCAGAATATCTTGCATTGAATTCATTTGGCCAAGTTCCCTGGTTGGTTGATGGCGATATCACCCTCGCGGATGCTCAGGCGATTCTGGTTTATCTCGCCAGAGAATACGGCGGGGAACAATGGCTGCCAACGGATGCGTTGCCTCTAGCTCAAGTGGTTCGCTGGCTATCTACCACGGCTGGAGAAGTGCGGCAGGGGCCTGAGAATGCAAGGTTGTATTACCTATTTGGGGCAACCAATATCAATATTGAACGGGCCAACCAAAAAGCAGAGTATATCTTGACGCAGTTGAACCAACACTTGAGCGATCGCCAATGGCTGGAATTCGACCGCCCAACCATCGCAGATATAGCTGTCTTTCCCTACGTGGCGCTAGCGCGTGATGGCAAAATTGATCTGGATGCCTATCCCAACGTGCTGACCTGGATCGATCGCGTCAAACAATTACCAGGGTTTATCCCAATGGCAGGCATTTCAGCTCCGGTTGCAGTGTAACCATTGACTCAACTTACTCAACGCGATCGCACTATTGTGATAGGTCATTAGTCATTTGGAATACGACTAGGCGAGACTTGAAAATAATCACTGATTAAGCGCAATAACCAATGACCAATGACTAATGACCAATGACTAATGACCAATGACCAATGACCAATAACCAATAACCCAACATTAAACTAATCTATTCCAATCCATTCCATTCATTTTGATTAACGCCCGTGGAGGAACAATGCCACGCAAATTTGGAGAGATTGCTTTTACCCCTGAAGTGCAGGCCGCCCAAGCAGAACGGGGATCACGGGAAACTTACGAACGGTATATCGCCAAAGGCCCCACGAACGATTCGATTCCGCCGCCTCTGGCAGAATTTATTGGCACACTGGATGGATTTTATCTTGGAACCGTGAGTTCGAATGGGTATCCTTACATTCAGTTTCGGGGTGGGCCACTGGGTTTTCTGAAAGTATTGGATGAGAAGACCTTAGGGTTTGCAGATTTTTCAGGTAATGTGCAGTACATTACCGTTGGCAATTTATCAGGCAATGACAAGGCGTTTCTCTTTCTGATGGATTATCGTCATCGTAAACGAGTCAAAATTTGGGGCAGAGCCGAATTTATTGAAGGTCAATCTGACCTAATTGAGCAACTGCAAATGCCAGGTTATCCTGCAACGATTGAGCGTGCCATTGTGTTTCATGTGGAAGCAACCAGCGAAAATTGTCCGCAACATATTCCCATCCGGTACTCAGAGCAAGAGGTTGAGGAAATGCTTACGCCCCTCCGCGATCGCATCACCCTGTTAGAGCAGCAGCTAGAGCGTCAATCTGCGACTCAATAAAACGGTTGCCCCATGAAAAAAGTGTGATTGTTAACAGTTTGTTTTTTAGCCTTGAGGAAATTGAAATTATGTCTGATACAACAGGCCGTCCACCCTTCCCTCCATTTACTCTGGAAACTGCGAAAGCAAAGGTGCAAGCAGCGGAAAATGCCTGGAATACCCGCGACCCAGAACGGGTTGCCCTGGCCTACACCGAAGATTCTGAGTGGCGGAATCGGGCCGAGTTTTTGCAGGGGCGGGCTGCAATTGTGGAGTTTCTCAAACGTAAGTGGGCGAAGGAACTGGATTATCGCTTGAGAAAAGAACTGTGGTGTTTCATGGATAACCGAATTGCGGTGCGGTTTGAGTATGAATGGCACGATGATTCGGGTTTTTGGTATCGCTCCTATGGCAATGAAAATTGGGAGTTTGCTGAAAATGGGCTGATGATGCGCCGCTTTGCCAGCATTAATGATGTGCCCATTCAGGAAAGCGATCGCAAATTTCGCTGGGAACGCCAGAGTTAAAGCTGATGGTAAAGCGTCCTCTGCTTGTCGCCTAAAGTTATGACTAAACTCTTGCCCATTAAGGTTGGAGTATTAATGATTAAACCTCATCTTGAGTAAAGCTTTCGGGGCTGATCTGGAGCTTGAATCGTGGAGTTGAAATTCAATTGGGAGGTCAGTTTTGCTGGGCAAATGATGAACTCAATGGATGAAGAAGATAGATCGTAAGATTTGATAGGCTGTGTTCTGCAAGTGTATTCCTCGATCAAATTCATAAGGCAATCGCGCAAGAATAACTGCACCTGTAAATCTGAAAATATCCTAAAAAATCCTCTATCACTAGCGTAAAGTGCAATAGACCTGGCGGAATATTAGCAAGAATCAATGATTTGCTAGGTCTGTTGCAAATTAAAAAATATCTTGTCAGAATCGGTTGTTTAATCGAATAAATTTGTCCTCAAGACTAAACTTATTAGAAATGTAGATAGATTGGCTTCTGTCTATTTCCTTGTGCTTGCTTCATCTTTATCTCGTCGAATTCTCATGCTTAAATTAATGCATTGTGTCAGAATCTTGATAAGAATCGCTAGAAAGTAATAACTCTAATATGTCGCTAATTGAAAGGTTTAACGAACTCATTAGTTCTCCCATTTTTCGAGCAGGGAATGAATCAATCTCGCTGCTTTGGCTATTGAAGTTATTAAGCTCATTACTCATTGTTTTTATTTTAATAAACCTTTTCAAAAGACTAATTCGAGATTATTTGCTGACTCGATTAAACCTGTCTCAAGGAAATCGGGAAGCAATTTCCACCTTAGTAAGTTACAGCACTGGCACGGTTGCCTTTTTAGTGGTGCTATCCGTCAATGGTCTAGATCTGGCATCGTTGGCGGTTGTACTGGGTGGCTTAGGCGTAGGGATTGGGTTTGGCCTGCAAGAACTCACGAAAAATTTGGTTAGTGGGTTAACCTTGCTGATTGAAGGCAAACTCCAGGTTGGCGACTATATCGAATTCAACGGTTTGGCGGGTTACATCAAAGAAATTGATATGCGTTGTACACTAATCCGTACCTTTGATGGTGGTGATGTGGTTGTGCCAAATAGTACTTTGGTTGGCAATCAAGTCCTGAATTGGAGCTACAAAAACTATACGGGTAAAATTCGGCTGCCAATTGGGGTTGCCTATGCTAGCGACCCAATTTTGGTGACGGAAACGCTGTTGAATTCTGCCTATATGGAACCTACGGTTTTATATGAACCTCCACCCAGAGTCATTTTTAAGGGATTTGGAGATAATGCACTGAATTTTGAACTATGGGCCTGGATTAGTCGGATTGATGAAGGAATTTCGGTCAAAAGTTCCTTGAACTATATTATTGAGTACAATCTGCGGCAGGCAGGCATTAGGATTCCGTTTCCGCAACGAGAATTGTGGCTGAATAATCCAGAGGTTCTATCTGCTGCATTAATTGAGGGCGGGGGGAATGGGGGCGCGATCGCTCCGGCTTCCTCGCTGCCGATGGCTGAACCTGTTTCAATTCGGCATTTGTTAAAGCAAGTACCTTACTTTGAGCAAACTTCTGATTTATATTTGCGGGGAGTGATTGAGGCAGGTTATCGCAAATTGCTGACTGATGGCGAAATTCTATTTCAAGAAGGCGACATCGCAGCCGCAGTTTATATCGTTTTATCAGGAAAAATTGAGGCTCTATCTGTACGATTAGACCAAACATTTAGAACTTATGTCGCGGGGGAATTTTTTGGGGAAGCTCCGGTGATGTTAAATGTCCCGTATTTGGTCACTGCCCGCGCCCTGGGAGATGTTTGTTTATTTGTGATTCCGAAAGCCAACTTTGAGAAACTTCTTCATGCCTGTTCTCGCTTGGCAGAAACTTTTGCTGAAGAAGTTTCTAAAGAAGAGATGGAATATTCTGGCTTGCGTCAGCAATTGCAGGATTTGGGTTTGTTGAGTATGACAAACCGCGATCGCGACTTTGTATCATGGGTGCAAACCCGACTGAGGAATTTGTTTAATGTCGCCCATGAATGAAGGGAGGATAAGTTGTAATCAGGTCGTGTTAACCATCACTATTGTTTACCGTATTTCATCTTGACAAAATCATCATTGCCCATATCCCAGTATCCTTCTATGGTGGAAGTATTCTAATAACGCTGGTTGATTGACAAATCTATTGTTGTCGGTTGGGTTGAACAGTGTAAAACCCAACACTAGCCTGGATTTTGTTGGGCGACGTTAACGCTAACCCAACTACGTAAGAATCAAGGTTTCAGGAGTTTTGTCAGTCAACCAGCCGAATAACGTCTTTCTTCCCTATTCAGCTTCAGTAAGACGTTATGGTTCGGTTTGCAGTTTTCGTCTATCCCGAAACAGAATGAACACCACCCCTCATCGTTGGCAGTTTTGGATCGATCGCGGCGGCACGTTTACGGATATTGTGGCGCGCCGACCGGACGGTGCTCTGCAAGTCCACAAGCTGTTATCCGAAAATCCCGATCGCTATGCTGATGCGGCGATTCAAGGAATTCGGGAATTGCTCGGTGTGTCAGCGGCAGATCCCCTCCCGGCTGACCAGATCGAAGCGGTCAAAATGGGGACAACGGTGGCGACCAATGCATTGTTAGAGCGGAAGGGCGATCGCACGGTGTTTGTAACGACTCACGGCTTTCGGGATGTGTTGCGGATTGGCTACCAAAATCGACCCCACATTTTTGCCCGTCAAATTGTGCTGCCAGAGTTGCTCTATGAACGGGTGGTCGAAGTCCACGAGCGGTATACCGCCCAAGGCGAGGAACTGGTGGCCCTGACGGCGGCGGAACTGCAACGGGTACAGGCAGAACTGCAAGCGGCCTATGTCGATGGAATTCGGAGTTGCGCGATCGCGTTTTTGCATGGCTATCGTTATCCTGACCACGAACAACAGATTGCGGCGATCGCCCAGACCATCGGCTTCACCCAAATTTCGGTTTCCCACCAAGTCAGCCCCCTGATCAAACTGGTCAGTCGGGGGGATACCACCGTTGTCGATGCTTACCTTTCGCCCATTCTCCGCCGCTACGTGAACCAGGTCGCCGGGGAACTCGGCCACGACACCGCTGACACGCCTGCACCCCGCTTGATGTTTATGCAATCCAACGGTGGCCTGACCGATGCCTACACCTTCCAGGGCAAAGACAGCATTCTGTCGGGGCCAGCAGGGGGCATCGTGGGGGCTGTGGAAACTAGCAAAATGGCCGGACTCGACAAAATTATTGGGTTCGACATGGGGGGCACGTCTACGGATGTTACTCACTATGCGGGCGAGTACGAGCGGGCCTTTGAAACGGAGGTGGCCGGGGTGCGGATGCGAGCACCGATGATGGCGATTCACACTGTTGCGGCGGGGGGTGGCTCGGTGCTGGTCTTTGATGGGGCACGGTACCGGGTGGGGCCAGAGTCGGCAGGGGCGAATCCGGGGCCAGCCTGTTATCGGCGGGGCGGCCCGTTGACAGTGACGGATTGCAATGTGATGTTAGGCCGGATTCAGCCTGATTGCTTTCCAGCGGTGTTTGGGCCAGAGGGCAATCAGCCTTTGGATGGTGCGGTGGTGCAAGACCAATTTACTGCCCTCGCGGCTCAGATTGCTCAAGCTACAGGGGATACGCGCACTCCCGAACAAGTAGCGGAAGGCTTTTTGGCGATCGCGGTAGAGAAAATGGCCAATGCGATCAAAAAAATTTCGGTGCAGCGGGGCTATGACGTGACGGAGTATACGCTGTGCTGTTTTGGCGGAGCGGGGGGGCAACATGCCTGCGCGATCGCTGAATCTTTGGGCATGAAGCAAGTGTTTATTCATCCCTATGCGGGAGTCTTGTCAGCCTATGGTATGGGGTTAGCTAATCAAACTACCATGCACCAGCGCAGTATTGAAGCGGAACTCACGGCGGACTTAATTCCAGCACTAACCCAGCAATTTACGGTGTTGGCTCAAGTGGGGCGCGAAGAATTGATCCAACAGGGTGTGCCCAGCGATCGCCTATACGTCATTCAAAAAGTGCATTTGCGTTATCAAGGCACTGACTCAGCACTCGTTGTAGACTTTGATCAGATTCCTGCAATGACCGCTCAATTTGAGCAGGCTCACTTTCAGCGATATGGCTTTATTGCCAATCATAAAGCCTTGGTTGTGGAAGCGATTTCGGTGGAAGTTGTGGGTCAGATGGAAGTGATTGCAGAACCTATTGTGACCACAGAACGAACTCAGCCTTTGACCCCGATCGCGACCCGTTCGGTCTATTTGGCGGGCACCTGGCAGTCTGTGCCGTTGTATCACCGTAGCGATCTCTATCCCGGCAATCGCATTGCTGGCCCTGCCATCATTCTTGAAGCCACGGGCACTAACTTGGTTGCGCCTCATTGGGAGGCGATCGTGACGGAAAAAGCCCATCTGCTGTTGCGGTATCTTGCGCCAGTGAAGAACCCGGCCCCCCAAACCCTGACGCACCAGACAAACCACGGTACGCCCGATCCGGTGCTGTTGGAAATTTTCAATCATCTGTTTATGGCGATCGCCGAGCAAATGGGCTTCACGCTCCAAAACACCAGCTATTCCGTCAATATTAAAGAGCGGCTCGATTTCTCCTGCGCCATTTTTGACCATCAGGGGCAACTGGTCGCCAATGCGCCCCACATTCCGGTACACCTGGGATCAATGGGGGAAAGTGTCCAAACGTTGATGCGCGATCGCGGGGAAACCTTCAAACCCGGTGATGTGTATGTTTTGAACGATCCTTACAACGGCGGCACCCATCTGCCCGATATCACGGTGATTACGCCCGTTTTTGCCACCCAGGATGCGGCGACTCCGCTGTTTTACGTGGCGTCGCGGGGCCACCACGCCGATATTGGCGGCATCACCCCCGGTTCCATGCCTCCCAACAGTCACACCATCGACCAGGAAGGTGTGCTAATCACCAATTTTTGCCTGGTGCAGCAAGGGGAATTTCAGGAAGCGGCCTTGACCAAACTCCTCACCAGCGGTGACTATCCCGTGCGTAATTTGGCCCAAAATCTGGCCGATCTCAAAGCCCAGGTTGCGGCTAATGCGAAAGGGGCGCAAGAACTCCAAAAAATGGTGCAGCATTACGGTTTGGCGACGGTGCAAGCCTATATGCAACACGTTCAGGACAATGCCGAAGCCTCGGTGCGGGCGGTCATTGAGGCGCTCAGCGATGGTCAGTTTACTTACACGATGGATGACGGGAGCCAGATTCAGGTCAAGATTACGATTGATCGGCGCGATCGCACGGCTACCATTGATTTCACCGGCACCTCGCCCCAGCAATCCACCAACTTCAATGCCCCCTTGGCCGTGTGTAAAGCGGCGGTACTCTACGTTTTCCGTACCCTGGTGGATGATGACATCCCTCTGAATGCGGGCTGCCTCAAACCGCTCCACATTATCGTGCCAGAGGGCTGTTTGCTCAATCCTCGGTATCCGGCGGCGGTAGTGGCGGGGAATGTGGAAACGTCCCAAACCGTGACCGATGCGTTGTACGGAGCCTTGGGGGTGATGGCCGCGTCTCAGGGCACGATGAACAACTTCACCTTCGGCAGCGATCGCCATCAGTATTACGAAACCATTTGCGGTGGTTCTGGCGCTGGCCCAGACTTTGATGGCACCGATGCCGTGCACACCCACATGACCAACTCGCGCCTCACCGATCCTGAAGTGCTGGAATGGCGCTTTCCCGTCTTGCTTGAAGCTTTCTCCATCCGGCCCGACAGTGGTGGCACTGGTTTGCATCGCGGGGGCAATGGGGTGATTCGCCGCATCCAATTTCGGGAACCCATGACCGCTGCTATCCTCTCTGGGCATCGGGCGATCGCGCCTTTTGGTCTGAAGGGTGGGCGATCGGGCCAACTGGGGGACAACTGGGTGCAACGCCAAAACGGCACTATCGAACATCTGGCAGGGCAGGCCGAAGTTTTCATGCAACCCGGTGATACGTTTGTTATCGAAACCCCCGGTGGTGGTGGCTTTGGCACAGAGTCATCCCCCTAGCCTGAATTCATCCCGGTGGCGATCGCCCCTGGCTCATCAATACAAAAAGTAGAGTCGGGCGATCGCCAGGATTTAAGCTTTAGTCCAGCTCCATGCGGGCAAAGTAGTCTTGCAACAGCTTGTGCATAAATCGATAGCGCCCCCCCACCCGCTGGAGCAACAACCGCTCGGTGCAGTAGTTGAGCAGCAAATCGTACCGGAGGGGTGCATAGCGATTCCAGGCGAGGACGAGCCGCAGGGCAAGGTGTTGGCTGAGTGCTTGTCCCCCAGCTTCATTGAAACTAAACCAAATTAAAGCTACCAAAAGACTGGCTACCAAAGGGGGACTTTGTTCTGAGTTCAGAACCAGAGGCAAAACCAGTTCTAAGGCCCATTTGAAGGGAAGGGCAAGCACCAGAGCGATCGCCCCTACAATCACCATATTCTTTGCAGAGTTTTTGATTCCTTGATTTGGTGTAAGGCGCGTTTGGATATCGGCTCTCAGCCCAACAACCAGCCCACCAACCAGCCCACCACCCAGCCCACCAACCAGCCCAAAAACCAGCCCAAAAACCAGCCCAAAAACCAGCCCAACAACCAGCCCACCAACCAGCCCAAAAACCAGCCCAACAACCAGCCGATACCCCCATTGTTGCCTGCGCGTTGGCACGGCACGGGGTTGCAGTTTTTCAATCAATAGTTCTGTGCTAGCGTCTTGCGCTAGCATCTGAGCGGCAAACACCAGGGCACGCCGGATCTGTTTCTGGCTCGGCGGGGGCTTTTTCCCATAGGTCTTACTCAGTACACCCTGCTGCCGTTGATCCGGATCCAGGATGAGGGGGCGAGTCATGGCCGCATCCCAATAGATATCCAGCAAATACTCCACTTTCTGTTCTGAACTGATGCGTGTTTGCCAATCGGCCAAACAAAACTTTTGCTGAGTTTGTACCAGGCCAAACATCGACAAAAACAAGGGTTTGGTCAACAACTCTTGCAATGCCTCATCCTGTTGCACCGTCTGCCACACTGCCTCCAGGCCAAACTGGGTAAAGTACTCGGCAATCTGCGCTGAGGTCAGGGGTTGCAAATACACTGCCCCATGCAGGCTCAAGGGTTGCCGCACCACCCGCTCAAACTCTTCCCGCCGACAACAGATCGCCACACCACAGGGCTTGTGGCTCAAGTCTCCGGTTAGCCAAGCGTTCAAGGCTTGGGCACAGGCTTGTTGGTGTTGGGGCGCTACTTCATCCAACCCATCCAGCAAGGGCAAGAGTTGATTTTGGCTCAGCCACCGTTTCGCCAAATCCTGGCGGAGCCCATATTTACTTTTCAGTTCGGCGATTAACCAATCCCAAATTGGTTGTTTGGGGTCATGCCAGGACGACAGATTGAGCAACACTGGAATGGGTTGGCTTTTGTCGATGCTTGCCCGTTGCCGTAACTCCTCTGCCAATTCCAACAGCATCGTGGTTTTACCGGCTCCCGGTTCCCCCAAAATCAGCAGTTGCCGCTGCAAATCCGGTTGGTCAAACACCTCCACAATGCGCGTATTGGCGGGCAAAGGCTCAGGTTCCTGGGTTTGGCGCAAGAGTGTGGTTGCCCAGGGCCGCTCCACGCGATAGTCTTGCCGCTCCATCCCCAAAATTAACCGCACGGCATTGTGCAACGACTGATCTAATCGTCCCTGCACTTCCGTGGTGACAGCTTGCAGTAATTTCGCCTGCGATGGTTCGCGTTTTGCGGGGGGAAGCGTGGGTGCAACCTCAGGATCGCAGGCTAGAGCTTTTTTTGCGAGGGCCTTAGCCCAGTTGGTAAACGTTGGAAAATATTTGCGCAAGAAGCTTTCAGTATCCAGTTCCGCTTCGTAAGACAAATTGACGAACGGCGGCATCAAGGACAATGCGCCTTTGAGTTTGGCGGCGGCGGGGGTGTTGGGTTTGCTCACTTCGGCATAGATTTTTTGCAGCCATGCCAACACCTCTTCAGAAAATTGATCGCTAGTTTGGAGTTGAGCGGATTGCTCCACAAGCTCTGCCACAATCACCTCTGGGGAGGATACCGCAACGTCGGTGGCTTCCGCTTGTTCGGCTAACAGGTGCCAATATTCCGCTTCAAATGGGTGAATCTCGGCCTTTAGCCCAGCAATCTGTTGCTTGATTCGCACCCGTTCTTCTGGAGCAATGGTGCTCAAGGTATCTTCTTTGCCATGCAACTGTTCTCGTAAGCGGGTTAAAGTCTTCTCAACTTGGCGCAGGCGATCGCTCGACATCCACAAACTCCAGCACGTCAAAAATCATTATTCTGGTTTTACTCGATCTTTGCCAAAATGTCTGTGCGATCGCTCCTGTCCTTGCTGTATTTATCGACGGCCAAAAGTTGCGCATAGTCTAGTAACTATCCGATGGGTCAAGTTGGTGAGTGGGAATTTCGATGACAAATTCAGCGCCTAACCCTGGATTGGAGAGACACTTAAGAGAGCCGTGGTGTTTTTCGGTGACAATTTGGTAGCTAATTGACATACCTAAACCTGTGCCTTTGCCAACGGGTTTGGTAGTGAAAAAGGGATCAAAGAGGTGCTGGCGTACTTTTTCAGGGATGCCAGGACCATTGTCGGCAATACGGATGATGACTGAAGATCTGGGTAGGCGATCGCGACTGGGTAATGGCAGCGATGATTCTGCTTTTAACTCGGTATGAATGTGGATCATCGGTTGTTTGGATGCCTGGTGGTGGCCTGCTTCTTCTAGGGCATCGATCGCGTTACACAGAATATTCATAAAGACCTGGTTAATTTGCCCTGGATAGCATTGGACGAGGGGTAAGTTACCGTATTCTTTAATAATTTTGACTTCAGGAAAATTCGGTTTGGCCTTAATGCGATTCTGCAAAATCATTAAGGTACTTTCGATGCCGTCGTGGATATTCACCGCTTTAAATTCGGCTTCATCCAGGCGAGAAAAGGTGCGTAAAGAGGCAATGATTTCGCGAATTCGTTCTGAACCAATACGCATTGAGCCTAATAGCTTAGGTAAATCTTCAATCATAAAATCCAGGTCGATCGCTTCCATTGCATCTTGAATTGCGATCGCGGGTTCTGGATATTCAATTTGATAAAGTTGAAGTAAGCGCAGGAGATCTTGAATGTAATCATTGGCGTAGTTCAGATTGCCATAGATGAAATTAACAGGGTTATTAATTTCATGGGCAACCCCGGCAACTAATTGCCCTAAGCTCGACATTTTTTCGCTTTGGACGAGTTGGGTTTGGGTTTGCTGGAGTTCAAATAAGGCTGCTTCTAGATCGTTGGCTTTTTGCTGGAGGCGGCGTTCAGCTTCTTCCCGTTCGGCTTCGGCACGGCGACGCACACTGATGTCTTGCACAACTTTGATGATGTAGCGGGGTTCGCCGCTGGGGGCACGCATGAGGGATACCGTTGCATGTACCCAAATGATGGAGCGATCGCGCCGGAGATAGCGTTTTTCCAGGGAAAAGCTCGACAGTTTGCCACTGATTAATTGATCGATTTTTTCCAGTTCGGTATCAATGTCATCGGGGTGGGTAATATCTTGGACGGTGAGTTCCCACAGTTCTTCTTCGCTGTAGCCCACAATCTCGCACCACTGGGCGTTGAAATGGGTAAAGCGCCCGCTTAAGGTGGAGAAGACAATCCCGACGGCGGCTTGTTCAAAGGTTGTGCGAAAGAGTTCTTCGCTTTGGCGCAGGGCGGCTTCAGCTTGTTTGCGATCGCGCTCAGCATATTCCAGCTCGGCGACGCGCTGTTGGAGGGCGGCCAGAGTGGCTTGCATCTCGTGATACACGGCTGCGTCCAGTGTGATTTGGTTCATCCCGTCATCCATCCCCATCCACCCCAGCGGCATTTCGATCTTCAGTATGCCCTGTCCATTTAACGGATGGGCGACCCTGCGACTAACAGAGGAGCGACTTCAGCTATTTCAATGAGCTTGCAAGTTGGCAGCCATGCGACATGGTGGTGCTTGGGTCAAACCGAATTGGCTCAAACGCGATGGACTAAGGCTATCAACGATGGTGCAGGGTATGTGGCCCAGTGTGCTGCTTTACTCTCATCATAGTCTGAAGTGAGGGGAAGGGGATTATGGGAAATACCCCTTGCTGTGGGGGTGGGGCGCGATCGCCAGGGGTGCAGTGGGAACTTTTTGACAGTGCCTACACCCAGCCCAGATAATCCAGTCAGTCTTGTGTGAGGATGGTTGAACGAATGAGCCAGGGGACGAACATACACCCAACTGCTGTGATTGAGCCGGGGGCAGAGTTGGGCCAAAACGTCACGGTCAGCGCCTTTGCCTACATTGAGCGAGATGTGGTCATTGGGGATGGGTGTCAGATTGGCCCCCATACAAGCATTTTGCGCTATACAACCTTGGGGCCAGATTGCCAGGTGCATTCAGGGGCGGTGTTGGGCGATCGCCCGCAGGATTTTGCCTATCAAGATGCGCCTAGCTATGTGCAAATTGGGCCGGGGTGTGTCATTCGAGAAGGGGTGACGGTGCACCGGGGGACGCAACCCGAAACGGTGACGAAAGTGGGCGATCGCTGTTTGCTGATGGCCCAGAGCCATGTGGCCCATAATGTGCAGGTGGGGAACCATGTGGTGTTGGCCAATGGGGCGTTGCTGGCGGGGTATGTAGAAGTGGGCGATCGCGCCTTTATCAGCGGGAATTGTTTGGTGCATCAGTTTACGCGGGTCGGGCGGCTGGTGATGATGTCGGGGGGGTCAGCGGTGCAGAAGGATATCCTGCCCTTTTGCATGACGCGCAGTGTGAGTCCCAATACGCTGATGGGCCTGAATGTGGTGGGGTTGCGGCGGGCCGGGTTTACAGCGGGCGATCGCCGGACGTTGAAACAAGCCCTGAAAATTCTCTATGGGTCGGGTCTGAATGTGTCTCAGGCTACCGATCGCCTCGAACAAGAGTTTGAGTCAGTATTAGTGAAAGAATGGGTCACGTTTATTCGGGGCTCCAAGCGGGGGATTTGCAAATTCTTCAAGCGATCGAGCAGCGACGATGAGGGGGAATAGGGGAACGGGCGAGGGAGCGTGTCACTTTTGTAGCCCTCACCCTAAATCCCTCTCCCACAGGTAGAGGGACTTCCAATCCGGCTCCCCTTCTCCCCAGGGAGAAGGGGTTGGGGGATGAGGGAAATTGGCAAAGGTGACATACTCCCACGGGCGATCGCGCTCCCCTGCTGCCGTGTAAGGCGCTGCTGTCCATACAAACGTCATGATATCCCATTTGCCTATGCCGTTATTGACTTCCTTCCTGGTTGCCCAATCAGCCTCCTTGCCCACCGGCGAATTCACTGGTTTGGTCAATACCGTCATCGTGTTGCTGTTGGTTGCGACGGCAGTGGCCCTGTTGACCCGTTGGCTGCGCATTCCCTATGTGATTGGCCTGGTGCTGGCTGGCTTAGTCATGACCAAGGATGCCTTACCCGGCGAGATTGGCCTCAATCCCGATGTGATTTTGAACTTGTTTCTGCCCATTTTGATCTTTGAAGCCGCCATCAATACCGATATCAGTCGGCTACGCAGCACCATCAAACCCATTACGGTGCTGGCCGGCCCCGGAGTGATGCTATCTGCGGCGATTACGGCGGGGTTGTTGCAAATGGGCCTGGGCCTGGAGTGGATTACGGCTTGCGCGGTGGGGGTCATTTTGACGATTACCGATACGGTCTCGGTGATTGCGGCCTTTCGCAGTGTGCCCGTGCCGGGCCGCTTGGCCACTATCGTAGAAGGCGAAAGCTTGTTTAATGACGGGATTGCCCTGGTGTTGCTGAGCCTGATTGCCACGGTACACCTCCAGGGTTCGTTTACCCTCAGCGAAGGGATTCGCCAGATTTTTGTGGCGGTGGGTGGGGGCGGAATTTTGGGCCTGGGTTTGGGGTATTTGTGTGTAGGGTTGTTCCGGCAATTAGATGATGCCCTGAGTAATATTCTGTTGACGGTGGCGGTGTCTCTGGGCACGTTTCAAATTGGTCAGGCGTTGGGCGTTTCCAGCGCGATCGCGGTGGTGATTGCCGGGTTGGTGATTGGGAATTTGGCCTTTCGGCAAACTTCGGCCTCCATTAAAGTGACGCTATTAAACTTTTGGGAATATGCCGGATTTGGGGTCAATACATTTATTTTTCTGTTGCTGGGCATTGAAGTTGAACCTCAAGTTGTGCTGGCAACAATTCCGGCGGCCCTGTTTGCCATTGTGGTCTATCAAATTGGGCGCATCTTTTCAATTTATCCGTTACTTTGGCTCCTGAAATTTATCGATCGCCCCTTACCGCTGCGTTGGCAACACGTTTTGATTGTTGGGAATGTTAAAGGATCGTTATCAATGGCGTTGGCCTTGAGTTTGCCTGCCACCTTACCGGGGCGATCGCAAGTCGTTGCCATTATTTTTAGTACCGTATTGCTCTCTTTGATTGGCCAGGGTCTTAGCCTCCCGTGGTTTGTAAAAAAATTACAACTGGCTAAACCGTCGCCTATGCGCGAAAAAATTGAAGCCTTGCAACTCAATCTCATTGCCGCTAAAGCGGCCCAAGAAGAGTTGAAAATCTTACTCCAAAGTGGCAGCTTACCGAAGTTTTTGTATGAGGAATTGTTTGCTGCTTATCAAGCCCGCATTGCTGCGGCTGAGGGCGATCTGCGTAATTTTTATAATCAACGACTCACGCCCCATCTGAATGAGATGGGAGAGAAAAATTATTTAGACGGGTTATATCGTCGGCTGTATTTAGCTGAAAAAAGTGCCGTGAATAATGCGGTTTCAAAAGGCTTGTTGCCAGAAGATGTGACCCGCGCTTACATTCGCACTTTAAACGAAAAGTTGCTTTCGCTCAAAGACGATTAAGGTTCAAGTGGGTGAAGGCGAACAAAGTCCCATAAAATCAATTAGTTTTCGGACTAATTCGGGTTTGGTGACGGCGAGGATGGTGGAGCCACTTTCTAACACGGTGCTGCCATTGGGAACGTTGAGCGCTTCATGGGGATGGGCCTGATAGCCAATGATTAATGTGCCCGCTGGAAACGCCCGATTTTGGGCAATTTCGGCAATGCTGCGGCCTACTACGGCACAGTTGTTGGGAATGGAGAGTTTCAAGACTTCAATTTGGCCTTGTTCAAAGTGCATCATGGCATCGACTTGGGGATATTCGATCGCGTTAATCACGCGGTTAATGGCGAGTTCGGTGGTGCTAATGGTATGGGTTGCGCCCGCCAGACGATAGGGTTCGGCAAAGTCGCGATCGCTCATGCGTACGACAATTTGGGGCACGCCATAGTGTTTGCACAGCGTCACAAGGGCCAGGTTGAGGGCATCTTCTTGGAGGGTGGCAATGACGGCATGGGCTTTCTTAATTCCGGCTTCTAGCAGCACGGTGGTATTTACGGCGCTGCCTTCAAAGGCCATGACCCCAATTTTTTCGCGGGCGTATTGGCACATCAGCGGATCGGTATCCACGATGGCGATCGTATGCCCTAATTGAAGTAAGGTTTTGGCCAGTTCTGCCCCCATTTTGCCAACGCCACCGATCAGAACGTACATCGAGTTGTTGTCTCCTCAGCTTTGCCTTTTTATCCTAATCTCCCAGTCTCGGTTGGTGCGATCGATGTTGCTTGGGTTGGGCCAACAAGTTCATGGCATGGCAGCCAGGGTGCCGGGTAAATTCGGGGGGTGGGGTTGTCGTGGTGGCCAATTCCCCGGAGGATGGGGGAGGCCGCGCAGACACGCTGGCTGGAGGGGGATTCCCTGGGCTGGGTGTTTCTGGCAGTCTGGAAACTCGGAAAAAAGTATGGGTGAAGCGGTGCGCTGGTGATGGTGGAAGCTCGCAGTATGGATATTGAGACAGTGCTCAAGCCCATTCTGACCTGGTTTGCACGGCAGGGTTGGGAGCCGATCGCGTTTCAGCGGGAGGTGTGGGAACGGTATTTAGCCGGGGAAAGTGGGTTGATTCAAGTCCCCACGGGGTCGGGGAAGACCTATGCGGCGGTGATGGGGGCGATCGCGGAAATGCTCCACACGCCAACGACGGGGTTGCAACTGTTGTATCTCACGCCGCTGCGGGCACTCTCGCGGGATATTGAACTCTCGATTCGCCGCCCGATCGCCGAGATGGGCTGGCCGTTACGAGTGGAGTCGCGCACGGGGGATACCAAATCCTCGCAAAAGAGTCGTCAACTCAAGCAGATGCCGGAGATTTTGATCACCACGCCGGAATCGCTGACCCTGATGTTGGCCGATGCCAAAGCCAGTGAACGATTGCGATCGCTGCGGTGTGTGGTGCTGGATGAATGGCATGAACTGATGAGTTCTAAACGGGGCACCCAAACGGAGTTGTGTCTATCGCACCTGCGGCAGTTGTGTCTTGGGCTGAAAACCTGGGCAGTGTCTGCCACCCTGGGGAATTTGGAAGAAGCCGCCCAAGTCGCTGTGGGCCGCGAGACGACACCGGCGATCGTCCAAACCGATTTGCAGCGAGGGACGGTGATCAAGAGTATCTTACCGGAGTCGGTGGATACCTTTCCCTGGGCGGGACACCTGGGCCTGCGGTTGTTCCAAGAGTTGGTCGATGCGCTGGATATGACGAAATCCACGTTGATTTTTACCAACACGCGCTACCAGGCCGAGCGGTGGTATCAGGCGATCGCCTTTGCCCTGCCCGACCACGCTGACCAACTGGCCCTGCACCATAGTTCCATTGACGCGGCAGAGCGGGAGGCGATCGAGGCGGGGCTAAAAGCCGGGACAATCAAGTGGGTGGTGTGTACGTCATCGCTGGATTTGGGGGTGGATTTTCAGCCGGTGGAGCGGGTGGTGCAGATTGGTAGTGCAAAAAATATTGCCCGGTTGTTGCAGCGGGCGGGGCGATCGCAACATGTGCCCCAAGGGACGTCTGAGATTTTTTTCTTGCCGACCAATGCTCTGGAATTGCTGGAAATTTCGGCCTTTCGGCAGGGGCTGGCGGCGGGGGCGATCGAGTCGCGGCATCCCCGTGACAAACCCATTGATGTGCTGATTCAGCATTTGGTGACTCTGGCCTGCGGGGCGGGTTTTCGGGCGGAACCGACATTGGCAGCGGTGCGATCGACGGTGGCCTATGCCCACTTAACCCAAGCGGAATTTGCCTGGATTTTGGAATTTTTGGAACATGGTGGTCGCTGTTTGGCGGCCTATCCTCGCTATCGCAAGCTGGTACAAACTGATGGTGTTTATCGCATTGCCACGGCTCAATTGGCCCGATTTCATCGCCTGAGTATTGGCACCATTACGTCGAATCAGTTGGTGCAACTGCGCTATATGAATCAAACCAAAATTGGCACCGTTGAAGAAAGTTTTGTATCCCGCTTGAAGCCTGGAGATGTATTTTTCTTTGCGGGGAAGCAACTTGAGTTTTTTATGCTCAAAGATATGGTGGTGTATGTGAAAACAGCCAAGAAAAAATCAACCATTATTCCAGCGTGGGGTGGGGGCAATCTGGCGATTTCTGATACGCTGAGTGCTCAACTCCGGCACGAAATTGCGATCGCCCAAACGGCGGCTACGCTGAACGCAGAACTGGCCTGCTTGCAGCCCATATTGGCGGCTCAATCTCGCATTTCGCAACTACCGGGCACGGCAGATTTCCTCATTGAAAGTTGCAAAACTCGTGAAGGTCAGCATTTGTATGTTTTTCCTTTTGAGGGTCGCTTTGTCCATGAAGGCTTGGGGTTTTTGTGGAGTTATCGCTTTGCTAAACAACAGGCCGCGACCTTATCCGTCTCGGTGAATGACTATGGCTTTGAGATTTTAGCGCCCAAAGGTTATCCGTTTAAGACCTTATTTTCAGCAACATTTTTCGATCTGGAATCGCTCTATGACGATATCAAGTCGAGTCTCAATCTTTCGGAACTGATGAGTCGCAAATTTCGGGGAATTGCCCAAGTGGCTGGTCTTGTTTTTAAGGGCTATCCAACCTCTAAAAAAACGACGAATCAACTCCAGATTAGTACTTCGTTAATTTACGAAGTGTTTAGTAAATATGAACCTGATAATTTATTGCTTAAACAAGCTGAGTACGAAGTTTTGCATGAACAGTTGGAAGTGCATCGTTTAGCGCAAACTCTTGATCGCCTGCGTTGTTTGAATCTGGTGTGGCGAGAGACCAAACGCCCCTCGCCCTTTGCATTTCCATTATTGGTGGAACGGCTCAGTTCGCGGCTGTCTAATGAAAGTTTGCTCACCCGGATTGAACGGATGAAACACCAATGGGAGAGCCAATAAAGCCGGGATAAAAAGGTTCTTGGCTGGGCTAAAAATGGGATAGACAGGGCCGCGATCGCGCTTATGCCGTTGCTAAATTGTTAATTAACAGGGGCTCGATGTCATCAGCGGGGGGAAAGCCAAAAATTTGAGCGTAGAAATAAAACTCTCCATCCAGGGTGCGTTTAATGTTTTCGGCTTTGCGGAAACCGTGTTGTTCTCCGGCATACAAAATGTAGGCGACGGGTAAGCCTTTGTCGCGGAGGGCATTGACCATGAGTTCGGCCTGATTGGGCGGTACGATTTTGTCTTCGTCACCCTGGAAGAAGATGACAGGGCAGTTGAGTTGGTCGGTGAAGTGAATGGGCGATCGCGCCACGTAGAGGTCTTTGCGATCAGGGTAGGGGCCGATCAGACTGTCCAAATACCGAGCCTCAAACTTGTGGGTGTCGGTGGCCAGCACTTCCAGATCGCTCACGCCATAGTAGCTGGCTCCGGCTTTGAAGACATCCCGGAAGGTCAGCGCTGACAGCGTGGTGTAGCCCCCGGCGCTACCGCCATCAATCACCAGGCGATCGCCATCAACCAACCCTTGGGCGACCAGATAGTTTGCACCGTTGGCGCAGTCATCCACATCGGCAATGCCCCACTGGCCTTTCAGCGCATCTCGATAGGCCCGCCCGTAGCCTGTGCTGCCGCGATAGTTCACATCGAGGACGGCAAACCCGCGACTCGTCCAGTATTGAATTTTCAAGTTAAAGGCCGTGGATGTGGCGGCGGTTGGGCCACCATGACTTTTGACTAAGAGAGGGGGACGCTCGGAGTCAGGGGCAAGGTAATCCTGATTGGTGGGGGGATAGTAGAAGCCGTAGGCGATCGCGCCATCGTTGGTGGGGAAGGTGATGGGCTGGGGCTGAGAGAGATAGCCTGCCTCAATGTCCAGGGTGCTGGAGCGTTGCAAGACTGCGAGGTGCTCGGTGGCCCAGTCCAACTGGACGATCGCGCCTGGTTCGGTGGCTGTCCCGGCATGAAAAACAGCTTTGCTGCCTGCTACATGGATGCCGCCCAGTTCGGTGTAGGGCAGGGCAATGGGGCTGAGGGTTTTGCGGTCGGTGTCGAGCATGGCCAGGTGCGACAATCCATCCTGGCTATACAGGCACAACAGGCGATCGCGGGAGACAAACCCATAGTTGATGTACCCAAAGACCCACGGCGGCATCCCAAATTCTGCCTCCAGGGGATATAGGGCTTCGACCTCAGTGCTGCCCGTCCAGCGATACAGGTTCCACCAGTTGGTGCGATCGCTGATAAAGTACAATGTGCCGTCCGGCGACCAAACGGGTTGGATAACTGATTCGTTCTCGCCACCTGCGATTTTCTGGGGTGTGGTCAGGGTGCCATCGGGGGCGATCGCCGCCACCCACAGTTCTGTGTTGTCCCAGGGCATATCGGGATGGTTCCAACTGATCCACGCCAATTGCGACCCATCGGGGCTCAAGCGCGGCGACATATAAAAATCACAACCAGAGACCAAAACGATTTGGTCGGCGGTTCCCGTCGCATCAATGGCCACAATGGTATTAATCGGCTCGCCAGCGTTGGTATGGTCTTCCCGGACACAAAGAATGCGGTTCCGCTGGACATCCATAACGCCATCGGCATAGCGCCATTGGGTTTCGGGGGTGAGGGCGATCGGGGTTTGGCCTATGTCCTGCCGATACAGCCGTTGGTCAGCAAAGTTAGAGAAATACACCACCCCATCATGGACAAAATAGGCACCGCCGCCGTACTCATGCACCCGCGTCCGCACATTAAACGGCACTGGCGTAATATCTTCTACGGTGCCATCGGGCGATCGCCGCACCACCACATTCCGGCCTCCTTCGGTGGGGCGCTGTTCTGTCCAATACACGGCCTCGCCATCCAACCGAATGCCGCCCAGGCCAATTGTTCCCGCCACGATCAGATCTGACGTAATGGGCGATTTCCAAGCGCCGTAGGGGGCAATCCGAGGTTCAGTCATGGTTTTGTGTGGCAATGGTAAAAGGTGTCTAGTGTTAAGCATAGGAAGTTTTGGTTTTTTGGGCTAGGGGCGGCGGGCTGAGGCTGCCGTGGCAGTGGGTACGAACTTGCGGCCCAGAGTTGCGTAGACTGAAAAGTGCCCCATTGAGCTGATTGCATGGATACTCCAACGCTTCCGACCCCGCAAACCCGCTGGCGCATTCCGGCGGTTCTGGCGGTCACAATTTTGATCAATTACTTAGACCGCAATAATTTGGCTCTAGCGATGCCCCGCTTGGCGCAGGACTTTGGCTGGAGCGATCGCGAAATCGGTGCGAATGGGGAAATGTTGTTGGCGGCGTTCTATCTCTCCTATGCGGTGTCGAATATGGCCCTCAGTCCGCTGGCTGAGCGGTTTGGGCCAAAACGGAGCGTGATGGTGGCGATCGCGGCCTTTTCGGGGGTGACGCTGCTCAGTGCCATGTTTGGGGAGTCTTTTGGGGTGTTGATTGGGCTGCGGTCACTTTTGGGAATCGGCGAAGGGGTGCACATTCCCATGCTGAGTGCGATTACCAGTCGGTGGTTTTTGCCAGGAGAGCGATCGCGGGCCAATGCTCTGTGGGGGAGTGGCATTTTGCTGGCGACGGCGATCGCCCCGTTGTTGATTATTCCTTTGACGCAAGCGCTGGGTTGGCGACCGACGTTTGCGCTGTTGGGCCTTGGGGGGATGGTGATTTCGTTACCGTTGGTGTATCGGCTGGTGCCGGGGGATGGCGCGATCGCCCCCTGGCAAACTGTTGGTAGCCCGTTTACCCCAGTCCTGGATGAGGTGGCCCCAGCCGCACCGTATCGGCGGGATCCTCGGTTTTGGTTAGCGGTGGTGGGTGGCAGTTTGAATGCGTTTTGCGCGTTTGGGTTGCTGAATTGGTTGCCGACCTATTTCAACCGGGCGAAAGGGATTGACTTTGGGCAACTGGGCTGGCCCTTGGCGGTGATTTTTGCCACGGGGATAATCGGCATCGGTGTGATGGCCTACCTTGGTGACAAACTGCAACGTCGCCTGCAACTGGCTGGGGTGGGCTTTTTGCTGGCGGGGGGAATGGTCTATCTGGCTTCGACGACGCAACAGTTGGGGCTATTGGTGGCCCTGTTTGCGATCGCGGTATTCTGCCAAAGTGCTTACGGTGCCCAGGAATACGCGATCGTGCAACACCTCTTACCCGCCCATTGCGTTGGTTCCGGGACGGGGCTATATAACGGCTTGGCGATTTTGCTGGGTGGGGTTGGGGGTTCCCTCATTCCGGGGTCGATTGTCGCGGCAACGGGTAACTTTGATGCTGGAATGCTCAGCATTGTGGTGGGGGCCGGGTTGGCGGCGATCGCCTTGTTAACCCTGGCCCGCTTTTTGCGTTACTAAGCCTGTTCCGGTTGGGGCACGGCTGTGCGGTTATTTGGTCGCGACAACTGCCAAATTCCAGGCCATGCGTTTCATGCCGGGGACATGTTTTAACACGCGATCGCAGGCTTCCAGGCGGCGATAGGTGGGGCGCAAGCGTTCATGTTCGAGGATAATTTTTTTCCAATACCGCTCTTGGTTTGGATTCACTTTTTCAATCAAATAAAACTGCAAGAAAATCCACAAAGAGGCAATCCAAAACGTATCGTAAGCCGTTTGTGAAAAGAGCGATCGCACCTGATTCACAATCGTAATATCCAACGGCATTTCATCGTCGGTGCGGACTTCAGTGGCCATCCGCCGATACACATTGATGACGGGATTGTGCCGGAGCGGATCCCAAAAACACATCTTGCCACCAGGTTTCAGCACACGGTGAATTTCCCGAATCGTAATGTCGGGATGGGGAATGTGATGGAGCAAATTGGACGCATACACGATATCAAACGTGTTGTCGGGATAATCAATATCCATCGCGTTGATGACTTTGCCCTGAATCTGGACGCCGTTTTTTTCCGCCAGCTTGAGGGCTACCTCCACCATGCCGGGGGAGTAATCTGATGCAACACAGTGGGCTCCGTTGAGGGCAAAGTACACGCTGTTTTCCCCCGCCCCACAGCCTAAATCCAAGAGGGACTGACCTTGAACAGTGCCCAATTGCTGCAAAATGAAGCGATTTTCGGGGGCGGTACAGGCTTCAAAGTAGTCGGCAACGCGGATCCCATCTACGTCGATGACGGAAGCCCAGCGATCGTGAAACTCTTGCTCTTTGCGTAAAATATCGTGCTGCATACTTTAAGGCTTACGAAAAATAAACAGGCCGTTGGGCGATCGCATCATACTGTAATTAGACAGAAATTAGGCAGAGATCAGGTACTTTTCCGTGCTGGTTTGCCGGGTGGCCCCAAGGATGGGCGCTGAAGTGTGGCATTCCTCCCTGGGGAGGGTTTAGAACAACAGTTAACTAGCCTCAGAGATAGAAAACTCAGATATAGAAAAGGTGAACCCCCATGATGAAGGCTCACCTACCTAGTTCAAAGCGGAGAGACTAAAACTGAAAACCCGACCGAAGTCAGGTTGCAACCTGGGCTGACCCCAGGTGTTCATGATGGGTGAAACTCACCCGGATCATGTCAAACGCCCAAACTATAACGATTTGGGCAATAGCTGAACCGATAACTATAAGATGCCCAAGAAGTGCAACACACCTTGGTTGGTCACCAGTTCAGTGACCAGTGCCGCAACAAACCCAATCATGGCAAAGCGACCATTCCACAACTCGGCTTGGGGAGTAAACCCAAACTTCCAGGCATTCCGATCTTCAGTACTAACGTTTATTTTTTGAACGTCTTGCATGATGAGTACTCCGAAAGTTATTCCTACCTACCCCCTCATTGTAAATACTTGTAAAGGATAGTGTCAAAGCTTAAAGGCATAGAAGTCACCAAACATCAACATTTCTTTTGGCGGAGGCCATTGCCGCGATCGCCAGAAATACAGCAAATTGTAGTGTGCAGCACATTAATGGCAGAACCCAAATTCCTGACTGGTTCGGTTGGGGCCGCGATCGCACCCGTGGGTGAACGGGGCAATTTCTGAGAGTGATGCAATACTTTGCAATGATTTTGGGGCTGGGTTACCAGGGCGAGTGTCTGGGCTGGACGGTCAGCTTGGTGACTCGTGGTTCAATTGTGGGGGGATGACTGAGGGGGCGATCGCCGTGGGTTGCGGGGCCACGGGTTACAGCGATCGCTGAAATTCTTCTAACAAATCCATCAAACTGACCCGGCCTTGCATGGGGATGAGATCCGCCAGGGGCAGTTCTCGCTTGCCACCGCCCACCTTCACGATCATGCCTTGCAGAATTGCTTCCACTTTGGCTTCGGTCAAACTGTCGTCCGTTAACAGGGGATAAAGTTGCTCGGCCAGGGGGGTGTGCAAGTGCGCGTCGGATAGGTATAAGTGCCACTTGGCAATATCGATATAAACGTTTTCACCGATCTCCGCTGCCAATTGTTCAATGGCCTGACTGGTGCCTAGATTTGCCATAATGATTTTCCTCCGATTGCAGATATCAAGAAATTGCAGACAGAAATCCAACCGACAGCCGTATGGGTTGGCTGCGGGCGATGCCCCTCAAAGTGCTGTTGCTGGGATGGGAGCGGACTGTGAGCTGGTTGTTTGTTCTCTTCCTCCAGAGGAAAATTTTCCTGACGGAGCGTTGAACTGGGGGGCGAAAGGCGGCGATCGCCCATTCCCAGGGGGCAACCGAAATTTGTGTCTACACTAACAATTCTCCAGGGTTTGGCCCTCAGCCAGAACCCCCTTCCGAGGGAGGTGTGGGGAGATCAGGATATTGCGCGATCGCAAAAACATAGACGGCATGGCTGACCAGGGCGATCGCCCACACCAGAGTGATGAGGGGTGTTCCCGGAAGGCCACCCGGTACCGCAACTTCAGACAACTTTTCGCCAGCGACCCGGAAGAACCATAACCCCGAATTCACAGCAGCAAAGGCGGCAACGTGGGTGGCAAAGGTCATGCGGTCATCTAAACGGCGGAATGCCGGATCAGCGCGATCGGGCTGACGGGGCCAACGTGGAGGCATAAAAACGGCACCTAAGGAATGAGTGGATCTGCTTTCATTAAAGAGCAAAGGATCGGAAAGATAAAGGTTCATCCCGGAATCAGGGGCCGGATCCGCAAAAATACTAAAGACTTCTTTAAATGAGGCGGACGGGCGATCCAGGGGGCAAAAAACTAGGGGTATGATGCAGAAATGACCTTCTGACTTCTCACACTTTCTTGAAATTTCCGTGATTATCCCACCTCGCTTCAGCAAAGCTACATATCGGAAACGTTCCCGATGCCTGTCTGTTGTCGTGTTTCCCGATCAAGAATCGGTTTTTCAAGCCTATCGGCTGCTCTATCACCACGGGATTTCCCTAGAGCATCTGGCGATCGTGGGGCAAGGGTTCAACAGTCCGGAGCGGGTGGGGCTGCGCAAGCCCTTAGCCATTATTGGTCGCAAGTCGTTGCAGTGCGCGATCGCGGCTTGTAGTGTGGGGGTGGCGGTGGCGATCGCGGCGAAACTGTGGTGGTCGCTTCCGGTAGACTGGCCTCTGTTGCTAGCTGTCGTGGCCGGAGTGAGTAGTTTGGTGGGGGTGCTCTTGGGTGGCGTGTTGAGCCTCCTGGGGGAAGGGACAGCGGCCAGCGTCTATCGGCATCATCTTCAGCGAGGCCACTACTTACTGATGGTAGAAGGCTCGGAAGACGTGATCCGACTTGGCCAAGAAGTGTTGGACTATTATGCGGCGCTAAGTCCCTATTAAAGAGAACCGTTGGGTGGAGCCATTGCAGTGTTGGCCCCAAGTCGCTGTAATCAAGCTCCAGCAGTGAGAGGCCGGGACGGGTTGGTCGTGGCAGGCTTCACATAAGCTTGGGCCACTTTCTGCCAATGCTTGTATTACATTCCATAATGTTGTTCGTCGCGATACCGAATAGCTGCCAAGAATTTTTAGGATTGATGATTAACGGGGAAAGGCCACAGTCGTGGTCATTGCTCTGGTTGCAATTTCGTCGCATCCACCTATTCGGTTGACCATATGGGATTTTTTGATGTAGCAAAAGAGGTTGTATCGGGTCTGGTGCATTCGCTCACCGCAGATTGGTGGGTCGAAGTGACTACCATTAACCCCGCTTATACCTACTACTTTGGCCCTTTTGACACTGTGGAGGAGGCGCAAGCAGCGCAGGCTGGTTACATTGAAGATTTAGCCCTGGAAGGGGCGCAGGAAATTACGGCTGAGGTTAAACGGTGTTCGCCGCAGGAGATTACGATCGCCCACTCGACTTAGTGGCCTTGGCGGGCCATTTGCAGCAGCCAGTCTAGGAGGGGCCGCAGGGTGCCCGGTACGGCAGATTCCCCCACGAGGACAGTGTGCTGACGGTTTTGTTCGACAATCGAAAGCTGGTATTGGAAGCGATCAGGCTGGGGCGATGGGGAAACCGAGGGCAACTGGAAAAAGTCGGCGGCTTCGACTAATAGCCTGATTTGCTGGGCGAGGGCCGGTTCGAGGGTGCTTGTGTCGATGACAACGGATAACACCATGCCGGCAAAGCCCCCTGTGCGCTCAAAGGTAATCTGCATTTGCTCACTGTGGCCAACGTTATGTGAATTTTAGCGTTCCCGATCGCTCCTGGGCGGAGTTTGCTCTCCCCCGTTTAGTCCATCTGCACCGCATCATTGATGTGAACGGTTTGGGCGATCGCGCTGTCTCCGGAGTTCAGCCGAGTGTTCACAGCTACGCGATAGAAATGGGTGAATGCTGCGGCTGCAACCCAGGCGGGAAGGGACTGTTGGCGCTGGGTGGCAAAGATTCGTTGAAAGTGGGGGTAGGTATCCCCGGTGTTGGGGGCACGGGTGGGGACGATGCACCGTTGGCAGGGATTGATCCCCAAAAATTTGACTGGCCCAATTTGAAACGCGACGGGTTGTTGGGGGGTGTCGCCATATAATCGATCTTCCCAAAATGGGTCACTGCCGCCTAGTTCCAAATTGCTCCGAAAACGCTGGCGGAGGTTATCGAGACTTAGCCCCGGAAACCAGTCGGCAAGCAATTTGAGGGTAGCGGTGCCGATTACCGTGGGGCCGGGAGAACCGAGATCGTCGGGATAGCCCACGGCCTGATTTTGCACCAGTTGAACGGGAAACCCGAAATAGACACTCAGCCACCGTTCGAGGCCGGGACGATCGCGATCGAGGTGAAACGTTGGCCCGGTGGAATCGCCTTGTTGCCGGAGAGTCACGCTGCGTTCGGCGAGCTCAAACTGGGCTCGGATCTGGTGAATGGCAGGAGTGCGCTTCCCTGTGACAAACCGCCCTTGCTCATCGACGATCGCAAATTCGCGATCGCCCTGCAAGGCTCCACTGGGTAACACCGTCCCTTGGGGCATGGCTACCCCGTCGAGGGATTTGATGGGATAAATAAAAATATGGGCTAAATAAATCACGGTTGTGGCTCGTCGGATGGGTTGGGTCTACTGAGTTGGGTCTAGTGGGTTGGGGGTAAGTAATCAGGTTTACTCAGTTGGGTTGGCCCTGAATGTAACGTAAATCGCCTCAGACCCAGGAGTCTCAGTCAAAGCGTCTACCTTAAACTGATGGGAGTCTGGCCCTGGGCGATCGCAGCAAGACCTATGTTTAACGGTAATTTCACCGAGAGTTGGATGGCTTTAACAAAATCTTTGGAAAGGGGTGGTTGTGCTGTTGCCAAAATGCAGGACGGTTAAATTTTTACTTCCAAAGGCATGGGTTCCGGGGCGGCAGACAGCCCCGCGATCGCCTATCATCCCCGGTCAAGACCCAGGATCTTGAGGATGATAGGCGGGGCCAGATAATCAGGACGATCTAAGCTGGATAGTGTCGCCCCAGCTCCAGTTACAACTGTTGCTGTCAAGCCATTTTCACCCCTTGCGATCGCGCACTCTGTCACCCATGAACACTCCCAGTCACACTGTCCTGAATCTGGCTTTTTTGTTGCCGCTGGATCCCACTGTGCCGATGGCGATCGCGATTGGCTCTGTCCTGCCAGATGTGCCCATGTTCCTGATGTATGGCTGGGCCAAACTGATTTGCCGTCAACCCGAAGCGCAGATTTGGCGAGAGACTTACTGGCAACCGGGTTGGCAAACCTGGAATCACCTCTTTCATTCCATTCCGCTGGCGGCGATCGCGTTGGTGTTGGCGAGTTGGTGGCAGGCTCCGGCGATCGCCTTGGGGAGTGCCAGCGTGCTGCTGCACTGCCTCGGTGACTTGCCCGTGCATCACGACGATGCCCATCGGCACTTTCTGCCCTTCAGTCACTATCGGTTTATCAGCCCCATTTCTTACTGGGATCCCAAGCATCATGGCCGCACTGTGGCATTGGTTGAAAAACTCATGGTCTTGTGCGCCACCCTGGCCCTCTGGCCCCAACTTGAGGCGGGCTGGGGCAAAGCCTTGCTCCTGGTTATCAATGGGATCTATCTCAGCAGTTATGGCTATCGCGTTTTGTTTCGGCGCTGTGTACCCCGCCAAGCCGAGTGAGCCGTTGCGATCGCGCAGCGATGGGCTGGCAATCCTCGGCGCTAGGCTGTGGGCCGTGGCTTGGCCTGGGGGGCACTGCCCTCGGCTAGTAGCGAATTTGGAGGGTGACGTTGGCATTCACGGTTTGAGTCCCCTCGGTGAGGGCAAAGATGGCTGTCCCGGCCAGGTTGGTGGTGGTGCTAAAGGCTTGGGCTTCAAGTTGGTCAGTGCGGCTTTCCAGTCTTGTTCGGAGGGAGTCCTGACCTGTAAACAAGCTGTTTTGATCAATCCGAATGGGGGTAGGTGGGGGGGCATAGGCTCCGTCAATCCGAATGCTGGTGACTTCTTGGGGGCTAATTCTCAGGGCGCGGAGGACGGCTTGGGCCTGGGCGTTGGCATCTTCCGTGGCTTTCGTCAGCGCGATTTGGCGACCTGCCGCGATCGCGCGATCGTCGGCGACAAAGCTCACATTATTAATCTGAGTGGCTCCGGCTTCCACCGCTGCACTGACAATGGCCCCTGCTTGCGCTGCCGGAGTTTGAAATTGCACTGACATACTCGCGATGTAGCCTTTTAGGGTTTGTTCGCCTTTGTCGTTGCGATAGATGGGCCGCAAACTGACGTTGGTGGTGATCAGTTTCCGCACCCGCCGATCGCGGAGGACTTTCACGAGGGCTTGCGATCGCCCATTCACGTCGGCTTGGGCTGCTTGGGGGGTTGCCCCTTGCGCTTCAATACCTAACTGAATTTCGGTGATAGTGGCTTGGATATCCTCCCTGGCCCGCCCGGTTACGACCAGGGTGCGGATCAGGGTTTCTTGGGCGAGGGCGATCGCTGGTGCGCCCCAACTGCTGGCACTGATGCCGACAATACACAGCCAGCGCAGCGATCGCCGCCGCCAAATTTGTTGATTGACCATTGGGTTTGTGCTCCTGTGCTGGAATCTAAACAACCTTCATAAAATAGGCGAAATTGGCGATCGCGGGAGCAGCATGAAAAAAGGCAAAGGAAGTTTCCCTTGCCCCAATGCCATGATGAGTTAGTTCACAGATTCAACCAGCTTTAATTAGAGCCGAAAACCTAGGCCGCGATCGCCAAATCCAACCCATCGACAAACGTTGCAATACTGTCGAGATATTGCCCATAGTCATAGGTTTCATTCACCGGGCCATAGGGCGTGGTCAGATTTGCTGTAATGGTGCCATCGGCAAAGGTAAGGGTGCCGTCATAGGTGGGGAGGGTGGCGATGAAATCTGTGAAGAATTGCCCCGCTGGCAAACTACCCGCAAAGTTGCCCAGAGGACTCACCAAGTCGGCGTTGAGGGTGCCGGTTTCGACGCTCAACGTGCCCGTTACCCCGGTCAAAAAGGTCGTCAGGGTATCGCCCAGGGTGTCTGCAAATTCAAACGGGATATCAAAGGTGCCAAACGCCGTTTCGAGATTAAGGGTGGCGGCCCCATCGGCAAAGGCAAGATCACCGGATAAGGCCGAGAGCGGGAGGCTCAGTTCTGGCCCTGGCACACTGGGCACCAAGTCAGCAGTCACCAGGCCCGTGTCGAAGTTGACGGTGAGGGGCAAGTTGCCCACGGTGAGGTCGTATTGGGCGGTTTCAGGAAAGTCGATGGCAAAGTCAAGGGGGCCAAAGGGCGTTTCGAGATCGCTCACCAGTTGGCCGCTACCAAAGTCGAGGGTGCCTGCGATCGCCCCCAAAGGCGTTGGGATATCCACCACAATCTTGCCGTTATCGAAAGCCACGGAGCCATCTAAATCCTTGAGAAAGGTGGTGACAAACCCGCCCACCAGTTGGGCAAATTCAAAACTCCCGGCATAGGTTTCTCCGGCGATCGCCAAATCGCCTGTGGCAACACCGTTGAGCAGGTTCAGTGTTCCGGTTGCGGCCTGGAAGGTGGTGTTGAGATCGGTTGTGAGGGTCACCAGGTCGTAGGTGCCAGTGAGCGGGCCAAAGGGCGTTGTGAGGTTGGGGGTAACAAACCCGTTGGTAATGGCGATCGTGCCGTCAATTTCATCCAACGTGGGGATGAGATCCGTGATGGGTTGGCTGGATGCGCCGACCAGGGCTAAGGCGGCTAACGGCTGCACAATCAAGGTGGAATCAATGGAAGTTAGCGCTACAGGGGCAGCAGGCAATAGCGCCGTCGGTGTGGGATCCAGTGTGGCTGCTACTAAGGTATCTGGAGTCATGAATTTATCCCTCTACTCTCAAAAGATAAGTGTGCAAACGGGGAAATGACGATTGAACAGATGCTTCCCAAGGTCAAATCATCGGTACGAAATTGACCTGGAGTAGGAGAACACACGGATCAAGCCGTTCACAAGGCTCTACCTTATATGAAATCTTGATGAAGTTAAGTCAAACTTTCGGTAGATTTACATAGAAAATTTCGTTTTAGAGGAAAATACTTAGCCCTGGTCAACAGCCTGCGCAGAGGGTCGTTGCGCCCTGCCCGAACGCGATCGCCGAACTCAGCCCTTGGGTAGATCGGGGCGGCCAAATCGATTGTTTTTGGTGAACTTTCTTCGGTTGCGTTGCGTCGGGAAAGAGGGCTTTGTGCGGTGGTGCCTGCTAACCTTTGGGCTGGGTTGGTGTTTGACGATCGCGTCAGGCAGAGCTGCTCTGGCCACTCGATTCCGGCGATCGCGCTAGTCTCGTAGCTAAATCTGGTCAATAATGGCTAGAAGCAAATCGAATTGAGTACTCAAATCCAACAAAGGTGTGAAAGGAAAGCGGTATGTCTGAAATGGCAACAAATTGGTTAGTCGGCAGTGGGTGCTTTGCGATCGCCTTTGTCCTGGCAAGTTTCGTGGAATATTGGGGCCATCGCCTCATGCATCGGTTTCATCGCCTGGGCGAACGGCATCGCGATCACCATCGTCGGAATGAAGGTCAGGGCGTGCTCTGGGAATTTCTCGATTACGTGAAAGGCACCGTGATTATTTTGGTGCCGATGTATTTTGTGTCGCTGGCGGCGGGGCTTGGCTGGACGCTGGGGGCTGTTGTATATGCGTTGTTCTCGGCCTATGCCCACCAACTGCAACACGATAACCCGACCAAGTGCTTTTGGATGAAAATGCCCGTTCACTACGTCCACCACAAATACAATATGTGGCACCACAACTTTGGTCTGGCAGTGGATTGGTGGGATCACGTCTTTGGCACCTACAAGCTGGTGGAATGGAAGACGGAAACCGAAACGAGCCAAGCCACAGGCATGTTGCAACTGCGCTGGTGGTAGTGGCGCTGTCCTCGCGGGGTTGTTCGCGATCGCGGACTGATTGAGTGAATCCTATCGACATGAAACCGCATCTGATCAACCCAACGGCGATCAAATGCGGTTTTGCGTTGGAACCAACAGACTGGCTTTGGATAACGCCTGCACTGTTGGGTCAGCTCATCGACTGCTGGCCGCAGACACGGGAACGGCGATCGCCCCCGTCTCGCCATTTAAGCCAAATACTTGGGCCAAATGTTGTTGGTAGCGGGCCTGGTCATGGGCAAAATCGGGATTGCTCACCACGTCATGACAGGAAAAATGCGGCAATTCGGTCAACCCACAGAACGCTTGACTTTTCCGCATGGGGAACAGGGCCGCCGCCACCGACTGACCTTCAAAAAAGCTGTCTGGATTGTCAAAGACTGCTAAGGGCGCATTCCAAGTGGTCGAGAGCATGAACGTCTTACCTTCCATGAGCCCATTCAACCCATAGTCATGCCCCGGGCCAAAAAATTCGCCATAAACGTACACATCGTCGATGTAACGCTTCAGTACAGACGGCATCATAAACCAGTACACCGGGTATTGAAAAATGACTGTATCCGCCTGTTTGAATTTGGCGATTTCCGTGGGAACGTCATACCCTTCTTCCACCACTGTGGTGAGGACGGTGTAGTGCTCTTGCAAGGTAGCAATTGCTGTTTCAAACAAACCTCGGTTGTAGTCGCCTTTGGCAAACGGGCGAGTTTCTGCACCCAAAATTAACAGGATCGTTGGCATAGAATCAAGTCCTAGAGGAAGGTGTGAGCGGAAGTTCTCTTGCCCTACGCTACAAATTCTAGTTACGATAGTCAACTAGTTTACTTTTAGTAACCAGGTGGGGAAATGACTACTCTGCACGACGCGACCACGGGGCACAATGCTGTAACGGCGTGCCATCAACCAGGGGCGATCGCGGGCTCCCCCTGTCCTATTGAACGGGGTATGCAGATTTTGGGCGGCAAATGGAAAGGGTCGATCCTATGGCATCTCAAAGATGGCCCAGTGCGCTTCAATGATCTGGCCCGTCAACTGACTGGGGTTAGCAAAAAAATGGTGACTCAGCGCCTCCAAGAACTCGAAGCTGCGGGATTGGTCACTCGCCAAGTGATGAGCACCCGCCCGATCGCCGTGGCCTACGAAATCACCGAGTTTGGCCAGACTGCTTTGCAATTTCTGGAAGAACTTAAGCAATGGGTGGAAGCCAATGATTTGTAAGGGGGCGGGAGGCACTGGGCCTGAAGCTTGGGTTATTGGGGGCTATCCAACAAGTCGAACAGCGCCGATTCCAGCTCATAGCCAAACATTTGGGCCATGCCTTTTAAGCTCGATCGCCCGTCGATGTCTTGCGATCGCAGCCACGCTGTCAGCACAAAGATTTTGTGCATCACAAAAATTTCTAAGGCTTCTGGGTTGTATTGAATGCCTTCGCGGGGATGAAATTGGTGGGGCACTAGCATGGCAGTATACCGGGCCAGTTCTCCGCCTTTCCAGTCGAGGAAATAAGGAAACCAGGGATAGAGCGCATCTAAGCGGACAAACCACAAGCGCACCTCCGGAATTTCAGACAGTTCCCGTGGATCGTTGGCATCGCGCGGAAAATCAATGTCAAAGCGAACGGATTGAGCGTAGGTCGAAAGGGGCGGCGACTGTTGCCAGGTTGCGACCAATGCGGTGGCCGGCGAAAGGTCGAGGGTGTTGATATGGTAGGCAGTGAGGGCGATCGCAGTCGGCATGAATCCAATACAACTCACAACAGTACAGCTTCTATCTTCGGGTGTTTGCGGAGTTCTGGCACAGAAAAATTTGTGGGACTCTTGGTGTGGGCCTGGTCACCCCCGGCTGCCCACTTGGGGCCGAAACTTTCTCCCTGCGATCGCGTCTCAAAAATCAGCCTAAAATAATCCCATCTGTGCCCATGTCCCCCCTTCCCTTGCCCTGGCTCCGCCGATACACCCGCTTGAGCCTAGGTCTTTTGCTCCCAGGACTTGTTGCTTGCGCTGCGCCACCCAACTTGTTCTTGGCCAAGCCAGAGAGCCCAGCCAACTCAACCGTGCCGACATCCATCTCTCTGCGGCCACCGACTATGCTGACACCACTGCAACCGGGCCAATCCGGTATTCAAGGGCAAATTCTGAAGCAGTCGGGCAACTTTATGCCCCAAATTCGGATGCCGACGATGGCTCCGATGCCTGCCCCCAACCAAACCGAGCCTGTGCAAACCCAAATTTGGGTTTTTTCTGGCCGCCTCCCGGCCCAAGGTGCCCGGTGGGCGATCGCCACAGCCCAAGACCATCCCCAATTGCTGGGGCAGGTGGCCAGCAATGCCCAGGGCGAATTTTCGGCCCAACTTCCCCCAGGTGAGTACACGGTGTTTGCCCAGTATGGCGATGATTTGTATCTCAATGGGTTTCAGGGCGACGGGAACTATGCCACTGTGTTTGTTCAAGCTGGCAGCCCAACGGAGTTGCGCTTGATGAACAATGAACAGGCTGCCTTTTGAGCCAACGCTCAAACCGGATCTAGAATACCCGGTTAGGGGCTACTGCTATCATTTCACGACTTATAAACGGCAAAATTTTAACGAAGAACGAGATATATTTTTTTTACGTTCTGCAAGGATACATTTCAGCAACAATCGCCCAAATTCCTAACAAAAGTGATTAGGATAAAAGTGTAGCGAATTTATCAGTTTGTTCTTTAAATCGCTGTCCCATCTTATCGTTATTGCTCAGATTAGATCGGAACAGCTCACGTCTTCTCTTCTACGTGCAATCTAACCCTTGCTTGCACCCTAGAGGAGCTTGCGTTAATTTCTCAGTCAGGGGCCGACAGCGCGAAATTGTTCGTTAACTTTTGGGCTCTGTTGTCCTGTGTGTTTACCTGGAATTATTTTGTTTTGTTGGCGATCGCTGTTGTCGTAACTTTATGTTTGCGATGATAGTTGATGATCAAAATTATTGATTGAGTTCGGATGAGCTAATTCTTGATTGTCTGTCTATTCAAGGTAGCTTTCCTAATTAGAAATTAGCGCCTTTCGTTTTAGACTAAGCTGATAAATATCGCTACAAATGCTTCGGTTCTAACACGCTTGCGAGGCTTGCAATTATGGTTGTTTCGGATGGATCTAAGAATCAGGCGCGTCACTCTATGCGCTCGAAGCAGTCTGAAACCCGGATGCAACGGGGCGATCGCGGAGTTGATATCCTGTCATCGACATCACTCCATCAAGCATCGGTTGATGTTAATCAGGAGGAGGGAATTCTGCCTTTACCATTGGGCGATCGCACCTATGGGTTAAGCGATTTGGGGATGTACAATCTCAATGCGGTCTATCGAAATTTGTCGGTTGCAGAATTAGTAGAGCATGCTTTACATCGAGAGGAAGGCTTATTAGCTGCGAACGGTGCGCTTTGTGTAGAAACTGGCAAATATACCGGGCGATCGCCCAAAGATCGGTTTATCGTCGATGAATCCCAGAGTTTCTATGAAGTCGAGTGGAATAGTAGCAATCGTGCCCTATCGCAAGATCATTTTGATCAGCTTTATCGCAAAGCCTTGAACTATGTTGAAGGTCGAGATTTATATGTCTTTGATGGTTTTGTCGGTGCAGATCCTAACCATCGATTTGGGGTGCGCGTTGTTAATGAGTTTGCTTGGCATAATTTGTTTGTGCACCAGCTCTTTCGCCGTCCAACCCCAACTGAACTATCAGAGCATAAGGCCGATTTTTTAGTCTTGGCGTTGCCCGGTTTGCATGGTGATCCAAAGCAGGATGGCATTAATAGCGAAGCTTTTATTGTGTTGCATTTATCCAAGCGGATTATCCTCATCGGCGGCACCCATTACGCCGGAGAAATGAAAAAATCGATTTTTTCCATGTTGAATTACGTCATGCCGAAACAAGATGTTTTGCCGATGCATGGAGCGGCTAACATCGATCGCGAGGGCAATACAGCACTCTTTTTTGGGTTGTCGGGTACGGGCAAAACGAGTTTATCGGCAGATCCCGATCGCTCGTTGATTGGGGATGATGAACACGGGTGGTCGGCAGAGGGCATCTTCAACTTTGAAGGGGGCTGTTATGCCAAGACAATTCGCCTATCAGAGGAGCACGAACCGCAGATTTGGTCGGCGATCCGCTTTGGGGCGATCGTCGAAAATGTGATGATGGATCCCCACACCCGCGAACTGGATTACAACAGCGCCAGACTGACGGAAAACACTCGCGCTGCCTATCCCCTGGACTCTATTCCGAATAGTGTGGAGACTGGGATGGGCAATCATCCAAATACGATTATTTTCCTCACGGCAGATGCCTTTGGGGTGTTGCCCCCGATCGCCCGCCTCACCACTGAACAAGCCATGTATCACTTTCTGTCGGGCTATACGAGCAAACTGGCTGGCACAGAGCGTGGCATTACCACCCCAGAAAGTACGTTTTCCGCCTGTTTTGGGCAGGTCTTCTTCCCGTTAGCGCCAACGGTGTATGCGGATATGCTGGGCGATCGCCTGCGGCAGCACCCCGAAACCCAGGTTTACCTCGTCAATACGGGGTGGATTGGTGGCCCCTATGGAGTTGGCGCTCGAATTGCCATTCACCACACACGGGCAATGGTCGCCGCTGCCCTCAATCGCGAGTTGGATGAGGTCAACTATCGGCCCCATCCTGTATTCCAAGTCCTGGTGCCCGATCGCGTCCCCGGTGTCCCGGATGAATTGCTTGATCCTCGGCAGCAATGGGGGGATCAAGCAGCCTACGATCGGCAGGCCAAAAAACTGGCAGCTCAATTCATTGAGAACTTTAAGCAGTTTGGCCATGTTCATTGGGCCGTTTTGGAAGCAGGGCCTCGTCTACCGTAAAGTTCGTGAGTTAAGTTGTACCTCCTGAGAGTGCAAATCATGGGATAGGGTGTGAGTCTGTAGCGAGCTTGCACCCTTTTTTTCGGCAGCGGAATAGCCCCAATAGAGTGCGATCGCGGTCAAGCGAATAAAGAAACACGAGGCTGTTCAGAACCACATGTCCGAAACGCGACGGCTGTCGCGGGGCAAATCGTCGAAGCTGTCAAGCCCATCGAAGTGATCGATCGGGAGATCCGCAATAGCCTCTGGCTCGGTCAAACGCAGATTAACGGCTGTCCAGTGTCGTCCATCCGCTTCTGGAACGGTCGCGACATAGTGCGTCACGCAACCGCAAGTTTGGCAAAAGTGGAAGTCAATTGTTCCACCATCAGGCCGACGATAACTGGTTGTTTCGCCGGATGTGTGGATGTCATGGCCAATGTAACCGTAGGCCCAGAGGACACCATAACGGCGGCAGAGCGTACAGTTGCAGGCCGTAACGGATTCAGGTGGTGTATCGAGCTTCCAGGTGACACGCCCGCAGTGGCAGATCCCTTGCATCTTAAGGACTCCGTTCGTTAATTTTTCAGCACTTAACTTGATACAGCTAAAAGATTGGCGACTTTGTGCAAGAGTCTTGAGCGCGATCGCGAACCGTCGGCGCTGTGTCGTCCAACGGCAAAAAATAGCGGCGACAAATGGCCTCAGCAACCCCACAATTGGCTTTCGTCTGTCCGTTGCCTTAAAGTGTTGGGCTGATGGCAGAGGGCTAGGGAGATGACACCAATGCAACAACCTCTGCCGTCTTTAGCATCGCAATACCCCATAACGTTCTGCCAAAAAATAGCCAAAATAGCCATGCGATATGGTGAATAACCACAATCGCCCAAAATACTATTTGATAAGACTTTTTCTGACTTTTGTGGTGTAGTATTCGTTGAGCAATAAACCCGCCTAGCCACCCGCCTGCAAGTTCACACAGATGGAGCCTTTGTTCAGGAGTTCGCCGATCCTTTCGTTTAGCGCGAGATTTATCATCAGCATATAAAGTGTAGGTCACTAAGCTCATTACAGGATAAAGAATGAGTGGAAGAGGATTGCGCGTTGTCCATGTAAAATTAACGGCCCCAACCAAAGGTAGAAGTGACAACAAGACTACCTCAACGAGTGGAAAGCTTGAAAGAATTGGGCCAGAAGCATTAGCACGACGACTCAAAGGTGCTGCTTTGTTTCTTGCTTCTAAAATAAACGCGTTGCAAGCACGAATTTTTCCATTTGAGTCAACTACGCAGTGGTAATAAATCGTGTCGTTTTCTTGGGGACGGCGGGTTGCATCTTTAACGTCAGAAATATGCAAAAAAACTTCTTGGCTTCCGTCAATCGGTTGGATAAAACCAAATCCACGATCGTCTTTCCATTTTGTAAGCTTTCCACTGCGGAGACCGGGTTGCATGGAAAAATTCAAATAACGAGAACTTCGCGATTCTAGCAAATCCCTTTAATCACAACCACAACCGAAAGACGAAGCATCCCAACGGTGAAGTGCAGCGGCGGCAGATAACCTCTAACTCAGCACCAGCAGCTTTTGTCCGTCCGCTGCCACGCAGTGTTATGCCGCCGTGATCGCCCTCTCATCTGGATTTACTAGTTATTAGGGTTCAATAGCATCATTAGATGGTGGATGCCAACCGCCCTGAAGCCATAGACGACGGGCTTTAACAATCGCTCCCTCATTATGCTCTTGGTCATTTAAATCTAAGCGATCGCACGTTGCACGCCCAATTGAAGTCTTGCCTCGAATTACCAAACCGCCTTTTTCCCAAACAAAATGCTCATTCCACTGATGCAGACGTGGGTTAAACAACTGAGTAGAAACTTGAGATTCTGGGTCAGTCCCCTCTGTGAAGTTGTAACGGTAGCTATTACATCGCTGACAAGCCAAAGCCAAATTTTCAAATGTATCTGCCCCTCCACGCGATCGCGGTTGGATGTGATCAATTTCAAACCGTGCTGCACTAGCTTCTTCAGAGGAGTGGCAGTATTCACACAGAAACTTAGCTCGCTCTCGAACCTGCTGCCGCATTTCTTTTGAAATCGCCATACTTACGCGGACTCAGAAATAATTTTTGCATTAAGCAGTGTGAAGATTCGATCGAGTTCTAAAATCCCAGTCAGTTCTACTTCCTCATCTGGTGACAATTTCGATTCTCGTTGTTTCTCGTTCAGGCTCTCCAGTCGCTCTTGTAAGCCTTCACTGAATTTGAATAAGAACAATCCTCGAACTGGCTTGATCTGAATACCCGCATCAATAAAAGAGGAGGGTTGGATCATCAATTGTGCATTCATGGTTCACCTCAGAAGCTATGTTAGACCGCCGCTTTAGTAATCATCTTCATATTCCTCATTTCCTGAGAATGATAAGCTACCCAAATGTGGATAACTAATAGCTGCAAGACCACAGCCTTTCTTCAAAACTAACTTTAAGGTAGAAGGAAGTAAGGTTAGTAGTCCATCTACCTTATCTCCATTGCCAACTCCGCTACCACCAATAGCACACGCTCTTTCAAAAAATTCTTCAATATTAATTTCGTTGAATATTGCTTCAACAGCAGTCAATGTTGTAGAAACTTCTTGTGGAGGAATAAACATATTCCCAAAGTGTCCAGGAAGGCGGTTGCCTATCTGCCATCCCAAAGCACCATAAAGCATTTGAGTAGCAGCTATACGATGAGTTACAACCATTTCAATCATTGAATCCTGTTTCCGTGTACTTGCTTTACCGAGTATCGAGAAAAGCTCATTAACTCCTCGCAGGAAAAATACATCACCAACTCCATCTAGGAATAGCTGAGCATCATTCACATAGTCGGCTAGCGCAACTCCTTGAGAATTTCCAAAGAAAGGAAAATCATCAAGCTGTTTTTTCAATAAACGTGCGTGTCTTTCACGTCTTTGTAGATATTTTTGAAGAGTGGCAGCAATATCCGATCGCCCAACAGCAGTTTCAAATGCTTGTTGCACAATTGAGGAGTCATCAGGTTTGACTTGAAATAGACACCAAACGGGTTCTGCACTCATAGTTTGATTGATAAAACTGCCTGAATAGTTACCTCACTATCAACATTAAGGTAATTTATTGCCGAGTTTCAACAAAAGGGCTGATGGTTACGTCTCAACCGAGGACTTGCGGCATAACTATTAATTAGAGGGAAAATTTCCACCTAAGATCCCCATTTGGGTGAATAGGTGGAAATAATTCAGCCTACGATTCTGTTTTGGGTAAATTAGGTGGAATGATTTAGTCAACCATCCCGCTTATGCTCGGCTGAAGTGGATGTACCAAAGAGTTGGCTCTCGGTAGAAGTCAACTCTTGGCAGAACAGGTTGAGCCGTGCTCAATGTCAAAGTGGTTGCTTCATAGTACGCCGCATTGGCCCTGTTGGCGGAGCAGATGATCACACAGCACGATCGCCATCATGGCTTCCACCATCGGCACTGCACGGGGCAACACACAGGGATCATGGCGACCCTTAGCGGCCAGGGTAACGGTTTCGCCATCTTTGGTGACGGTGTTTTGTTCTTTGCGAATGGTGGCTGTCGGTTTGAAGGCAATGCGAATCAGAATGGGTTCCCCGTTGGAAATGCCCCCCTGAATGCCACCGGAACGGTTGGTGGTGGTGCGGATGCGGCCCGCTTCATCGGTGTAAAACTCGTCGTTGTGTTCGCTGCCGGTCATCACGGTGCCTGCAAACCCAGATCCCAGTTCAAAGCCTTTGGTCGCCGGTAAGGACATCATGGCTTTGGCGAGATCGGCCTCTAGTTTGTCGAACACGGGCATCCCCAAGCCCATCGGCACGTTCCGGGCGACGCATTCCACGACCCCGCCGAGGGAGTCGCCTTCGTTGCGGATTTGCTCGATCAGGTCAATCATGCGATCGGCGGCTTCGGCATCGGGGCAGCGAACAATGTTGGCTTCGACTTGTTCCAACGTAACGGTGTCGGGATTGACGACGGCTTCTAAATCTTTGATGCGCTTGACGTAGCCAACGATTTCAACACCAGCAACTTGCTTGAGGATTTTTTTGGCGATCGCCCCCGCTGCAACTCGGCCAATGGTCTCCCGTGCAGAGGAACGGCCCCCGCCCTGCCAATTGCGGATGCCATACTTGGCGTCGTAGGTGGCATCGGCATGGGAGGGACGATATTTCACAGCCATTTCGTCGTAATCCTGCGATCGCGCATCTTTGTTGCGCACCAAGATCGAAATGGGCGTTCCCAGGGTTTTGCCCTCAAAGACACCCGACAAAATTTCGCATTGATCCGCTTCCTTCCGGGGGGTGGTAATTTTGCTTTGCCCAGGCCGACGGCGATCTAGCTCAAATTGAATCTCTTCGGTGCTGATCTCGAGTCGGGGCGGGCACCCATCAATGACGACACCTACCCCGCCGCCATGAGATTCACCAAAGGTAGTCAACCGAAACAGATGTCCAAATGTATTGCCCATAGTGACTTAACGCCCAAACTTAACGCCGGTAAGGAGATGCCCAAACACGAAGTTCGATCGTACTCGAAAAGTGGGCGATCGCGGGGCCTTGGTCTGTGAAGCTTGATGTTTCTCGGCTGGCAGGGGGGCGATGGAACTCCCCGGCAGCGGGAAATGCTAGGGTGAGAGTACTGTTGCGGGAAGGGATGCATGGGGCAAAACCCGGCGATCGCGGTGGAATTCCAAACTGTGGGGTTGCAAATTGGGGCGCAAACCCTGGTCGCTGACCTGACCTTTCAGATTGGGGTGGGGGAATGCCTGGTGTTGTTGGGGCGCAGCGGATCGGGCAAAACGACTACCATGAAGCTGATCAATCGCCTGCTGACACCAACTCAGGGCACCGTCTGGGTCAATGGCAAAAGCACCCTGGAGTGGGATCCAATTCAGTTGCGCCGCCAGATTGGTTACGTGATTCAAGAAACGGGCCTGTTTCCCCATTTCACGATCGCCCAAAATGTGGGTCTGGTGCCCCAACTTCAGGGCTGGAAACCTTTGCAAATTAAAGCCCGCGTCCATGAACTGCTGGATCTGGTTGGGCTTGACCCTGCCCAGTTTGGCGATCGCTATCCCCATCAACTGTCTGGTGGCCAACGGCAACGGGTCGGCGTTGCGCGGGCGCTGGCGGCAGATCCACCAATTTTGTTGATGGATGAACCCTTCGGTGCGCTGGATCCCATTACACGCCTGGAGTTGCAACAGGAATTTCGTCGGTTGCAGCAAGACCTGGGCAAAACGGTGGTATTTGTCACCCACGACATGCAAGAAGCCCTGGTGCTGGCCTCGCGCATTGGCTTACTGCAAAACGGTAAACTGATCTTTTTAGGAGCGCCTGCCGCTTTGGCCCAGTGTCTTGAACCCGAAGCCCAGCGCTTTATCCAGACTTTAACGCCAGCGACCAGCCTGCGCCTTTAAGGAGGAACCATGCAAGCCTTTTTCCTCATTCGCTATGGGCCGGAAATTTTGCAACGGATGGGCGAACATCTGCTGTTGGTGGGTGGGGCGATCGCGATCGCGGTGGTGGTGGGCATTCCTCTTGGGGTTTTCATCACCCGGCAAACAACCTGGCGGCAACCGGTGTTGGCGATCGCCAATGTGTTGCAAACCATCCCCAGTCTGGCCATGTTTGGCTTGCTCATTCCCCTCGTTGGTATTGGGCCAGTGCCCGCCATCATTGCCCTGACGCTCTACTCCTTTCTCCCCATCATCCGCAATACCTATACCGGAATTACCAGCGTGGATGCCGCCGTGCGCGAGGCTGGCCAAGGCATGGGCATGACCGATTGGCAATTGTTAGTGCAGGTCGAGTTGCCCCTGGCCTTGAGCGTGATTTTGGCTGGTGTGCGGGTTGCAAGCGTAATTGCCGTGGGCATTGCCACGATCGCCGCTGCCATTGGGGCCGGGGGCTTAGGAGTCTTCATTTTTCGGGGCATTGCCGTGGTCAACAACGATCTGATTTTGGCCGGAGCCGTCCCCGCCGCCGCGATCGCCCTCCTGGTAGATTCCGGCATTGGCTGGCTCGAATCCCGCTTCGCCGTCAAACGCTAACGACCCTGTTCACCCGCCGCAGATAACCTCAAAAGCCTACCGATAATCGCTATTCCGTCCGCACCAGTGATTTGTTGGGTTGCTGGCGTTTACAGACGACCTGAGCTTGACTCTCCCACTGCTTGCAGTGCCCGATCATAGAGCATTTGACTGACGCGAAAGCCAGCTTGATTCATCAACTGATCGAGCATTGGTTTGAGAACTGGGATCAGCCCCTGTTGTTTCGCATTAGTGAGAATACCTAGAAGCCCTCTGAGTTTCAGTCCATAACTTGCAGCAACACTTCTACCTAACCGTTCGTCAATCAGCAGTCGATCGGCCCTGAGTTCGATTGCAAGGGCGATCGCTTCAGCTTCACCTGGATCAAGTGTCTGGTTGAGTGTATCCAGCAGTTGGAGATTGGTCGGTGCCTTGATCTCCAGCCAACCAGCCCCAAGCAAAGAGCGCATCGTGAGTTGGAGAGCTTGTAAACGAGTGAGTTCTGAATGTACGGTGGGAGGAATGAGAACTTTGGGGTAAATTTGCTGCAATAGAGCAATCTCACCGATGATAATCAGATTGCTAATCGGCGAAGTGTTGCTCACAATGATCATCACCAACCTTCCTCGCGCAGGCTTTTTAGATCTTGCTCCAAATCTTCAACATCATAGTGAACACAAATGCCGCGACTGGCAATTAATTTCTGAAACTCAATTTGATGCAACCCAGCGAGTTGACTGGCGGTACCGAGGGTAATCCGTTCTTGCTGAAACAGTGAGATCGCGAGTTCGGTACGGAGGTCTGCTTCACTAATTTGCAGGGCATCGGGAAGGTTGATCGTGATTTGCATGGGTTAGATTCCGTGGTTGGGTGCTTCGCCCAGTTTGCCGAGATGATGGCTGGAGCAATTAAGCTTTTTTCATAGGCCGCTTTAGTCACTTTAACAAGAGTTGCTTTGGCCGTTTGGCGGGGGCGATCGCCCCGTTCAATGCAGGCTTCAGGTTTGACTTACCAACATGGCTATGAGGCTGAGTGATGGGGAAGGGCGATCGCTCTAGTTGGCGCAACTGGGTGCGATCGCGCTTGCAATTAAAACGTAAACGTTGTTCGCAACACGCCAATAATGATGGTGTCACTGCTACTGGTTTGCACCGGATTAAACAGCATCAACACCCCCGGCGTAATGCTGACATTGTCATTGACTCGCCAGCGATAAAACGCCTCTGCATGAATCGTTGTATCGGGTTGCCCGCCTGCAATTCCCCCTGTACCTGAAATTGCACTGGGAATATTCAGTGTCTCAACCCCATTCTGGCGGAGATCGCTGCGGGTAATTTTGGGCGGTTGTCCTACATAAATGCCACCCAAATTGCCCTTCCTAAACAAGTCGGGGAAATTCATAAACGCCATCCAATTGGTCGTTTCCACATTGCCGTCAAAGCCTGCATTTTGCACCGCCGAATTGGTATAGCCAAACCAGCCACCGAGGGTAAAGCGCCGACTGACTCGCCACGACACCGTTGCCCCTGCCGCGTTGGTATTAAACCGTGACCCGACAAAGCCGATCAGGTCATCGCCAATCCCAGTATTCAAAAAGGCGTTCGTCGAGTATGCGTTCAGGTAATACAGGGTGATATCTACTCGTGGAATAGCCGTCAACGCCAGTTGCACCCCAGCGGTGTAGGGGCCGTCAAATAAGCCCGCCTGGGGGGAGGGATCGGCGGCCCGTCCAGCAAAGTTCCCAGCGGAGTAAACCGCCTGTAAGCTGGCCCAGTCGGCAATTTGCCAATCGACTCCAACACCTGCCTGGGTATTGCCCAGCCCAATGATTGGGTTTCGTTGGGCAAAGGCTGAAATTGGCCCTTGCCCTGCGCTTTCATACCGATTTGGCCCCCGGAAAACGGTCACGGGGTTCACCCCCTCGGCCCCGACGATGAACGCAAACTTTTTGCCAACTAAAAACCGGTAGGTCAAGTCGCTAATCCGCACGCCCCCATCGGTGTCTAACTCGTAGCCCAGACGGGTGTAGGTGTCATTCAAGAAAAACGGCGCATTGTTGAAGCCCGCGCCTGTGTTGATGTTGCCAGCTTGGAGCCCGACCAGCAGAAAGTCGCGCGGGGAAAATGCCGTCAACAAACTGAGTTGGGTGTTGTAGCCAAAGTTAATTTGCGTTGAGGGGTCGGCGGTATCTTTGCTGCCGTTTCGTACGTTCAGGTCGGCTTCGTTGCGTCCGCGCCCCTGGAGGCCAAAAATGACCTGACCATAGAGTTTGGTGGTGGTCGAAAATTGTTGTTTTTCTAAGGTTGCGGTGCGCACATCAAGAGCATCGACACGGCCTCGTAGGGCAACGAGTTCAGCAGTGAATTCTTCTTGGAGTTTTTTGAGGGTTTCGAGATCTTCTTTTTTAACGAAGTCGGCAGTTGCAGCGGCGATGAGTTCTTGAATCTTATCGAGACAAGCGTTGAGTCCGGCGGCGAATTCATAGCGAGTTAAAGCTCGATTGCCACGATAGGTTTTGTTGGGATACCCCACGATGCAACCGTAGCGCTCAACTAGAGATTGTAACGCTTGAAAGGCCCAATCAGTGGGCTGCACATCCGACAGTTGGGAAACGGAGGTGACTTGGGCCATGCCCGTCTCGCTGGGGTCGGATGCCGGGTTGAAGTCGGTGGGGGGGAGTGCGGGGGGGAGTGCTGAGGTTGCAGGGGTGGGGAGAGAGGCCGGGAAGGCGGGGGTGACATCAGGTTGGGTGCGATCGCCACTGGTCGGTAGACTGTCAGCGGGATGCTCCAGCATTGTTGTTGGGGCAGCGGCATTGATTTGCACTTGGGCCACCGTTGGGGGAAATGGCTGTTGCAGGGGAACTGGGGTGGGTGGGGTTTGCATTGTCGTTTGGGTCTGGGTTGGGGTGGCGATCGCGCGATCGCTCCATCCGCCGAAGCCTACGAGCAGCGGTACCACCCCGCCAATACACCACAGGTTAAAAGAATTGAAATCCGATCGTTTATTCATTCTGCGATGACACTCCGCACCATCAAAACCACTTGAAACCGAACTTGAATACACCCGTTTACCAGCGATTATTAAGAAATCCGAACCGATTTCAGCGCACTTTCGTGTTTTTTCTAAAATTCACCCACAATCCTCTAGCGCCATCATGCCATCAAACTCTAAAGACCAAATTTTAGCGGAATGTGCCTGTAGTGGCGCAGTCGAAATGCCGTGATCTCGGCTAAACTCTGACTCTAAGCCTGTTCTCGTGTTTTTTTGGACGCTGGAGATGGTCTATGAGGCGGTACTGGGGCGATCGCGATAGAATAGTACAAATGATTTGTTTGGTTGAGGCTCGCACCCAGCCTGCTTAAATGCGGTGTGAATGTAACGTGTTTGTGGGATGTTTGTTTATGGTGCAGTACACGCTGGCGCAAAGCCCCGAAACCATCTTTAATATCCCTGGGAAAGACTCGGCCAAAGCCCGTGACAAGGCAATGGATCAGTTAATGGAACTGATGGATACGGGGCAACTCCCGACGGAGTTAGCCGATGGTTTTGGCCCCCAACAGTTTATTGAAGTAAAAGAGGCACTTTCTTTGAACCCCAACGATGATGATGCCATCACTCAAGCCGTGCAACTGTTGAGTAATTTGGCAAACCTCAAACTCAAGTTGCAAGATTCCCGCACGGAGGCATTACAAATCCGCGCCAGGATCGATGTGTTGTTTACCGACGAACCTGTAGATGAAGCTGAAATTGCCAGCCTCAAGGAAGGGTTCAAAGTGCTGAAAACCTATGCTCAGGCCAATCTGCGCTACAAAGAAGCACGCACCCAGGCCGAGGATGCCCGGAGGATTTTGGATGCTGCGTTGAATTCAACGGAAGTGGAGGTGCCTGGGGCTACTGAACCGCCGGAGGCACTGACACCCGAGCCAGAGCCAAAGCCAGAACCTAAATCCAGTAAAAAGGGTTAGACCTCAGTAGGGGCGATCGCCCTTTGGTCCCAATACAGTCGCGATCGCCTTTACCAAGGGCACCCTACCGAATCGTAATCGTAAGGGTGAGGTCGCTCATGCCCCAAACGTGCAGAAATTGCTGAAATAACTCTTGGCTTGCTGTGGCCATATCACCATCCGCCGCGATCGCCCCCCCCTCAATCAAACGGCCCCCATCAGTTTGCAAATTGAGGTGTAACTCGCCATCCTCACTCTCTTGCAAAAAAAGCCGCCCATAGGCCAGCACTTGCCCCGCTCGACTGCTAATTGCACACCGCATCCGCTTCATCCCTCCTGACGCAACGTTAACCATCATGCCAGGAAGTGATTGCCCCGTGTAACAAAGTCTTGCTAGGATTCGGGGATGCCGAACGATTTCTCTTCCGATCCATTATCGGGATGGACGCTGAATCAGCGTGACCCCCGCGTCATTCAATCCTTAATGCCTGTTTGGGAATGGCTCTATCGTTACTACTTCCGTGTGCAGACCAGCGGTTGGCACCACATTCCAACCCAGGGTAACGCACTCTTCGTCGGTTCCCACAACGGTGGTTTGGCAGCCCCTGATATGTTCATGATGATTTATGACTGGTTTCAGCGCTTTGGCCTGGAACGCCCGATTTATGGGCTGATGCATCCCCATGTGTGGAAGGGAGTTCCCAGTGCGGCGCGGCTGGCGGTGCAAGTGGGGGCGCTGGTGGCCCATCCTAAAATGGCGATCGCGGCCCTACGCCAACAAGCGAGTGTGCTGGTCTATCCCGGCGGTGCCAAAGATGTGTTTCGGCCCCATGCCCTGCGCGACAAGATTTGCCTGGGCAACAACACGGCTTATATCAAACTGGCCCTGGCCTACAAAGTTCCGATTATTCCGGCTATTTCCCACGGTGCCCACGATACGCTCATTGTCCTCGCCGATGTTTATGACTGGGCGCGGCAACTGCACGAGTGGGGAATGCCGTGGTTTCTTAATCTTGACCCAGAAGTCTTCCCGATTTACTTGGGGATTCCCTGGGGGTTGGCGATCGGCCCGTTGCCCAATCTCCCGCTCCCAGTGCAAATTCATACTCACGTCGGCCAACCCATCTGGTTTGAACGCTATGGCCCGGAAGCCGTCCGCGATCGCGCCTATGTCGAAGCCTGCCATCAACAGGTCGTGACCCAAATGCAAGCGGAACTCGATGCCCTCATCCACCGCGCTACCCCCCAACACCCCTGGTTCAAATAACCGTAGCTCCCAACCATTGCTAGTGCATCAAATCTGTTTCATGGCCCGAAGTGCTCGCGATCGCCCGCCCCATCACGAAGTAGAAGCAATTAGAATATAGGCCAAGCCATCCGATTCAAGCTACTGCCACAACCCTGAATCGAAGCGGTACAACGGCTCAAATCAGCCGCAGCAGATAACCTTGAATACCCAACGCTAACCTCAGTTCCGTCTGCACCGACGTAGTGTTCGACGGCTGATGCAACCTGTAGACAAAATGCTACGACAAGAACATGTGTTCGTAATGCTTGCAAGGATATTGCTTTGGCAGTAACATGGGTACCTGATTTTAGTTTCGCGCCCGAAAGCATGACGGCCCAATACCTTTCTGTGAAAGAGACAGCTCAAATCTTAAACTGTTCGGAGCAATATGTTCGCCAACTACTCCGGTATGGCGAAATCAGTGGGGAAAGGATTAGTAGTCGGTGGATTGTAGCATCAGAGTCTGTTCAGAGCTACCGCATCAAAGGAGAAGACGTAAGCTTGAAAGTTCCCGATCATGGGCGGCGATCGTTTAGCAAACCCGATCTGAAAGCCTTAAGTTTTTTTTCTGGCTGCATGGGTTTGGACTTGGGACTAGAAAAGGAAGGTATCCAAGTTTTACTTGCTTGTGAAATCGATGCAGCCGCCCGGAACACGATTGAAATCAATCGACCAGATATGGCACTGATTGGGGATATTCGGGATTACTCAGCAGCAGAAATTCGAGAAAAAGCAGGACTGAGTTCGGCTGATGAGATTGATGTAATGGTTGGCGGTCCGCCATGCCAAGCCTTCAGCAGCGCGGGAAAGCGCCAAGGCTTTAATGATGAACGAGGCAATGTCTTCTTGACATTTATCGATTTAATCACTGAGCTTAAACCCAGATTTGCAGTCATTGAAAACGTTCGAGGATTATTGTCTGCTCCGTTGCAACATAGACCTCATGAAATGAGAGGAAAGAACTTTCCAACCTTGTCTCAGGATGAGCAAAGAGGCGGTGCCCTGCTTTTTATCACTCAACGGCTCAGGAAGGCTGGGTACAGTATCTCCTTTAACCTGTACAACGCGGCTAATTTTGGATCGCCACAACAACGGGAAAGGGTCGTCATTGCTTGTAGTCGTGATGGAGAAAAACTTCCCTACCTCACACCCACTCATTCAGAGAAAGGTTTATATGGACTGCCAACATGGAAAAGTTTACGAGAGGCTTTAGAAGGTCTTCCTGATGATGGACATCATTTTGTCAAGTTTCCTGAAAAACGACTCAAGTATTACAGGCTGCTGAAGGCTGGACAATACTGGCGAGATTTACCAGAAGAGTTCCATCAAGAGGCATTAGGAGCTTCTTATCATGCAGGAGGTGGAAAAACTGGTTTTTACCGCAGGCTAGCGTGGGATAAACCGGCCCCAACCTTAGTCACTCATCCAGCCATGCCAGCAACTGATCTGGCTCATCCAGAGAAAGATAGACCCCTCAGTATTGAAGAATATAAGCGTATTCAAGAATTCCCAGATGATTGGATTATCTCAGGTACTTTACTCGATCAATATCGGCAAGTTGGCAATGCTGTACCTTGCTCTCTGGGAAGAGCGATCGCAAGGATGTTGCTATCTCATTTAAGGGGTGAAGAGCCTATTTCTTATCCAGATTTTCCGTATTCCCGCTACCATAAAACAGATGATGTCAGTTGGATAAGCGATCTGGGCTATCTTGGAGATTCTTCAACAAAGCAACTATCTCTTAACTTAGTTTGATGAATCCGACAAATCCTTCCAAGGATTGCTCGTCTCAATGGCTAAGGCATCTGGATTAACGATGAGAGCCTGTTGAACAAAGGTCACAAAGTTTTCTTCTGAGAAGTGATCCGTATTGTACTTGTTGTTGAAATAAGACCATCGATAGGAACCTGTTCTGGCATCGACCCGATACCATTTTTCAATGGGTTGATTAATTCTTACTCTAGAAGATGAACTGTTTTCCGAGTTGCTACGGTTTTTGACCTGTAACAGAGAACCATCAACATTGCAAAAATCTACGTGCCGAACAGATTCTCCCCAACAACAATACCAGCCATAATTAGCGAGTTGATCAGCCAGAAATTCCTCTAGTAATAGGCCTTGAATATTTTCGGCAGACATCGATAATCTATGGGCATACTTGATTTGCTCAAGATGTTCTGTTGTTAGTCCGGTCAGTCGAGCGTTGATGATTATACTAACGATTGGATCGGCAACTGTGCCTGGGAGTTGCGAGATTCGTCTTGAAATTCGATTTTCATAACTATCGTTATACTTCCTTAACCAAGCCTTGGCTAGCGTTTCTGGGGTGCTGGCTTTTAGGGTTGGAGAAAGTCCTGGATTTCTGTAGCAGGCTGAGAGAATTGTTCGGTACGCTTCAAGAAATGGCTGATTTTGTTGAGAGAATGCATCTTCAAAAATCTTTAAAAATTTTTCTTCGGAACTTGAAGTGCTGATAATGCTATCGAAGTTAACAGGCATCTAATATTTTCCCTCTGAGCATGCAAATCATTAAACAAAAATGCTCACAATTTTACGCCACAGTGATTTTCCTGGATTTGCTCCTCAAAGATTAAACGGTTGTCCTCGAACAGGCAAGGTCTCGGATACTGCCTCAGCCGAGACTTAAAGCCGTCGAACTATGTATTCAACGTGAGAGTTGCTGGATAAGCCCGATGAAGAGGGTGTTATTCGTCATGTTGGATGGGTAAAGTTGGCGCTGAAGGTGGGAGTCGATCGCCCCTCGGCTACACAAGATTGCTAATCGTTACAAACTCAGGGGCTATGGGTAATTGGGGGCACTCTAAGTGAAGTTGACTGTAGCTCCTTAGCTGTGTCTATTCTTCGCTTTGGCTGTTTTCCGGCATTGTCGGTGGGGTTGTCCTATGTTGAAAGCTCTTTGTATCGCTGGTGTTGTTGCGGTGCTAGTGGTGAGTCAAACGGCGATCGCGCTGGCAGTCCCGATTGAGTCTGTGCCGAATCCGCGCCGACAAAATGGCACCTGGGTAAGTGACATGGCGAACTTGTTGGATGCTAATACTGAAGCCCGGTTGAACCAGATGATTCGTCAGTTGGAAGCCCAAAATGGTAGCGAAATTGCGGTGGTGACGGTGCCCAACGTTGCACCGATGGCCTCGCCCAAAAGCTTTGCGACGACGCTGTTTAACTATTGGGGCATTGGCAAGCAGGGGCGCAACAATGGGGTATTGTTTTTGATTTCTAAGGGCGATCGCCGCACAGAAATTGAGACGGGCCGGGGTTTATCCAGCAAACTGCCGAATCAGCGTGTCCAGCAAATTTTGCAACAACAGGTGACACCCCGCTTCAAGCAAGGGCAGTTTAATCAAGGGACGTTGGCAGGCACCCAGGCATTGGTCAGCGAGTTACAGCGCCTGGGCGGTTCTCCCCGTGCTGCCCAGACTCGACAACCGGCGCGATCGCCCGCCATCGCCCAAACGGCACCAACCTCCCGGCCTGCGGCACCCCCGACCAAGCCCCAACCCACGGTTTCCTTGGTGCCAGTGGTTTCACCAGGAATGCCAGGGTTGGCCCCAACAGATAGCGGGAACAATGCGCTGGTGAGTTTGCTGATTGGCAGTGGCGTGGGACTGGCGGCGGCGGGTGGGGTGGCGTTGTATCGGCGATCGCGGCGGCTGTTATTGACTCCAGAGGGGGATTCTCGAACGGCGGGCGGCGATCGCGACCAAGAACGCATCCACTGCGAAGTCTGCAAAACCGCCATGACTTCAGTGCATGACTTTGAACTAGAACCCTATCTGACTCCCGCGCAACAAGTCGCCCAAAAAATTGGCAGTCAGGCTTACCAGGGCTGGCGGTGTGCCAAGTGCCAGATTTCACTCTACGGTCGGGGCTTTCATCTCCGCACCTATGAGCTAGAGCCAGATCGCTTCAGCCCGTGCGAAACCTGTCAAGAGCGGACGGCCAAACGACAGGTAAAGGAAACCACGGCCCCCACCTGGAATCGGGAGGGGCAGTTGACCATTGCCAATGACTGTCAGTGTTGCGGCAAACAATGGCAAACAACGGAGGCGATTCCGTGCCTGGAACTGCCCGATGATGGCGTGCTGCTGCTGCCAATGGGGGAATCGCGGGTGCACAATGGGCGTTTGTTTCAATCGGCAGAATCGGCGCGACCGACCCACTGCGTCACCTGTCATTACCCGATGCAGGATGTGAGTGCGCGGGTGCTGGGCGATCGCCTTTCTAAAGCCGAGCAAACCGCCTACCGCCTGGGCAGCGTAAACTACATCGCGTGGCAGTGTCCCCACTGTGTCCCCCAATCCACTCCAGATTTGGTGCATATCCGGGCCTATGTGTTGGCCAGTCGCTACAAATACTGTCCCCATTGCGAAGAACTAACCCTGGAGGAAACGAGCCGCACGGTGCGATCGGCCACCACCACCCACGACGGCCAGCGAGAAATTGTGACTCACTGCCATTGCTGCACCTATCGAGAGAACCATTGGGAAACAATTCCCCGGTTGGTCAATGAGGCTACTGCGCGGTCTAGTAGTAGCTTTGCCAGTCATTCAAGGGCCAGTGACCATTCGAACTCGGTGTTTTTCAGTTCCAGTTCCGATGCTGCGAGTTCGAGTTCGGATTATTCCAGTTCCAGTTCGGATTATTCGAGTTCGAGCAGTAGCGATTATTCCAGTTCCAGTAGCAGCGATTTTGGTGGAGGCAGCAGCGATGGCGGTGGCGCAGGCGACAGTTGGTAGGGCCAGGTTTTTCCGGCTGCAAGGGTTGGAGGTTCCTGCAATGTGCGAATACACTCGTTAGGGGAACTCTTAATAGAAATCGCTTGAGGCAGCCTCCATCATGAGCCAAACCACTCCAACTTCGGCCCTGATTGACAGTATTAAATTTGGTACAGACGGATGGCGGGGGGTCATCGCAGCAGAATTTACCTTCGATCGCGTGCAATATGCGGCGGCGATCGCGGCGCAGGTGTTGGCCGAAGAGTACAGTGGCATGACCCACAATAGTCGGTTGATTGTGGTGGGGTACGATCGCCGCTTTTTGTCCGAGGAATTTGCTCAGGCCGTAGCCGACTCAGTGCGGAATGTGGGGTTTGATGTGTTGCTGTCGGAGTGTTTTGCGCCAACCCCGGCCTTTAGTTGGGCGGCCAAACAACACAATGCCTTGGGCGCTCTCGTCATTACGGCCAGCCACAATCCGGGGAAATATTCGGGCCTGAAAGTGAAAGGGGCCTTTGGGGGGTCGGTGGCTCCGGCGGTTACGCAGAAGATCGAGGCCCGTTTGCCCCAAGGGTTTACGCCTGCGGCAACACCGGGCACCTTGCAGACGTTTAATCCCTGGGAAAGTTATTGCAATGGGTTGCGCCAGATGGTGGATATTGCCAGCATTCAGGCGGCGATCCAGCAGGGGCAGTTAGCCGTGTTTGCCGATGTGATGCATGGGGCGGCGGCAACTGGTTTGGAGCGGTTGTTGGGGTTGCCGATTCATGAGCTGAATAGCGATCGCGATCCCTTATTTGCGGGGGGCGCGCCGGAACCCTTGCCCAAGTATTTGCCCGATCTGCTGGCCCAAATTCCGGCCCATCGCGAGGAGCACCCCGAAACCCTGGTCGTTGGGCTGGTGTTTGATGGCGATAGCGATCGCATTGCGGCAGTCGATGGGCAGGGCAATTTCCTCAGTTCCCAAGTCCTGATTCCCATTTTGATCGAGCATTTGGCGGTGCATCGGGGGTTTACCGGGGAAATTATCAAAACTATCAGCGGCTCGGATCTGATTCCTAAAATTGCGGCGTTGCATGGCCTGTCGGTGTACGAAACGCCCATCGGCTACAAGTACATTGCCGATCGCATGTTGGAAGCCCAGGTGTTGCTCGGTGGGGAAGAGTCCGGTGGCGTGGGCTATGGCAACCATATTCCCGAACGAGATGCCCTGTTGTCGGCGTTGTATGTGCTGGAGGCGATCGTCCAGTTCAATGCTGACCTCAGCGCGATTTATGAATCGTTGCAAGAGCGGGTGGGCTTCTTTTCCAGCTACGATCGCATCGACTTGCACCTGGCCAGTATGGCGGCGCGGGCCAAACTGGTGGAACGGCTTGAAACTCAGCCGCTCACGGAAATTGCGGGGCAAGCTGTGGTGGATTGTCTGGCGATCGATGGCTACAAGTTTCGCCTGGGGGATGGTCGTTGGCTGCTGATTCGCTTCAGTGGCACGGAACCTGTGTTGCGGCTGTATTCGGAAGGGGCCACCCTCGACCAGGTACACGAAACCTTGAATTGGGCGAAGGATTGGGCTAACGAGGTCTAAGGCACGAAAATTAAGTTACGCCGCCCATTGCATCCCTCACCCCGCTTGCGGCACTCCTCCCTAAGGAGAGGGGACGGGGGTGAGGGCGACCAGCAAAATCAGATTTGATTTAATCCCCAATCTTAAGCCAGGGCGATCGCCCCAGATGGCTGACTTTAGCGGGCCACAGTCAGGTCGTGGGTCATCTGGAACGGGGCAAAATCTCCCGGTTGTTTGGGTGCACAGTCCAGGGTGAGTTGATACGCCCCCACTTTTGGAAACGTCACCGTCGCACCGGGAATGCCCTGGTAGCGCTCGGCGTTGATGGCTTTGAGCGGTGGACGCGCGATGGGTTGTGCCCCCGATCGCCGGGGTTTTTGGTAAACTGCCAGCCGACAGTTGGCCGCCGATAACGGCAGCACTTTGCCTCCCCGCCGGGTCAGCGCCACCCAGACTGTGGCTGGTTTTCCCGCTTGGGGATTGTGATTGGGTTCAACGTGCCAGGTGCCAGCAATATCTCCCTTGACCTGGGTCATATGGGCTTGCACACTAGCATGGCCGATGAGCCCGATCGCCCCGATGACCAGCGATCGCCCCACCAGATGCAGAACTCTACGATTCATTGTTTGGGGTTGTGGCCCCAACTTTGAGCGGAACACCATAAAACCGATCCAATAACAACACAGCCCAACACCAGCGCTGGCGCAGGAGGAAGACTCCCAAAGCCCCACTAGTGAGGAGAATCGTTGCGGCCCAGTTTTGCCAAGTCCACACCATTGCCCCTAAATAGTGGGACCCCAGCAAAATGACATGCAACACAATTAAGCCAAAGGCGGGCACCCCCAACAAGTGCAACCAACGCCAGCGATCGCCCCACTGCTTTTGGGCCCAATCAAAACTGGTAGCGGCCAGGGGCACCAGCAACGCAAGCCCCCCAATTCCTGCCCAGGTGCCCACTTGCAACGGGGGCAGCAAAAACGGCAGGGCGGCTAAATCCCACCCCATGCTCACCAAATGCCCCACATGGGCCACGGCCAGCACGAAGGCGCTGACTCCCCAGGCTCGCCGCGATCGCAACAACCCCGGCACCAGTTTGCAGAGCGGTCGTGCGACCAGGGCCAAGGCCAAACACAGCAACGCCAAATGGCCCGTGTAATCGACCATTGTGCCACTTCGTACCAGGGTCAAAATGCCGATGAGCAGCGTGACCCAACCGCCCAACCGAAAGAGTTGGCGGCGGCGATCGGGATTCAGCAAACTCCCCAAACTGCCCACCCCCACCATGACGGGCACAGTCCCCAGCCCAAAGGCCAACAGCGTGAGCCCGCCTTGCCAGAAACTACTGGTTTCAGCGGCTTTAATCTGGGCGGTGTAGAGGAATCCGCAGGGAATCCATCCCCAAATCAACCCCAACATCACCGGAGTCCACCATTGCCGCCCCATTGCCACAGCCATCATCCGCCGACTGAGGCGATCGTGCCATTGCCGTTCTACAAATAGGTGCAGCAGGGGCAACTTGGGAAAACCTTGGGGATAGATTTGCGTTAACCCCAACCAGATCAGCAACACCCCCATGACGATGGTGACGCTTTGCCGCAATGGGCTGCCGACTCCGGCCAATTGCCCCCCGGCCACCACCAACGACCCGATCGCCCCAATTCCGGCTCCCACCAGGGTATAGCTGATAATGCGGCCCAGATTCAGCAGCAGGTTGAACCGAAACCGTTGCCACCGTTCTCCTTCGGCTTGGTTTTCTGAGAGCGAAAAGGCGATCGCAATGGGGCCACACATGCCGACACAGTGACCAAAACTGCCTAAAAATCCCAGGCTGGCAATCAGCAAGAACTCAAGCATGACCGCGATCGCAGCAAATTCTAGGGGTTGACCTTAGCTAGCCTACAGCAGCAGCGTCGCTTCCTGTCAAAAGACATGCCGTCAAACTCGGCCCTCCTGATGCTGGCTTGGCTGCCCCGCGTGGGCTGTTCCCCGCTCTATCCGTAGCGTTGCTGAGATTGTGACCGAAGTCACGGTTAAGCTGCGATCGCCATCACGCTTTCCTCTCCCAAGAATCACGTACTCCTCAAGGCATAGGTCACCGAAACTCTGCGTAAATTCCAGCATGATTAGACCATCAACCAACGCAAGTTAGCCCCCATGCGATATGTTGCCCCCACCCCAATGCTTGACCTGGCCTCCCAGAAGACAGCGCAACCCCCCTTGCGGTCTAACTGGGGGTGGGCCATTGGTCTTGCCCGCCCAGCGATCGCTCCTGGCCCTGCTGGTGCCCGGTTGAGCGCAACTTGGCGTACCCCTCCTGGCTCCCAGTTTTGATGGTGCAGTCAGGTTGAACAACCGCCGCGATCGCCCGTTTGGTTCATCTCATCAGGTGAATCGCCCCCATCCTGAAGCATGGCTTAATCAACACAGTCAAGCGCGAGCGATCGCGAACTGCTCCCAAGCCAAGCGGCAAAATTGCCCGTTGCCGTCCCTCCAAAGCGACTGCTCGTTGGTTCCTCGGCTCCTCCGAAGGGTTTGTCTGCCCATCCTTCTCCGCCTGAGTCCGAAACCTTCGACAGCCCCTCAACCCCTAATCAACCGGAGATTAGCTCAACCAATGATTCAAAAAGTTGATGCAGTTCAGGGTTGCGTAAGGCATTGAATGATTCGCTGTTGTCGATTCCTAAATTTCCGACTGCTCCTTAGCGATTTTTCTCCTCCCATCTCCTGCTGGGAGGATTTTTTTTGGTTTGGGTTGCCTGGTGCTCCAGTGCTTTCTCTATCCCCCGCCGTCGCATCCGAAATTTGGAGGATGTTTCCCCCAAAGCAAAGCGTTATCATGAGAGAAATTGATAACCTTTGTTAAAAAATATCAATGATTGTTTCTGCCACTGGCTTCGCGAAACTCAAAGCCTCATTTGTTGAAAAAGTCTTTTTTGGCCATGAGCCAACGCCAGAGTTGCTGGCCATCCTAACTGTTTACTTTGTCCAGGGGATTTTGGGCTTAGCCCGGTTAGCGGTGAGCTTTTTCCTCAAAGATGACTTGGGTCTCAGTCCGGCGGAGGTGTCTGCTCTGGTCGGGGTGGCGTCTCTTCCCTGGATGATCAAACCACTGTTTGGGTTCATTTCCGATGGGCTGCCGCTGTTTGGGTATCGCCGCCGCTCCTACCTCATCATTTCGGGGGTGTTGGGAACATTGGCTTGGGTGGCAATGGCCACGGTGGTGGAGACAGCCTGGGCAGCAACGTTGGCGATCGCCCTGAGTTCGTTGTCTGTGGCCTTTAGTGATGTCATTGTGGATTCCCTCGTGGTGGAACGGGCGCGATCGGAATCTGTGGCCAAGGCGGGGTCGTTGCAATCCCTTTGTTGGGGCACCTCGGCTCTGGGTGGTTTGGTCACAGCCTACCTAAGTGGCTTTTTGCTAGAGCAGTTCTCGACGCGCATCGTGTTTGGTATTACGGCGACTTTTCCGCTCCTGGTGTCTGTGGCCGCTTGGTTGATTGCCGAAGCCCAACTGACGAAACCACCGGAATGGCAGATTGTCACTAATCAGGTGAGCCAACTGTGGCAAGCCGTGAAGCAAAAGCAAATCTGGATGCCCACAGCGTTTTTATTCCTCTGGCAGGCCACGCCCACCGCTGAATCTGCGTTTTTCTTTTTCACTACCAATGAGTTGGGCTTTCCCCCGGAATTCTTAGGCCGGGTGCGGTTGGTGACGAGTATCGCGGCGTTGGTGGGCGTGTGGGTTTTCCAGCGCTTTCTGAAAAATGTTCCTTTTCGGGTGATTTTTGGGTGGTCTACGGTCATTTCAGCCCTGTTGGGCCTGTCTACCTTGCTGTTGGTGACCCACGCGAACCGGGCTTTAGGGATTAGCGATCGCTGGTTTAGCCTGGGCGATAGTCTAGTGCTGACCGTTATGGGGCAAATTGCTTTTATGCCGGTGCTGGTCTTGGCGGCGCGGCTCTGCCCACCGGGGATTGAAGCAACCTTGTTTGCCCTGCTTATGTCGATCGTCAACCTGGCGGGGCTGGTCTCCTATGAAACTGGCGCGGCGTTAATGCATTGGTTGGGGGTGTCTGAAAACAACTTTACAAACTTGGCTCTCCTCGTGCTGATCACTAATCTCAGTACCCTGTTGCCGTTACCGTTGTTGCGTTGGCTTCCCGCTACGAATGACCTGGAGCCTGTCGATCCAGCCCGCCCCGATCTGCATCCCGAAACGGCTTTGGATCTAGATTCCTCTGCCAGTAAGCATTTAGCCCAGCCCTTTCTACCCGATTTTGTGGCTGAGTTTGTGGCGACCTCCCGCGAACCCGAAGCGATCGCCGAAGATTAAGTGCCTTACCTGGCCTTACCTTGCCTGCTCTTGTTGTTGTGATGGATGAAACAATCACTGGCTATGACCCTGCTTGACTCTGTTCAATCCCTTCCCGATGCCTCCCCTTATGACCGTGATGCATGGCAACGGGGCTATCGCTCGTTAACGTCGGAGTTCGATTACTGGATTGATGACGTCGAGGGCCACATTCCGCTGGAACTGAATGGCACCCTGTTTCGCAACGGGCCAGGACTGATGGAAATCAACGGTCAACGGATTCACCATCCCTTTGATGGCGATGGCATGATCTCCGCGATCGCCTTCCAGAATGGCCGTGCCCATTTCCGCAATCGCTACGTTCGCACCGAGGGCTACCAGGCCGAACAGGCAGCGGGCCAAATTCTCTATCGCGGCGTGTTTGGCACTGATAAGCCCGGCGGTTGGTTCGCCAATGCCTTGGACTTTAAACTCAAGAACATTGCGAATACCAATGTGATCTATTGGGGGGGGAAACTGTTGGCCCTGTGGGAAGCGGCAGAACCCCATCGCCTTGATCCGACTACCCTGGAAACCGTGGGCCTGGATTATCTGGATGGTGTTTTAGCTCCGGGGGATGCGTTTGGTGCCCACCCCTGGGTCGATCCAACGGGCGACAATGGCCAACCTTGCTTAGTGAACTTTTCAATCAAAACGGGACTGTCGTCTACGATTACGCTGTTTGAGTTTGCGCTGGATGGCACCTTGCTGCGGCGCTATTCTCAGGTGGTGCCCGGTTTCTGCTTCATGCATGACTTTGCGATTACCCCCAATTACGTCATCTTTTTCCAAAATCCTGTCACCTTCAATCCCTTACCGTTTCTCGCGGGGTTCCGGTGTGCGGGGGAATGCATTCAATATCATCCAGAGAAAAAGACGCGCCTGATTTTGATTCCTCGGGCTGGCAAAGCGACCACCCAACAGCCTTTGACGCTGGAGATGGACTCTGGGTTTGTGTTTCATCATGTCAACGCTTTTGAAACGGGCGATCGCCTCACGATTGATTCCATCTGCTACGAGTCTTTGCCGGAGGTCGCGCCCGATGCCGACTATCGCGAAACGGACTTTTCGGCGGTGGCTCCGGGGCAACTGTGGCGGTTTACCGTTGATTTGACGACGGGCCAGATCCAGCGGCATCAACTGGATACTCGGTGTTGCGAGTTTCCCACCTTGCATCCTGCAAAAGTGGGCCAGGAGCATCGCTATGCCTATCTGGCCGCAGCTCATGCCCCGGCGGGGAATGCCCCCCATCAGGCGATTTGCAAGCTGGATCTGCAAACGGGCGATCGCCAAGTGTGGAGTGCAGCTCCCTGGGGTTACGTCGGTGAACCTGTGTTCATTCCCCGCTCCGAACTGTTAACAGGGGCAGAGGATGATGGCTGGATTGCGACGGTCGTGTTTGATGGCCAGCGCGATCGCTCGGATGTGGTGATTTTGAATGCCCAAACCATGCAGCAGGAAGCACGGCTTCATCTCAAGCATCATGTGCCCTACGGCCTCCACGGCTTTTTTACCCCAGAGTGTTTTGTCTAGGCACCGGGGCTGCGCGATCGCCTGTTAGGCGCGAAAAGTAAATCACTGCGCTAGCTGTATCCCTCACCCCGCCTGCGGCACCCCTTTCTCTAGGGAGAGGGGACGGGGGTGAGGGCAATCAGCAAAGTCTGATTTTATTGAATCCACGCCTGTTAGTCGGCCAACTGCACAACGACCTTGCCGCAACTTTGCCCACTCAGCAGGTATTCCACCGCATCAGTGATGGCCGCAATTCCCACAAAGGGGTGGGGGTCAACCAAAACCTGGAGTTCGCCTGTGTGGAACAACGTCAGCAGGCGATCGCGGGCTGCTGCGCTATGTTCGGCATAATGGGGCATGAGAAAGCCGCGCACCGAGGCCGCCTTCCAGAACAGTTGCTCGTAGATTCGGGGTTGGTTCACCGTTTCCAGCCCTGCTGCATACTCCGAGATGAAGCCCACTACCACCAGCCTTCCCCGCACGGCCAAATGTTTCAGCCCCGTATCAAACACCTGCTGGCCCACACAATCAAACATGAGATCAATGCCCTGGGGATACTCCTGGGCCAATACCGCCTCCAGGGATTCCCGCCGATAGTTCACAATCCGCAAGCCAGGGCTATGGGGCTGTTGCACACAGGGTAACGCCTGCAACCGTTGGGCTTTTGCTTCCGAGCCACAAACAGCAATCACACGATTCCCGGCCAATAGCGCCAACTGCACCGCCAGATGGCCTGTGCCTCCCGCTGCTGCTGTGATCAACACGGTTTCCCCCTGGCCCATTTCCCCTGCTTGTTCCAGAGCTACTAGTGCGGAAACCCCAGTCGGCATGAGCGTCAAAATTTCGGGAATGGCCGATGGAATGGGGATGACTTGCTGCGCGGGGAGTCGTTGGTATTCCCGGTAGCCGCCGCCCCGCCCGGTTGTCGCGACTGCATCCCCCACTTGGAAGCCCGTGACCCCTGGCCCGATCGCCACCACGTTTCCCACCGCTTCAACGCCCACATCAAAGGGGGGCACCAGGTTGATGTAAGGAACTTTGCCCTGGCAACTCAGGGTATCGAATCCAGCATTGACTCCGGCATACCGATTGCGAATCAGCAACTCTCCGGCTTGGGGTTGCGTCAGGGGTGCTGTCACGATCGCGACTGCGCCCCGAAAGGTGTCGTGATACTGAGTCGCGACTAATTTTTGATACGTGGCTGAAGTCATGGCATCATAAGCACCTGAATCACCGCACCGGAGAACCCTGACTGCGGCCAGAGTTTGCGGAAACCATCCTGACCAGGGGGGCGATCGCGAGTTTGAGAAAGGTATGGGATCGCTTCGATCTTCCGGCCATTAT
>ERZ1066134.79-NODE-79-length-98628-cov-28.375022_pt1 | contig 98628 bp, 63 predicted proteins | sample MGYA00382781_ERZ1066134 | MGnify/ENA primary metagenome ERZ1066134 (study PRJEB33369, sample SAMEA5778364) | biofilm metagenome | biome: Industrial cooling water; feature: Water cooling tower basin; material: Biofilm | place: United Arab Emirates | collected... | reverse complement strand
TGGTAGGAAAACAGTAAAAACTCTACGCCTCCATCATTACATCTTGAGCACTACCTTGTTGTCATTTAATTAGCATTTAATTAGCATTTTCGACGTTCAAACTAATTGGAACCAGTAGATCAGTCGGGCACGTACCAACGCTGCCAGCCCTTAGCCTGGATCATTCACCATTGATTGACAAATGAGAGTAGAACAGAAACCTGCACCGGAGCACCACAAGCGGTGCCCCTACGGTCAACATACAAGCTGTTGCGCTGCCCGCTGCGGAGATTGCCAACGGGGCAGGGGTTTGGAGCACAGTTGTTTATTCTTATGGATAATGCAGGCTCAGGCAGCAATTAGCTTGCCCTCCATTGCCCCACGATCTGTGATGCAAAGCGATCGCCGGATTGCCCCACCATTGCCACTGTTACCCAGAGCCACCGCCTAAGGGTTAAGAGAGCGATCGCAATCGTGCCCGATACAGCGCCGGATCTAACCCATCACCATATTCACTCGACCCAGTAGGCAGCGCTTGCTGCAATCGTTCAATCCGCTCACTGGTACCAGGATGGGTACTCAGAAAGGTAGGGACAGAGCTTGAGCGCAACAGCTTTTGCATAAAGTCAACCATTGCGATCGGGGCATACCCCGCCTGAGTCAAGTTATTTAACCCCAGCAAGTCCGCATCGTACTCGTCCCGCCGACTGTTCGGTCGCCGAAAGGCCAACTCAACCCCAATGCGGGCAGCCACATTGCGATCCAACCCCGCAGCCCCGACTAAACCACTGGCGATCGCCGTTTCTCTTAACTGCTTCACCGCGTGCCGCCCTGCCACATGCCCAATCTCATGGGCCATGACGCTGGCTAACTCGGCCTCATTCGCCGCCAGCCGCAGCAGGCCCGTATTTACATACACAAATCCGCCCATCGTGGCAAACGCATTGACGCCGCGATCGTCAACCACCTGAAACGTATAGGGCAGATCGGGGCGCTTGCTGGTGCGGGCCAACCGCTGCCCAATTTGCTCAACGTATTGCGTGACCTGCGGATCGCGATACAGACGAATTTTTTGGCTAATTAACTGTTCATTAATCTGGCGGCCAATTTCCACTTCTTGGCGATCAGATATATTAGACAGTTGCAAAACTTGAATGCCTCGGAACAAAAGATCGCCCCAGGAAATCGAATAGGCAACCAGCGGTTGCCCCAAGATCAGAACCAGCGACACCACTAAAGCGATCGCCGTATATTTGCGACGGTGCCAGAGTTGGGCTAAATGCGAGCGAAACTTTACCATGAGTCAATCAACGCGAAAACTGCAAGTCGTTTCAGGATCGTTGTAGCACCACTACCAGTTTAGAATGCCCCAAACTGTTACCAAATTACGGTGTCTCCTGAGGGAATCGACGCAGTGTTCTAGCAATGAGTTCCCACGCTTAAAGAATTGTCTCGCGATCGCCCAGAAACAGCTAACCAACGGGTTAGCGATCGCGATCGTCAGCAATCACATAAACGCCGCTAGCTAAGCCTCTTTGCCGACTTTGCTAACGGCCTTTTCTCTCAATTTTGTGGATAAGCTTTGTGGGCAAGCTAACCCACGCTCAAGGGCAATCAGGGCAACGCTGCGTGGGCCCATCAACGCTGACCTGGGCTTAACCAAAGCGCCGTTTCCGTCGGGCTAATACCGCTTTCCGCTTGCGTTTTTCCAAGGGTGTTTCAAAATGCCGATGGGATCTTAAATCTGCCAAAATCCCAGCTTTGGAAACCTGCCGTTTGAATCTTCGTAGAGCTGAATCAATGCCCTCATTTTCTCCAAGAACTACTTGGGTCATTCGACACCAACACTCCCTTTCAAATTAAGACTACTAACCCTAATTTACCATTTTGCTAAGAGCCACAAACGAGAAAATTAAACTGACTTTGAGGGCTGTAAGCCGCGTGGGTAGCAGGGACTTGGGGGAAGGAAACGATCGCCCTGAGGCCACAGATGGGCCAACCGTTCGGCGATCGCGAAGCCAGTGGTGCCAGAATCCCAATCGTTTTTTGCAGCCGCGCAAAATACAGGCAGAATAAACCTAGATGGTTGTGCAACCGGGAATGTTAGCAGGAGCGATGCAATTGTGAGATTGGTTATTTTAGGCGGGCCAGGGGCAGGTAAAGGCACCCAAACCGCACGACTCGCGCAAACCTTGGGCCTTGTGTGCATTTCCACAGGGGATATTTTGCGGCAGGCGATCGCGTCGCAAACTGAGCTGGGGCAACAAGTGCAGGCAAAAGTCGCCCAGGGAGAACTGGTACCCGATACAGCAATGATCCAATTCATTCGGGAGCGGCTCCTCCAGCCCGACGTAGCCCACGGTTGGATTTTGGAAGGCTATCCGCGCACGGCGTTTCAGGCGGAAGAACTGGATTTCCTACTTGATGATTTGCAACAGCAATTGGACAAAGCTATTTGGCTGGAAGCGTCGGCAACGGTGTTGATGGCGCGATCGCTCAGCCGGGGACGCATGGACGATCGCCCTGATGCGATTCAACGCCGAATTACACTGTTTGAAGAATGCACCACCCCGTTGATTGACTACTACCAATTTCGCGATCGCCTGATTCGGGTCAGCGCCGAGCCGGCGATCGACCAAGTGGAAGCGACTATCCTCGCCCATTTGAAGGTTTAACGTGCTCGCCTGCTGGCGCGATCGCCCCCAGGAAAATTTGGTGAAACCTGGTCACATCACCGTACCAAGCGCCCCGACCTGGGTTATCCTGACTGTTTGAGAATCATGAGGCAACTGAAATGGCTTGGCAGCGTCCCGATGGTCGGCAAGCAGATCAACTCCGGCCCATTCGTTTCGACCGACACTTCACCAAATTTGCTGCCGGATCGGTATTGGCCACCTGTGGCGGCACCCAGGTCTTGTGCACGGCAAGCATCCAGACCAAAGTGCCACGCTTTTTGGACGGTAAAGGCCAGGGCTGGCTCACCGCCGAATACCGGATGCTCCCCTCGGCTACGAAGGATCGCCAAGAACGGGAGCTCATGCGGTTATCAGGCCGGACTCAGGAAATTCAACGGTTAGTCGGGCGCAGTTTGCGATCGGTGCTGGATTTCACAGTGCTGGGCGAACGGACGATTGTCATTGATACAGATGTGTTACAGGCAGATGCTGGCACACGCACAACAGCAATTACCGGAGGCTATGTGGCGCTGCGGGATGCGGTAGAACGGTTAGTGCAGCGCGGCGAGATTGAGCGATCGCCCCTCATTCACCAAGTTGCCGCCGTTTCCATTGGCTTGCGCGATGGCCAAGCCCTACTCGACCTTAACTACGAAGAGGATGTTGCAGCGGATGTTGACCTCAACGTCGTCATGAACGAAAACCTCGAAATCATTGAATTGCAAGGCACCGCCGAAGCCAAAGCCTTTACTCGGAGCCAGTTGACGGAGATCTTAAACCTCGCCGAAACGGGCATCAGTCAATTGCTAGCGGCCCAAACTGCCGCCTTTACCCAGCCCTAAAAACCGGGGATAGCCCAGGCAAGCAGGCGATCGCCCGCCTCCCCCCTTAACCGACTCCCGGTTAGCGCCGACCTTGCCCCAAGCGACTACTGAGTTCGATCGCTGGATTCCGAGCCGCTAATCGGCTAGGAAAATCACTTTCGTCGTAAATTTCCCCGACCAACTCTTCCAAAATATCTTCCAACGTCACCAACCCCACCGTGCCGCCATATTCATCCACCACGATCGCAATGTGGAGGCGGCCTTGCAACATTTCCTTGAGCAAATCCGCGAGCCGTTTCGTATCCGGCACATAGACCGGGCGATCCATCGCCTCAACCACGCTGCCATCGTCGCGGCCCTCCTTCCGCCGGGCTTCCAGTTCTTGTAAGGCCCGCTTCAGGTTGACAATGCCGACAATTTCATCCTTAGACTCTTCCTGCACCGGAATTCGCGAGTACCCCGTTTCGAGGCATAAATTCACCAGATCCCGCAAAGTGGCCTCCCGCGAGATCGTGCGCATATCAATGCGGGGTTTCACAATTTCCCGCACGCTCAAATTATCCAGCATCAAGGTTTTGTTCAAAATTTGATGCTTATCCAGATCGAGTTGGCCCTTGCCTCCCAAGATTTCGATCATCAACTGTAAGTCTTTGAGGGATTCGCTTTCCTGGACAATGCCCCCTTGCATGAGCCGAATTGCCAGTTGGGTAATCTTTTCAAAGAGCAAAATAATGCCCAACACCGACAGCATTTGGGATAGCCAAAAGATGGGCCGCACCACCAACCGAAAGATTGGCATCACATTGTTGATCGCCAGGGATTTCGGCACGATTTCGCCAAAGGTCAGGGTGAGAAACGTCACCACAAAGGTGGCAATCCCAATCCCCCGGTTCCCCAACCACAGGCTAAACATATTGCTCGTGATGATGGCTGAGGCATTGTTGACCAGGGTATTGCCCACGAGCAAGGTGGTGATGAACCGCCGCCGTTTGTGCAGCACCAGGCTAAAGAGGCGATCGGGATCACCTTGTTCTTTAATCAGCGCCTTGAGTTTGAGATTGTCGAGGGCAGTCAGGGCTGTTTCGGAGCCGGAGAAAAAAGCTGACAGCAACAACGTCAGGACTAGAACGGCGAGATCGACCCGTAAATCGCCCAACAAGGGGCCAATATCAGACGTTTGTAAGAGGTAGGGAGTAATGGCAGGAATCACAGGTAGCCCTGAGGCGACGTAGAAATTCAACGCGAGTGGTGCACATCGGTTCAACTCATTATGGCGGAATCGGGCAGTGGCTAGCCTGGGCAGACTAACCACGGGGCGATCGCACAACGGTCAAACGCGGTGGCTCGAAAAGCCGATGGATATCTTGAGATGATAGCGCCCTCGCTGACTTAAATTCATCAGCGTTGCGGAAGGATTTTGGGGTTAGGGGAAGTCAGCCCAGGCCAAGGACTAACCAGGATCAGCGTTACGGGGCGATCGCTGGCATGGCCTAAGACACGGAAACGGTGGGTTTGAGGTTTAACTCTTGGAGTAAACGCCCAAAATCAAAGTGTTCCGCCATCATTTGGTACAAGCATTCAATCTTCACGGGCTCATGAATCCGCACTTGCCCGATCGCCCGATCCACCCGTTCCACCGTGGTGAGCGTATCCAGATCAACTGACAAAATGGGGATTTCCAGATCTTCCGCCCGACTCATGATATCGGGTTGGGGCCGCATTTGCCCCGTTAAGATCAGGCATTGGGTCGAAGTTTCCAGGGCTGCGAGTTGAATATCGGCGCGATCGCCCCCGGTAATCACCGCCATGTTGCGGCCTTTGCGGAAATATTTGAGGGCAGAGTTCACATTCATCGCCCCGATGGACAAACTCTCGACCATCAAATCCAGGCGATCGGGCCGACACAGCACTTCCGCATTCAGCCGCTTGACCAGAGTGCTCACACTCACGCTGCGGAGTAATTCATTGCGGGGCATCAAGCCCAAAATTTCAATCCCTTGTTTTTCTAAAAAGGGTTTGATGGTAGTTTGCACTTCTTGTAACCGATCTTTGGGGATGTCGTTGATGAACACGCCCAGCAGGCGATCGCCCAAGCGGCGTTTAGCCGAAATCAGGGAGCCCACCATCAACAAAGAATTAAACCGGGCCACCAACAAAATCTTGGCATCCAGGGTATCCGCCACTTGCTGCAACGATAAATCAAACAAACTGCCTTCTTCTAAGTTCGACGGCCCTTCCAATAAGACCAAATCCGGCCCTTGCATTTGGGCATACTGCTGCAAGAGCTGTGGATAATTGGTTTGGTCTTCTTCCCGAATACGCCGCTGAATCGTCTGATCCGTTAGGGGCAAAATCGTGGGCTGGAGGCGATCGCTGGGCAAGTTCAGCGTCTTGGCGATAAACTGCACGTCTTCTTCGACATCAGCGCTTGGCGAATCTCCCCAAAAAGTACCTAGGGGTTTGCCATAGGCAATATCCAACCCCTGCACCTTGAGATGATGAGCAACGCCCAAGACCGTCGCGGATTTCCCGCTAAACGCCTCGGTTGAGCCAATCAGTAGATACTTTGCATTCGCCACGCTATCGCTCCTGGTTTACTTCTCTGAATAAATCCTAACGGTCTAGTTTCCACCTATTGTACGGTTACATAGTTCATTGGAAAAAAGGATTGCCCGTGGAAAAGCGGGTAGGACACTGGGGTAGGGCAGTGGCGCGACGGTACAGCAGGGGTCGCGATCGCCCACCGGGAGGAATGGTTGGTTTCGTTGTAGACGAACTCCCCGGAAGAATCTGTCAGCCGTGAACGATTGCCACCCCGCCTAGGGCCAAGTCACAGAGAAACCCCTCACTGATGGGCCAGGGCTTAGCTGGGGGAGGAAGGGCGATCGCGGGCATAGTCATACCCTGGAGTTTGGCCGGGGGGTTCAACCCCGTGGCCCCCGTTCCCGACCGTGGAGACAACTGGCGATCGCGGGGACACCCCAAACCCAGCCATCTCCCCCAGGGTATACAACGGGCGATTCTTCACTTCATCGTAAATGCGCCCCACATATTCGCCCAAAATTCCAATGCTAAAGAGTTGCACCGCCCCCAAGAAAAAGATCGCAGAGGCAATAATGGCATAGCCCGTCAACGGCGACCCCGGATAGACCAAGCGCCAATACATCACCAAAAAGGCCATTACCAGCGCTGCCGCCGCCGCGATTAAACCCAAATAGGTAGACAGCCGCAACGGCACCGTCGAAAAGGACACTAACCCATTAATTGCTAACCCCAAAGACTTACGAAAGGTGTATTTCACCTCGCCAGCAAAGCGGGGATCGCGCTCAAACAACACCGCCGTCTGCCGAAAGCCAATCCACGATCGCAACCCACGAATATACCGATTTCGCTCGGGCATCGCATTCAGCACCGCCACCACCCGCCGATCCATGAGACAAAAATCGCCCGTATCCGTAGGAATCTCCACATCCGCCAGTTGTTGCAATACCCGATAAAACAGATAGGCCGTCAACCGCTTGAACCAGCCCTCCTGCCGACGCTGAGTGCGTTGGGCATAGACCACATCAAACCCCTGGTGCCATTGCTCGACGAGCCGCGAGATCAGTTCGGGGGGATCTTGCAAATCCGCATCCATGACGATCACCGCCTGCCCACGGGCAAAGTTCAACCCAGCCGTCACCGCAATTTGATGGCCAAAGTTCCGGGCAAAGCTGAGATAACACACCTGGGGATCGTTCTGGTGTAAGTCGCGCATCAGGGAAAGGGAGCGATCGCGGCTGCCATCATTCACCAGAATCAACTCGAATGTTCCGGGCAATGTTGCCATCACCGCCGTGACCCGCCGATAGAGTTCGGGCAGGGAGGCTTCCTCGTTATAGATCGGGACAACAATGGAATAGGTCGGCGACACAGGTTTCATCGGCGCTTCCTGGGGCATTGACTCAGAGAGAGGTTGACAAACAGTTGGGTCGGGGGAATGCGATCCGATCTGAGGGGGCGATCGCGATCGCCCCCAGTCTGCCAGCACCAGCGGGAGAGCCCCTTCATGTCTTAACGCCCCAGCTTGTTGGGAATCCCAGCGCACCCACCCGGAACCGTACCGCGAGTCGCACTCCCCCCCCAAGCACAACAGTATTGGCGTTGCTCTTCGGACAAATTCACCACCCCTGAAAAGTTGGCCCCTTCAATCACCGCGCCGGTGTGTTTACCAGTTTGATAGTCCGGGGGAACGGTGCGGCTGCGGGGGGAAGCTTCTTCGACTTTGCCGTAAAAAAAGCGCGTGCCATTCACGTCGGCCCCCCGGAGATTGGCATCAAACAAAATGGTGCGGGCAAAGTTGGTTTTGACGAGATCGCAATAGCTTAAGTTTGCCCGAATCAGGTTAGCTTCGCTGAGGTCTGTCCAGCGCAAATCTGTGGCCGACAGGTTGGCCCCCGCTAACATCACCCCCAGGTCAATCACGCGGACTCCGTTGCTCCGATCTTCTTCATACCCACCGATGCCGTCTAAAATCGCGCGGCCCAGGCGGCGATCGCGCCGCAGAGGAGACAATAATCTGGCCCGACTGAGAAAGCGAATAATTTTGGCTTTTCCTGCCGCATCCACACTACTCAAAATGGCAGCGGTACGCCCTTCCGCGATCGCCCGTTCTTGGGGCCAATCTTCCAGCAAACCTTCTTCATCCAGCACTAAATCTGACACGCCTTGAAAGTAGGCATCAATTGTTTGTTGCTGGGTAATGGTGTTTTGTTGAATGGTCAGGTCGCGGGAGATGACATACTGCCGCCACGCCACATACACCGCGAGGATGGCAATCAGGATTTGGCCCACCGCCCCCAAAAGATCGCCAATCGCCCCGATCGCATCCCAGCCAATATTCGCCAGATACAGACCAAAGCGATCAAACACACCTGCAAATTTCAGCAAGCCCAAAAAGGCCAGGGTGCCAAACAAGCCCCCAATGAGAATAGCCCGTTCTTGTTCGGGGATGAGTTCTAGCAATAGACGCCGAAAGGGCAACCACAGGATTTGGATGGAGACGACGATCGCCACCAGCGAACTCGAAATCCCAATCCAAAAGCTGTTGGTCAAAATCCCCAAGCTCATGATGGCGATCGCCACCCCCAGTACCCGCAATTGTAGGGTCAGATTCAGGGGCGTATCCAACCGATAGGGCGCATAGGACTGGCTCCCCAGGGCCAGCGATCGCAAGCCTTCGCGGCCCAACAGGCGGCCTAGAATACTTTGGTCGCGGGCCTCGGCAGTGGTAATGGTGATGGCTGGAGGCACCGTGCCATTCCCGTTGGGTGGCTCCTTGGGACTGTCGTTCGATTTGCCATTCGGCGGCTCTGGGGTCACGGATGAGTCATCACTGGCGATCGTCGGGTCAGGACTGGCACCAGATGGTGAAGCATTGGGTTCCGGAGTCATACCTCAAACTCGCTCAATGGCTGAATGTATGCCCTATCGTACCGCAGAGCCATCAGAATCACCCAATTGTCCACAGTTCTGAGCCGTTGGCAGCATCGCTGGCTGTGAAGAACAAGCGGCCATTGGCCGTCGCCAGGTTACTGGGTGCCGTGGTGAAATTGCCACTGGCGGCCACCGTTCCGGCAGCGGTGCCATCGCTCCGGAAGACTTTGAAGCCTGTGCCATCGTTCCCCACAAAGAAGAGGGTGCCGTTGACGTTGGTCAGGGAGGCGATCGCGTCGTTTCCGGCGGCGTTCACATCCCGCACGAGGGCTGCCGAAGTCCCATCACTACTAAAGAGTTGCAGGCTCGGACTCCCCAGCGTCCCCGTATCGACGACAAAGAACAACCGATTCCCCACCACGGTCAGTTGGGCGGGGGGTTGCCCTGTGGCTGGCAAAGTCGCGATCGCGGTCGTCACGCCCGCAGCCGTCCGCTGATACAGCTTATAGGCTCCATTCGTCACATCCTGGGCAAAGAAGTACAAATTACCATTCAGCACGACCAAATTATTGGGATTCGAGCTGCCCGCCCCCGGATTCAAATCCGTCGCCCGGTTGGTGGTGGCATCGGTACCTGCGCTGCTCCACAGTTCTACCCCGTTCGCATCATTTGCCGTGAAGACCAGGTTGCTACCGACGGCCCGGAGGTTTTGGAGATTGGCCCCAGTGCCCAGATCCCGCACCAATACCGTGCCTGCATCCGTGCCATCAGTTTTCCAGAGCTGAGTGCCGCCCCCCGCCGTAAAGTACAGTGTACTGCCAACAACCGTCAGATTATTGGTTTGGCTGAAGCCTGTGCCCACTCGCACCGTCCCCGCCGAGGTGCCATCCGACTTCCACAAGACATTGTTGCCCGTCGGGGTGCCATCGGAAGCGCGGAAGAAGAGCGTCCCGTTAAAGTTCACTAAACTTTGCGGCGAAGAAGAGGCAAACCCCGAACGGAGATCGCGGACGATCGCGCCCCCGGTGCCTGTGGTCAAGTCCGTGCTATACAGCTCAGTCCCCGTGCTGCTGTTGGTCGCCGTGTAATACAAGCGATTGCCCACCACCGTCAGGTTTGCCGGAGAAGAGTTCCCGGTTCCTGTGTTCAGGTCAGCCACCTGGCTTGTCGTCGCAGCCGTGCCACCACTCTTCCACAGTTCAACGCCCGTTGCCCCATCTGTCGCAGCAAAGAAGATCTGGTTCCCCACTGCCGTGAGGTTCGCCGGATTGGCACTGCCGCCGCCGGGGTTAATGTTGGTCACGAGGGTTGCCCCAGAGGCCACATTCACCGTTACGGTGCCGTTACCCGTTTGGGCTCCACCCGTCCCCGTTGCGCCCTGGTCATTGGCCGCCAGGGTAATTTGGGCTGTGCCCGTAAAGCCAGCGGTGGGGGTAAAGCGGAGATTGGCTAAGGCCGCGTTGATCGCCGCGATCGCCCCAGTAAAGGTCATCGTGGCATCCCCTGTGCCATCCCCAGCGGTAAAGGTCAGGCCCGTTGTTCCGCTCAGGCTGAGGGTGCCATTGGTGGCGGCTAACGTCACCTGAATGGGCGCACTGCCTGCATCCGCATCGGCAATCGTCAGCCCGGATGGAATCACTAACTCGGTATTTTGGTTCGTGAGCTGATTGCCGGGAGTCGTCACCACCGGGGCCGCATTCGCCCCACCCACCGTGACAAAGACTGTCGCCGGAGTCGAGTTGTTCAGCCCATCGTTGGCGAGATAGGTAAAGCTATCCGTCCCGGTAAAGCCCGCATTGGGACGATAGACAAAGGAACCATTGGCATTCAGGGTTGCCGTTCCATTCGTCCCATTGGTCGAGAGGGTTGCCTGAATCACGTCGCCATCGGGATCCGTGTCATTGGCCAAGACCCCAGCAGCAGTCACCGTTAGCGTGCCATTGGCCGCCACGGTATAGGTGTCATTTTGCACGGTCGGTGGCGAACTGGTGGCGTTAATGGTGATCGTCACGCCAGCGGTGGAATTGAGGCTGCCATCCGTCGCCCGGTAGGTAAAGGTATCCGTCCCAGATGCTCCCGCATTCGGCGTATAGCTAAACGACCCATCGGCATTCAAGCTCAACACGCCTTTAGTGGGGGAAGTCACCACACTGGCACTCAACTGTTGCGATGGATTGGGGTCGGTGTCGTTTGCCAGCACACCCACCGTCCGAGGCACAACCAGCGTGCTGTTGGGATTGACGTTATAGACATCAGCCTGGGCCACAGGAGGTGCGTTGTTCGCGACGGTAATCGTCACGGTCACTGGCGTAGAGGTGGAAACATTATCCGATGCCTGGTAACTAAAGCTATCCAATCCTGTAAAGCCCGCATCAGGCACATAGGTAAACGACCCATCATTGCTAAAGCTGAGCAGCACCCCCTTGGAAGGCCGCAGAGCACCCGCGATCGCAAAGAGGGTTCCTTCTGGATCGTTGTCATTGGTTAGCACACCGGGGTTGGTGACCGTCAAGGTTTGGCCCGCGATCGCGTTGTAGACATCGGCTTGGGCCGTTGGCGGTTGGTTGAGGGCCACCGACAGCGTGACCGTTGCCGTGGAATTCGCAATGCCATCAAAGGCCCGATAGGTAAACGTATCAACGCCCTGGAAGTTCGTATTGGAACGATAGACAAACGAACCATCGGCATTCAACGTGACCGTGCCCCCCGCAGGCCCCGTCACCAGGGTTGCCTGCAACAGATCGCCATCGGCATCTGTATCGTTCAGCAAGACACCGCTCGTCTGCTCAATGGTGGTCTGCACATTGCTCAAAACGTTATAGGTATCGTTCCCTGTTGTGGGGGAGGTGTTGGGCGAAACCGTGAGCGTGACCGTCGCAGGGCCAGAAACTGTTACCCCGTCACTCGCCCGGTACACAAAACTGTCTGTACCACTAAAGCCCGCATTGGGGGTGTAGACAAACGAACCATCGGCGTCCAGGCTCACGGTGCCACGAGTGGCATTCGCCGCGATCGTGGCCGTGAGTCGAGTTCCGGCATCAGCATCTGTGTCGTTGTTGAGCACCCCGGCCAAGGCATTCACCGTCAACGTGCCATTGGTCGCCGCACGATAAGAGTCAGGATTCGCGATCGGCGCTGTATTGGTGCGTAACGAGAACGTGACCGTTGCCGTGGAATTGGCCGCCCCATCCGACGCGCGATAGGTAAAGGTATCCGTTCCACTGGCCCCCGCATTGGGGACATAGGAGAAGGAACCATCTGGCCGTAGGCTCAGAGTGCCTTGGGTTGGATTAGACACCACCGCAGCGGTCAAGCTCCCATCGTCTACATCCGTATCGTTGGCCAGGACCCCGTTGATCTGATCGATGTTGAGGGTGCCACCAATAACAGCCGTATAGGTTTCACCGACAGCCGTGGGCGGTGTGTTGACCCGAATGCTGACCGTTGCCGGAGCAGAATTCCCAGTGCCGTCGTTGGCCACGTAGGTAAAGCTATCGGTGCCACTAAAACCAGCATTGGGCGTATAGGTGAAAGAACCATCGCCATTTAAGGACAGGGTGCCGTTCGCCGCATTCGTGACCAGGCTGGCTGTCAGCGGGTTGTTCTCTGGATCGGTGTCGTTGGCGAGTACTCCCGGCGCTGTCAGGGTAAGGCTGCTGCCAGCATTGACCGTCACTGTATCGTTGGTCACCAGGGGCAAATCATTCGCTGGTGCAACAGAGAAGGTTACGGTCGCAGTGTTGGAAACACCACCAAGGGCATCGATAGCCGTGTAAGTGAAGGTGTCAATTCCACTGAAATTGGCTCTGGGAATATAACTGAAGCTGCCATCGGGGTTGAGCGTAAAGGATGCCGCATTGGCAGGCTGTGTCCCCAAACTCGCCGTGAGGGAGGGGCCGCTGCTATCCGGATCGGTGTCATTGGCGAGGACATTGCCAATGGTTAGGGACGTATCTTCTGCCAGGTTAAAGACATCAGGATTGGCTTGGGGTGGGGTGTTAGCCGATATCGTAATCGTGACGGTGGCCGTGTTGGAGTTGGCGGTGCCGTCATTGGCGACGTAGGTAAAGCTGACCACGCCCTCAATCGGTTGAGGCACATAGGTAAAGGAACCATCGCTATTCAGGTTCAATGTGCCGCTGCCAACAGAGCTAATCACTGAGGCCGTGAGGGGGCTACCATCGGGGTCGGTGTCATTGGCGAGGATACCGGGGGCCGTGATGGTGAGGGTTTCGGTAGGTTTGACGGTGTAGCTCTCGCCCACGGCCAAAGGATTGTCGGCTACAGGAGTCACGCTGAGGGTCGCGATCGCCACCGTAGACGTTGCCCCCAAACTATCCCGTGCCACGTAGGTAAAGGTATCCACCCCATTAAAGTTAGCGTTGGGCGTATAGCTAAAGGTGCCATCGGGATTCAGCGTGAACGAGGCCGCACTGGTTGGGGCTAAGCCGACTAAAACTGCCGTAAGTTGGGCCGTGCCGCCATCGGGGTCGGTGTCGTTGGTGAGGACGTTCCCGGTGAGGGGGGAGGTTGGGTCTTCTGGCGTGGTAAAGGTATCCGCAGTGGCGATCGGGGGCGCATTGACCACCGCCGCCACGGTAATGTTGACCGTCGCCGTATTCGCAGAGTTCAAGCTGCCATCATTGGCCCGGTAGGTAAAGCTATCCACCCCTTCAAACCCCGCATTGGGCCGATAGGTAAAGGAGCCATCTGCATTTAGCGACAGGGTGCCACTGGTCACATTGGAAACCAGCGTCGCACTGAGGTTGGGACTATCGACATCGGTATCGTTGCTCAACACACCGGGAGCGGCGATCGCCAGGGAGGTCGTATTGGCCACCGTAAACGCATCGTTCGTGGCCACGGGGGCATCATTGACCGGGGTGACACTAAACGTCACTGTCGTCGGTGCGGAAAGGCCACCCAGACTGTCGATCGCTCGATAGACAAAGGTATCCACACCACTGAAATTGGCATTCGGCGTATAGCTAAAGGTGCCGTTAGTGTTCAGGCTAAAGGCCAGGGCATTGTTGGGGCCAGCCACCACACTCGCTGTCAACGGAACACTACTATCGGGGTCGGTGTCATTCGCCAGAACATTGCCCACGGTCAACGGGGTATCTTCCGCCGTCGTGAACGTGTCTGTCGTTGCGACTGGTGGAGTGTTCGCCGAGGGGTCCACCGCGATCGCAACGGTTGCCGTATTAGCCGAACTCAAGCTGCCATCATTCACCCGATAGGTGAAGCTATCCGTGCCGACAAACCCCGCATTGGGCCGATAGACAAAGCTACCATTGCTACTCAGGCTCAGGGTGCCGTTCCCCGTCGTCGAGACCAGCACCGCCGTCAAGTTGGCTGTGGGTGTGTCAATATCCGTGTCGTTAGCTAGCACACCGGGCAGGGCCAGACTGAGGGTGCCGCCGGGACTCACGGATAAGGTGTCATTCACCGCGACAGGCGCATCATTGACTGCGGTGACATTGAAGGAGACAGTGGCGGTGTTGGAGCCATCGCCCAGGCTATCAACCGCGCGGTAAGTAAAGCTATCGGCCCCGTTAAAGTTGGCATTGGGGGTATAGCTGAAGGTGCCGTCCGGATTCAGAGAAAGGGTGCCATTACTAGGGCCAGCCACCAGCGATGCCGTCAGAGGCGTGTTGCCGTCAAGATCCGTGTCATTGGTGAGGACGTTGCCAACGGTGAGGCTGCCATCTTCGGGCAAGGTGAAACTATCGGGGTTGGCCGTTGGAGGATTGTTGGTGGAAACGGAAATGGTGGCCGTTGCCAGGTTGGAGGTCAAACTGCCGTCACTGGCCTGATAGGTGAAGGTATCCACCCCGGCAAAATTACCCGTAGGCCGATAGGTGAAAGAGCCATTGGGATTGAGACTCAGCGTGCCATTGGCGGGGCCAGTCACCACACTCGCCGTCAGGGCTGGGCCATCAATATCGGTATCGTTGGCTAATACCCCGTTCGCGGTCGTGATGGACAAGGTGCCCCCAGCCCCGACTCGATACGTCCCGTCATTGTTGGCGATCGGCGCATCGTTGACCGGAGTCACCGTCAAACTGACCGTTGCGGTGTTGGAAGTACCACCTAACAGATCAACCGCCACATAGGTAAAGCGATCGCTGCCACTGAAATTCGCGCGGGGCGTATAGCTGAAACTGCCATCTGGATTGAGGGCAAAGTTAGCCGCGTTGGCTGGGCCTTGGATGAGTTGGGCGGCCAGTGGCGGCGGCGTATCAGGATCGGTGTCATTCGCCAGGACGTTCCCTGTGGTAAAGGAGGTATCTTCTGGCAAGGTGAAGCCATCGTTGGCGGCGGTGGGTGGATCGTTGACATTCGAGACGTTGATCACCACGATCGCCGTATTGGACACACTCCCCAGAGCATCGATCGCCTGGTAGGTAAAGGTATCGGCCCCGCTAAAGTTGGCAGCAGGGGCGTAGGTAAAGGTGCCGTTGGCGTTCAGGATAAAGGTTCCGGCATTCGCGGGGCCAGCGACAATTTGGGCCGTCAGGGGGACGGTGAAGTCTGGATCGCTGTCATTGGCTAAGACGCTGCTGGCGTTAAGGGTGCCTTCTTCGGCCACGGTGTAGGTGTCATTGGCGGCGACGGGGGCAATGTTCACCGCATTCCCCACATTGACAAAGAAGGTTTCGCTATCGGACAGGGGCACCCCAATGCCGGTGCTGCCGTTATCACTGACGCTGAGGGTGATGCGATCGAACTGGTTGGTAAAACCGGGATAGCTGCGATAGGTCAGTTCATTCAGCGCGGCATTGATGGCAAACAGGGTGCCAGAGAAGGTCATCCGATTGTCTTCGGTGCCATCGCCCTGGCTAAAGGTCAGGCCAGAGGTATTGGCCAGGGTCAAAATCCCATTCGCAGCCACCAAACTCACTGAGAGAATTCCCGGCCCCGCATCCGCATCAGCGACGCTTACCCCCGTAATGGTCAATTCGGTATCCGAATCCACGGCTAATGCTCCCGTGGGCACCGTAATCACTGGTGCATTGTTGATCCCCAGGACATTAATGGCGATCGCGTCCTCATCGCCCAAAGGCACGCCAAAGCCTGTATTGCCACCATCAGATACACTCACCGACACCGTATCTGTGCCATTGAAATCGGCACCGGGTTGATAGAGCAAGGTGCGGAGGGCATCGTTCACTGCCGCCTGTGCGCCCCGGAAGATCATCGTGGTGTCGCCCGTGCCATCGCCACTGTCAAAAGTCAGGCCCGTGGTGGAATTGAGCGACAATTGCCCATCGCTGACGGACAGGGCCACGGTGAGATCGCCCCCAGCCACATCCACATCGTTGACGCTGATCCCGTTAATGCGGAGGGTCGAGTTTTCGTTGACGCTTTGGGTCGCGGGTACGGTCAGCACGGGGGCATCATTTTGCGGCGTAATCGTCAGGGCGATCGCCTTCGTATCCGACAGGGAAATGCCGTTGCCCGTATTGCCGTTGTCGCTGACGCTGATGGTGAGGGTATCGTTGCCATTAAAGTCGCGATCGCCCCGATAGCGCAGCCCACTCAGCACCGTATTCACCGCGCTCAACGTGCCAGAGAAGATCAGGTTCTTGTCATTGCTCCCGGTGCCCGTCGTGATCTGAATGCCCCCGGTTGACCCCAAAGACACCGTGCCATTGGACACCGAAACACTCACGGTTAAGTTGCCATTCCCCGCATCCAAATCCCCAATGCTAATGCCCGTAATCGTCGTGCTGACATCTTCCGCGATCGTCCGTGGCCCTGGCACCGTAATCACTGGCGCATCATTCACTGGAGCCACATTCACCGTAATGATATCCGTATCCGACTGCACCCCGCCCAGGCCGGTATTGCCCCCATCACTAACCGTGATATTCACGGTGTCCGCCCCTTCAAACCCAGTATTGCTACGGTAAATCAGCGATTGCAAGACAAAGTTCGTGACATCCTGCGCCCCCCGGAAGGAGAAAGTTTGATCCTGAGAGCCATCCCCAGTAATGAAGGTAATGCCTGTCGTGCGGCCCAGGGTTAACACCCCATTCCCCGCCGATAAGGTCACTGTCACCTCGCCGGGATTGGCATCAGCATCGGTGATTTGAATCCCCTGAACTAAAGTATTGGCCCCTTGGTCAGCGGCGATCGCCCCCGGCACGGTTAATACCGGGGCATCATTCACCGGCAAGACGTTAATGCTGAAGCTCAACAGTGGCGAAGTGGCCCCCGCCCCATCGGACAAACTGAACTGGAAGCTATCGGAGGTCGTTTCAGTACCGTTGTGGAGATAGGTAATCTGGCCATCCCGAATCTCCGTTTGGGTGAAGGTTTGTCCCACGGAGAGAGTTTGGTTGCCCCGCCGCAAAATCCCACTGGTGGGCAGGGCTTCCAGGGTATACGTCAAAGGCGTTGGCCCATCTGGATCCGTTGCCAGCAACCGATTCGGTGTAATCACTGCCGAGGTGCCTTCACTCACCGTTAACGGCGTGTTCACCGAAACCGTCGGGGCATCGTTAACAGGCAAAATCGTGATGGTGAAAACACTTGGCCCCAGCGGCGACGGAATCACCCCATCCGTAATTGTGAAGGTAAACTGATCCGTCGGGGCTTCGCTGCCGTTGTGGGCGTAGGTCAAGTTACCGCTGACCAAATCCGCCTGGGTAAAGCTGGTGACGGCAGTGCCCGATAGCAACAATGTACCGTGGGTGGGCGGGGTAGTGAGTTGGTAGGTGAGTTGGGCGGGCGAGTTGTCTGGGTCGGTGATTTGCAACAACGCTGCGGTAATGCTGGACTCGTCCCCTTCGGATAGGGTCAACCCCAGGTTGGTGGCCAGGGCCGGGGGATCGTTCACCGGATTGACCACAATGCTGAAGGTGCTGAGGCTAATGGTGCCCCCTGCGCCATCGGCCACGGTAAAGGTAAAGCGATCGCTCAGGGTTTCGCTGCCGTTATGGGTGTATTGAATGCGACCCCCAATATCGAGATCCGACTGGGTAAAAGTAGTGCCCGCCGTGGCGATCGCCCCATTCACCGTCAGCGTCCCATTCAACGGCAAATTCCCGACGGTATACACCAGTTGCGCCGCCGAGTTATCCGGGTCAGTTACCGTTAGCGCACCGCTGCCGATCGTTGCTGAACCTTCCTCGTTCACCGTCAGCGGGTTATTCGTTGCCAAAATGGGGATGTTGTTGATGCTGACAGCTAGGGAGTAAGTTCCGTTGTCAACCTGGCTATTGGGGAACACCCGCAGGAAATAGGTACCCGCATTCAGCGTCCGACTGATGGTTTCTGCGGCCAAATCCCCCAAAGTCGAACTCTGAATCACAGCCCCCGTCGAATCCAAAAGCTGTAAGTTCAAGTTGGCATTGAGATTACCCAGATCCAGCTTGACCAGACTGGCCCGATCCACATTAAACCGGAAGTAGTCATCTGTGTCGGCTCCGCCCACGCGATCGCGATAGGTTGCCTGCCCCGTCAGAGCGGCCCCCAAATCAAAAGCTGTGCTTGTGGTATTCCCCGCCAGGTCGATTGGCGTTGGTGTGCCATAGCTGCTGTAGGGCGTAAAGGGTCGCCAGTTCGAATCAGGCACCGCAGGCAGGGCGATCGCGCTAACGAACGTCGTGCCATCCATTAACCAGATTCCAACACCGCCTGTGCTACTCTCATTCCGCCACAGCAGATCTGTTTTGCCATCCCGGTTAAAATCTCCCGTTCCGCCGATGTACCAACTGGGATCCACGACAGGGCTAATTGCTGTTGCGCTCAATAGCCGCACGCCATCCATAAACCAGATACCCGTCGCCGAAGCAGAGCGATTGCGCCATACCAAATCCGCCTTGCCATCGCCGTTGAAATCACCCACCCCATTCACCGCCCAACCAGGCCCAAGCACAGGGGTAATCGCCGCAGAGGAGAGAAAGGTCGCGCCGTTCATATACCAAACGCCCGTGACCGAGGCAGACTCATTCCGCCAAACAATATCAACGTTGCCGTCCTGGTTAAAATCGGCAATTCCCCCGATCGCCCAATCAGCGCCAATCTTAAGAGAAATCGCTTCCCCAGAAAGAAATTGACTTTGGTTCATGTACCAAATGCCAATATCCCCTGTTTGCTGAAAGCGCCAAAGGATATCCGAGTTGCCGTCGTTGTTGAAATCACCAACCCCGCCAACGGTCCAACCAGCACCAATTTGGATAGACAAGGATTCCGACGAGACAAAACTGGTCTGATCCAGCACCCAAATACCCGTCGCCCCAATGGCAGCATTCCGCCAGAGAATATCGGTTGACAGGAGATTATCTTGAGCCGCGATATTCAGGGTGTAGTTGGCGATCGCAATACCATCACCGGGGGCAACCCGAATAAAATACACACCTGGGTCAAGGGCGGTGTTAATCACTTCAGAGAAAACACCAGGATTCGCCGATCGCTGCACGACACCATTAATACTCAGCGGGCTTCCATTCGCATCCAGCAACTCGACGTTGGCGTTTGCATCCAACCCCGTTAACGTTAGGTTTAAGCTGCTGGGTGCCGATAACGAAAACCGATAGTAGTCGTTGGCGGATGGTGTAACGAGATCAGGAAAACTTTGAACGGCAGAGGTTAAGCTGAGTTGAGTAGCGGTGGCTAACGAGTTCCCTGCTGTATCTGGCATAGCGAATACCCCTTGACTGGCATTGATATTCTGCCCTACTTACGTTTTTTCGATAACATCTTTTTTTTACATTCACATAAGTTTGTTCATGAAAGGAACATCCATCCCTCGTATCAATACGGAGTGGCAGGGTACGGATACCTCCAGCACAACCAGCCTGAGTAGGCGATTACCGTCGCCCAACAACAGCCCAGCGGGATACAAGGAAGGGTTGGCCTTCAATCGGCCCAGTTCTAGTTAGGATAATTATTCAGCCTTATTCGGCGGGGTAGGGCGCGTCTGGTTGGCCCACAACTAATTCTAAATACTGGTCATCCAGCAAAAAAGCACCACTGCTAAAGCGTACACTCCACGAGTTGCCTGGATTGCGCTGCAAGATCTGGCCCTCTTCTCCCACGGTTAAGACGTTGGGAGGGCGCAACATGGGCATGGGATCAGCGGTTTTTACGTAGGGTGGCAAACTCACTAAGCGGACGCGATCGCCCATTGCAAATTGTTTTTCGGCCATGATCTGGATGTTTCTCCGGTGGGGAAGCACGAGCAAGGGATAGTGTTCATTCTGCCTTGAAATCATGGCCATAGACGAACGACTATCCCTTGGATGGAGCAGACTGAAGCCGGGTTAAGGCACTTGCCAGATGCGATCGTGGTACTGGGCCGGAGTGGCGTAGGGGTCAGGCATGGCATGGTCGTGATGGTGCCCATGCCCGTGAGCGTGACCATGATTATGGCTATGACCATGCCCGTGAGCGTGATCATGACCGTGATGATGGCCAGCGGGCTGGTTGGCTAGGGCCGCTAACCGGAACTTGCACATTTCGCAGTTCATTTGCACTTGGCCCACCTGAGTTTCGATTTCGCGATCGCGCAGCACGGCAAACAGTTGAGGATGCAGGCCAATTTCGGGCAAGCCCACCAGTTCAATCTCAGGATACTGGGCTTGTTGCTCAGCGGTGATGGCAGCAATTTTTTTGACCAGCAGCCCCGTAAACAGGAAGTAGGGCAAAACGATGATGCGGCGGGGTTGGTAGAGTCGCGCCCGCCGAAAGCCTTCTTCTAACCGGGGGTGAGTGATGCCGATAAAGCACGTTTCCACCGTTTGGTAGCCGCTGCCTTCCCACAACATCCGCGCCATTTTGAACACGTCGCCGTTGGCATCGGGGTCACTCGCACCCCGGCCCACAAACAACAGCACCGTCTCTTCCCGTGAGATGCCGTGGGGATTGTGTTCGGGTTGATCGAGTTCCGCCAGCCGCGATCGCCACAGGTCAATCATGCCGGGGCTAATCCCAAAATGGCGACCATAGTGAAATTGCACTTGAGGATGGCGCTGTTTGGCACGATCGAGTTCGTTGGTGACATCAAATTTATTGTGCCGTGCCGCGAAAAGTAACACAGGTAGGGCCGAAATTTCGGTGTATCCCAGTTCCACACAGCGATCGACCCCATCTTGAATGGTGGGTTCCGTCAATTCCAAAAAGCAGGGAATCACCGGACGGGAGGTGTCCAATGCCTGGTAGGCGGCAGCAAAATCCAATACGCTTTGGCGACCTTCCGCATCTCGGCTGCCATGCCCAATGAGCAACAAAGGTCGTTTCAACGGTAGCGGTGACAAGGCGATCGCCGATTCAGGCGCGATCGCCGGAGTAGAAGACATTGGTTCAGAAGTCAACATAAAACAAAACCCTTTTTCCTGTGCGACGCAGGAAATCGAGTGAAAAAGCAACTCAACTGGTGTTCTGGCTTGTAAACCCGCCCACTTCAACCTGGAACAAATTGGCTCCGTCAGTCTATTTTGGGTCTAGACCTTGACCAGGGCCTTGCTAAAGTCTGGCGGCGGTTCACTTACAGTTGCGGCACAGCACCGGAATTTTTCGCGTTCTGCAACTGGCGAAAGCACCGGATTTTCCCGGAGAAGTTACTGTTCACATGTGCCTCGTTATCTTATCCCATTGCTGTCTATCCCTGTATGCCACCGGGGCGGATAGCCAGGAAGCGCAATCGCCGCGATCGCCTCTTGGGCGCAGGCAGGCAAGGCGATCGCACGTTGCAGCGCACACCCATCTGGCCCTGTTCCAAGAGAACGGGGCACCGCAGACGGGGATTTACGCTATTCCCTAGCCCAATTCCTGCACAAGCTGCTGTTCCGCCGTTTCCAGGGCGTGGGGCAGTTGGCTTTCATCCCGTCCGCCTGCCTGGGCCAAGTTGGGCCGTCCGCCGCCGCCACCGCCACAGAGTTTGGCGATCGCCCCGATGAACTTACCCGCCTGGAGGCCCTGCTTCACCACTTTGGGGCTAAACGCCGCCACCAGGCTGACTTTGCCCGGCTCTGGGGCCGAGCCCAAGACTACGGCTCCTTCTTGCAACTTTTGCTGGAGTTGTTCCGCTGCCGTTTTGAGGGATTCGGGATCCACTCCATCTAACTGGGCTACCAGAATTTTGAAGGGGCCAACGGCTTTGGCCGTCGCCAGCAAACTGTCGGCTTTCGCCAGAGCGAGTTGGGATTTGGCCGCATCCAGTTGCTTTTGGGTGGTTTTGAGTTCAGCTTGTAGAGCCGTGATGCGATCGGGAATTTCCTCTGGCTTTACCTTAAAGCGATCGCTGAGATCTCTCACGATCGTTTCCCGCACATTCAGGTATTCCAACACCGCTGGCCCCGCGATCGCTTCAATTCGCCGGATACCAGCCGCAACCCCTGTTTCGGCCACAATCTTGAACAAGCCAATCTCCGCCGTGTTGCTGACGTGGGTGCCACCGCACAGTTCCATCGACACACCGGGCACATCCAGCACCCGCACCTCACTGCCATACTTCTCGCCAAACATCGCGATCGCCCCTTTGGCCTTCGCTTCGGTCAGCCCCATGACAGAGGTTTGGGCCGCATGGGCTTCTGCAATCCAGGTATTCACCAATTCCTCGATTTGCTGCAACTCCTCTGGGGTAAGAGCACGGGGACAGTGAAAATCGAACCGGAGGCGATCGAAGGCAACCAACGACCCGGCTTGGGAAATCGTGTCATCCACAATCTTTTTCAACGCCGCTTGCAGCAGGTGAGTGGCGGTGTGATGGGCCTGCGCCCGCCGCCGACAGGCCAGATCAATCTGCGCATTGAGCACATCGGCCACATGCAAGGTGCCCCGTTCCACCCGCCCATAGTGGATGAAGAACTCTGCCTCTTTTTGCACATCTTCGATGCGAACCAGGACGTTATCGCCAGAAAGGTAGCCGCGATCGCCAATTTGGCCGCCAGATTCCGCGTAGAAGGGGGTTTTGTCCAAAATCACTTGCACATCAGTGCCCGCTTCTGCCATCGACACCATTTGCCCCCCCACGAGCAAGGCTTCAATTTCAGCTTCGGCGGTGGGTTGGGTGTAGCCCAAAAATTCCGTGTCTTGAATGTGCCCCACCAACTGGGCCAACGCGCCTTGGGCCGTCAGGTCAATCGTGACCACGGCATTGCGCGATCGCTGGCGTTGTTTTTCCATTTCCGTCTCAAAGCCAGCCAGATCCACACTGACGCCCTGCTCAGCGGCAATTTCTTCCGTCAGTTCCAACGGAAAACCATAGGTGTCATACAGCAAAAAGGCTTTGTCACCGGGCACTTGCCCCCCTTTGCCCACCTGCTGAATCACTGCGTCTAGCTCCCGCTCCCCAAACTCCAGGGTTTTCAAAAAGCGGACTTCTTCCCGCTGCAACGCCACTTTGATGGTCAGTTCCATCTGGCGCACATGGGGATAGGGAATTTCGGCCAGGGCGATCGCCGCTTCTGCCACCAGGGGCGTAAATTCTTTGTCAATGCCCAGCAAGCGCCCATAGCGAATCACCCGCCGGATCAAGCGCCGCAACACATAGCCCCGACCCTCATTCGACACCGTAATGCCATCGGCCAGCATGTGCACCACCGCCCGCACATGATCCCCAATCACCTTCAGGGCCACTTTCGTCCCTTCATCGGCTTTGTGGTAATCCAGGCCAGCAATCTCTGCCGCCGTCTGCACAATAGGGAAAATCAGGTCGGTTTCGTAGTTATTAGGCACCTGCTGGAGGATTTGGGCCATCCGTTCTAGGCCCATGCCCGTGTCAATATTTTTGTTTTGCAGGGGGGTGAGGTCGCCGTTCACATCCCGGTTGTATTGCATAAAGACCAGGTTGTAGAACTCGATAAAACGGGTGTCGTCTTCGAGGTCAATGGTGTCTTCGCCCCGTTCAGGATGGAAATCGTAATACAACTCGGAGCAAGGGCCACAGGGGCCAGTCGGGCCAGACACCCAAAAATTATCGTCAGCCCCCATGCGCTGAATCCGCTGGGCGGGAATGCCAATCTCGTCGCGCCAGATGGCAAAGGCTTCGTCATCTTCTTCAAAGACGCTCACGACCAGCCGTTCTGGGGGCAGGCCAAAGACTTCGGTAGACAGTTCCCAGGCCCAGGCGATCGCTTGAGATTTGAAGTAATCCCCAAAGCTAAAGTTGCCCAACATCTCAAAAAAGGTATGGTGCCGTGCAGTTCGGCCCACGTTTTCGATGTCATTGGTGCGAATACATTTCTGCGATGTGGTTGCCCGGGGAAATTCCGGCGATCGCTGGCCCAAAAAAATCGGCTTAAACGGCAACATCCCCGCGATCGTCAACAACACCGTTGGGTCTTCGGGCACCAACGACGCACTGGGCAAGATTTTGTGATTTTGCCGCGCAAAGAATTCAAGAAACGTTTGCCGAATGTGGGCACCGCTGAGGGGAGTAGCCATGAACTTTTGGAATTGAGGTTGAGAATGAATTACGATTACCTGTCTTCATCATGCCGCAGATTCTACCAACTCTTATCACTGCGCCGATGAGATTGCCGCCACACACCCCAATAACACCTGGCGATCGCCAGTAGATTCGGCTCAGCTATTCCCCAAAATTTGTCGATTAATTTCGAGGATGGGACAAAATAATGCGGCTTGCTCGGCCCCAAGATATTGTTTCACCACCGTTTGCATCACCGTGTAGGTCATTTGGCAGCTTTCCTGCGCCCCAAAGGCTTTCATCACGGTTTGAAACCAGAAGAGGAGCCGCTCCCGCAGCGTCAGGGGATCGTTGAGCAGCATGGCGATCGCCGAATAGCGCAACACCCGCACCGTATCCTGTTTCCACTTCTTTGTGATATCCATTCCCCCACTTTGGAGGAGCGCCGGATCAATTTGCATTAATTTGTCGTAAACGGTCTGCACAATTTTTGCTTCCAGCAACTGCAATTGCTGATACGTCTGCATGCGCTGCTGATAGGTGCGCCCGTAGTCGGCCAAAAATTTCAATTCCGCATCCGTCGCATACCGCCCATCCGTGGCGTAGCTTAATTTGCTTAAGTGACTCAGCATCCTCTGCCCCTAATGTGATGGAAAAATGACTCGCCTAGCCCAGGCTTAGAATACCCTGCCACTCCCAATAGGTAACATTTTGTTAAGCCAAATTTGCCAACCACGCTGACCAGAGAAAACCCGCTGTCTATTTTTAGCGTGCCGGGCAGTCTGAAGCCGGGTAATGGGGCCAGGGGCCGCGATCGCCAGGAGAGTCGCCCACCCAGTCGGGCACAAGCCCCCCATCATAAATCCGACGATTGGGAAAAATATTGGCCTACATTAAAACTCGTCGTATCTTCAATTTGTTTCAGCATGGAGCGCGTAATCAGCTTTCCAGCTTCGACCAACACCTGGCCCGTAATGGGGTGCAACAAATCTTGTTCGGCCCGTCGCCCAATCAACGCCTCGATATCCTTAATCGAGTTCACATACATCCCCGGCGGGAGTTCCACAATCACGCCATCGCGCAACACCCGCGCCTGACAAGCCAAGCGGGAATTGGGTTTACAGGTGGTAATGACTTCGAGGGTGCGTTGCTCCCGCCGATTCACGGGAGATAAGGAATCCATGCCTTCTTTCACATAGACATGGCACGTTGCGCACATCCCCCGGCCACCGCATTCTTTCAAGACATCCAAGTCTTTGTTGATCAATACAGACAGCAAATTGCCATTTGTTTCGACGGACGTTTCTTGAGCGATGGGCTCAAGGCGAACAGTTTTAGCCATTGCAGACTCCTGGTAAGCAGAAATTGTGGTGAAGCGAGGGGACACTCCAAGGGCTTGATGCAGATTGGCGGGAGGCGACTGACGATCGCGCCCGGAGCCATTGGCAAGCGCCCCTATTGCAAGTTGCCCTATTTACAGTCAGCCCAAAAGTAAGGTTTTTTGTTCATCGGTCAGGGCTTTTTGCTGAATGAGGGTCGGAAAATCGCGAATGACTAACGCACAGCGCTTGATAAACGCCGCTACCCAGGCTTGGAGCCATTGCTGCTCGGCCCCTGAGAGGGCTTGTTGCAGTTGCGCGGCGGGCTTGCGGGCGATCGCAAACTGGGCCGCCCGATCAATCTCAAACTCCATGAGCCACTCTTCTGGCGGACGGGTCGATTTCCAATAATTCGCAATGACATGGGTGCCCAAATATTGAGCGGTGAATTTGCTCAGTTGATTCAGGGCGGCGATCGCATCATTCAACGTCGGGGCGGGATTGGCCGCTGGGGGCACGTCTGCCGGGGGAGATGCCGCTTGGGGTGATCGGGCGATCGGCGGCACTTCAGGGGGCGCAGGCGGGCTCAGCTTGGGGTCAGGCAGCGGGGGCGAAACCACCCCAGGAGTTACCGTGGGCACGACGGTCGGAGTTGGGGCTTGCCCCTCAGTTGGCCCCGATCGCGGCGGCACTACAGGTATCGCATTAACGACTTTTTGACTAGAGAAATTTGTTGAATTTTGAGAGCGATAACTTAGTCCAGATAACGTAACATTGCCTGCAATCAATCGAAATGTCGCGATCGCATTCGTAATGTCTTCTCTCAATGCCGCTTTTAGGCTTTTAATAGTCTTTAGATAGTCTGAATAATCGAGATTATCACTCGTTAACACTAACAGAATAATTCCGTGTTCTAGCTTATAAATATGAACTTGATGTCCTGAAAACTGAAATTTGAATGACTCAAAACCCTCAGGAATTGTCTCCACAACCTGTAAGATGCCCTGGGCCAAGGCTTCTTTTTGTTGAAAGTTTAAAGTCTGATCAACCCCACAAAAATAGGGGCGGGAACGCCTATCCATCAGCGCAACTCCCGCAATTCCTGGTAAATTCAGAAAGTCCTGAATAACTTCCTGGTTCATAAAATCTTTTTACGTTTCTACACAATTCACAGCTTGAGTCGAACAATCTGGCGGCTTCGCAGACTCACCCATTATTCCATCGATCTTCTATGCTACCGTTTTGATTTCCCTTGCCCCCAGTCGATGGCCAGTTGTTTGTTATAGTCCATGGCTGCTGATCTGCCCAATCATCTTCGAGGCTCCTTTCATTCTGTAGGTTTAGCCGTATGTCGGATCTCCCTTTTACCTTAGATCAACTCCGTATTCTCAAAGCGATCGCCGCTGAGGGGAGCTTTAAGCGGGCTGCGGATAGTTTGTACGTTTCCCAGCCTGCCGTCAGTCTCCAAGTCCAAAATCTTGAGCGCCAACTGGATGTCCCCCTGTTTGATCGGGGAGGCCGACGCGCCCAACTCACAGAAGCTGGCCATCTCCTCCTCAGCTACGGAGAAAAGATCCTCACGTTATGTCAAGAAACCTGCCGTGCCCTTGAAGATTTGCAAAACCTCCAGGGCGGCACGCTGATCATTGGAGCCAGCCAAACCACCGGCACCTACCTGCTGCCTCGGATGATTGGGATGTTTCGCCAAAAATATCCTGACGTAGCCGTTCAGTTACACGTTCACTCCACCCGCCGCACCTCTTGGAGCGTCGCCAATGGGCAAATTGACCTGGCGATTATTGGCGGCGAAATCTCGCCCGAACTCCAAGACTCCTTAGAGATTATTCCCTATGCGGAAGATGAACTTGCACTGATCCTGCCAGTGACCCATCCCCTGGCGAAAGAAGATGTCGTCCAAAAAGACGATTTATACAAACTTCAATTCATTGCCCTCGATTCTCAATCAACGATTCGCAAAGTGATTGACCAGGTTTTAACCCGCTGCGGGATCGAAACTCGGCGGTTGCGGATTGAAATGGAACTGAACTCCATTGAAGCGATTAAAAATGCCGTGCAGTCAGGTCTGGGGGCAGCATTTGTCTCCATTTCGGCGATCGAAAAAGAACTCCAAATGGGGGTTTTGCGGCGGGCGAAAATCAACGATGTCGTGGTAAAACGCACCTTGTCGGTCATCATCAACCCCAATCGCTACCGCTCCAAAGCTGCCGAAGCCTTTTGCCAGGAAGTGCTACCCAAATGTGCAACCTATACTAACCAACTCCAGAGCTATCCTGAGGTCGAGGCGGCCCTTCCAACGCCGGGTACCAGTGTCAAGAAAAACTCGCTTGTTGCTCCTGATTTAGACTCCTGACATGGATCTATACTGCACTCGTCCGGGTTGCCCCAAACCGATCAATCCGGTGCCGGACTTGGATGATGCGGAAACCCTGAAACGAGCATCCCAAAAATATTGCACAACCTGCGGTATGCCCCTGATTTTGGCGGATCGCTATTTACCCCAAGCCTTGTTAGGGCAGGGTGGATTTGGGGCAGCGTTTTTGGCGTGCGATCGCTACTCACCGCGCCTGCGCCCCTGCGTTGTCAAGCAGTTTCAACCTTCAGCCAACTTAACCCCAACCCAACTCCAAACCGCCCAGGCATTGTTTGAGCGGGAAGCCGAAACCCTGGAAGATCTGGGCAATCCCCATCCCCAAATCCCCGATCTATACGCCTATTTTGAGCTATCCCTCCCCAGGAGCGCCCCCGGCCAGAGCGATCGCTTCTTTTACCTGGCCCAGGAATGGATTGACGGCAAAACCTTAGAAGAAGAACTTCAGACCAGCGGAGTCTTTACCACCGAGGCTGTGCTTGAGGTGTTGCAAGCCGTGCTGAAAATTTTGCAATTTGTCCACGAACACGGAGTTATTCATCGCGACATCAAGCCTTCCAATATCATGCGCGATCGCCGGGGCGTGATTTACCTACTCGATTTTGGGGCCGTCCGACAAGCCACCAAAGGCGCAACCAAATCAACGGGCATTTACTCCGAAGGGTTTGCCCCGCCAGAACAGATGCAAGGGGCTGCCGTCTTTCCCTCAACGGATTTGTATGCCCTGGCGGTGACCTGCGTGATGTTGTTGACCAACCACCCCCCCAGCGAGTTGTATGACAGCTACACAGGCCGCTGGAACTGGCACTCCCCGGCGATCGCCGTCGATCCGTCCGTTGCGGCGATTTTGGATCGCATGTTGTTGGCCACCCCCAGCGATCGCTATCAGTCTGCCACCGCAGTCTTGCAAGCGCTCCAGCACCTGGGGCCGCGATCGTCCCTGCCGGCCAGTGCCCTCGCTCCCAGCCCACCCCCTCCGGCTCCACCGACCCAACTCCCGCCGCCCCCCGCCCATACCAGCCTGCAAACCACCCGTCCGGCGATCGCCCCATTCTCCACCCTGGAATTGCTCGCCAATGCAGGCTTTACTGGGTTCCAGGCCGGGTTGTTGGGGCTTGGCTTGATCAGCGTATTGGGCACCAGTCTAGTCAGTGGGGGCTTTTGGCTGCTTTTGCTCCTTGGGCTCATTATGGCCCAGGCCCGTCGCCTAATTGAGCGAGTCGATTTGGTGCTGATTGCAGCGACCAGTCTGGGGATTATGCTGGTTGTGCCCGCGTTGCGTCAGGGAGTGCCTGCCCTCGTGGGCCGGAATGTTTTGCTGACCGTGCTAGCCCTCGCCATCTTCACAGGACTGATCGCGATCGCCGCCACCACACTCTTCCGGCTACTTTATCAACTACTTGCCCGCAGGCCATAACGCCGGAGAGCACTCCAAACCCCTCACCGCCCTTCCCCCCAGGCGCGCCCCCTTGCCATCTACCCGCCCGCCCCCACTCTCGCCCCAGGTCAACGCCCTAAAATAACAGGTAAACCCTGGTTGGAGGAGCGATCGCCCATGTCCCCCAAAAATGACACGCCCATCCTACTGGCCACCTTTGTCCTCACCACTGGCCTCATTGGCGGAGGCTTGTGGCTCCTATCCCAAAATTCCGGGCTGAACCTTGGGCAACTGCTCCCTGGCAAAGCCCCGGCCAACCGCGAAGGGACAACGGGCACCAATCCCGCCACCATTCAAGCCGTCAAAAACGTTCCCAGCGGCATTTTCAGCTATGGTGGCAGCACCAGTTGGGCTCCCATTCGGGCCAAAATTGACCCCGCCATTCATGCCGCCTTTCCCAGCTTTCGCCTGCGGTATACCGATCCACTGGGTGGGACAGCGGGTTCCAGTGCGGGCATTCGGATGTTGCTCAATGGTCAAATTGCCTTCGCCCAATCCTCCCGACCGTTGGAACCCCAGGAATATAAACAGGCCGAACAACGGGGTTTTCAGTTAAAACAGGTGCCCATTGCGATTGAAGGAATTGCGATCGCCGTTCATCCCACCTTGCCCCTCCCCGGCCTCACCCTTGAACAACTCCGCCAGATCTACACAGGTCGCCTCACCAACTGGCGCGAGGTCGGCGGCCCCAATTTGCCCATCACGCCGTACTCCCGCCGGGTGCAAGATGCAGGCACCGTCGAATTTTTCATCACCACTATTTTGCAAGGGCAACCCCTGGGCCGCAATGTGCAATCGGTAGCCAGCACCACCGAGGCTCTCCGCAAAGTTGCGAATACACCTGGTAGTATTTATTACGCCTCTGCCCCGGAAGTGGTGCCCCAGTGCACCGTGAAACCGTTGGCGATCGCCCGTCAAGGGGCCACTCTTGTCCCACCTTACCAACTGCCTCTCGTTCCCCCCGAAGCCTGCCCCCAGCAACGGAACCAACTGCATACAGAAGCTTTTGCCACAGGCAGTTATCCCCTCACGCGCCAGCTTTTTGTTGTCATTCAGCAAAACGGCCAGGTCGAACAACAAGCGGGCGAAGCCTATACCCAATTTCTCCTGAGCCAGGAGGGGCAACAATTAATCGCGGCAAGTGATTTTGTGAAATTGCGATAAAAGCGATCGCCCCCCGGCAAACAATCTTTAGCCCATGATGAAACTTCATGGTTTTCCCATACAATTCTTCATGCCAAAGCGATTTAAAGTCGAATCTGATTCGGGAATGATGAAGATAGGACGATAAAAATCACTTTTTAGTTTAAAAATTTGACCTTTAACTTTTTAGTCGAGGCTAAATTTTAATTGCTTTTTATGCTTCTGCTACAAACAGATTTAACTTAGAACGTGGATACCTTGTCTGATGAAACCCACACAGGTGACTTGGCATTTAAATCGGACAAATTTACTCAAATTTTGCCAAATTATTTATACCGCTCTTGGCAACACGGGTCGCTTGGAATGGCTCATCTTTGGGGGCAGAAATCCACTCGTTGTGCAAACTGTCCAACACATTTGGCAACAACTGCTCACTGAGGAACCAACGGCCCCGCGCCTCCCTAGTTCCAGTCGCCGCAATGGCCGATCGCCCCAGGCGCTCCAATTTCAGCAACAGGGGTTTCGGTGTCGGGGGCGATCGCGCATTTACTACGCCCGCCCCGGTCAAACAGCCCGCCCCCGCCCCCCAGTCTCAAGCCCCCCCCCCGTCGCAGTAGCCGCCCGTGCTGGCGTTTTGCAACAGCGTTCCCGTGAAGCCACAGAACGCCCCTCCACGAGTATTTACCAAATTGCAGCCCTGACTGACCAGGCTGCTGGCGTGTTGTTGGTAACGCAACAGTTTTGTCTATGGCTCGAAGTGCAGCTCCCCACGGCGGGTGTGATCATGGCCCTGCAAGATGGGGAGCCGGGGCAATGGCCCGTCACGCTGTTTGTTGAACCAGAGACCCTGGGCGATCGCCTCAACCTCGCCGCCCTCCAGCGGCAATCTCCGCACCTGTGGCACCAAGTGCACCGCAACCTTGCCCCCACCCCAGCCCTGGATAGCTTTTGGCGGGCTTATACCACCGCCCAAGCCGCCCTGCCGTGGATGGCCCCCCCAGCCCTCAGTTCCTCGCCCCACAACTTGCTCCAAGCAGTGATGGAACACTCGCCCCTGGGCGTGATGCAGGTAGCCTTGGATGGAGGCATTTTGCAGGGGAACCCGGCCCTGTGTCGCATGGTGGGTTACACGGCAGCCCAACTCCGGCGGTTGGATTGGCAAACCCTCACCCCTAGCACCGAATTTCCGCTGGTACGCAGTTTCTTCCAGCAGGCGATCGCCCATCAAGAGCACCGCATCTTTGAACAACAGTTTTGCACCGCACCGGGCAACACACTCCAAGTAGAAGTCAAACTGACGCTTGTGGGCGACCCCGAAACCGACGACAGCTACCTGTTGGCCTTTGTGACCGATTTAAGCGATCGCCAAGCCCTCGAAGCCGAGCGGCAGCAAGCAGCCCAAGCCATCCAACAACGCCAAGATCGAGAAACCGTCCTCAACAACTTAGCCCTCCGCATCCGCTCCACCCTCGACCTCACCACCATGCTGCAAAGCGCCACAGAAGAGCTGCAAGTGGCCCTCAAAGCCGATCGGGTCGTCGTTTACCAAATTTTTCCCGATGCCAGTGGCCAATGCGTGGCGGAGTCCGTTCATCCGGGCTACCCCACCATGCAGGGGCAACAGTTTGGCGCAGACTGCATTCCTCCGCCCTATCTGGGGGCCTATGGCAGTGGTCGCCTGTGGAGTGTGGATGATGTGAGCGCTGCGGGCCTGACCGACTGCCACCGCGAGATGTTGGAACAAGTGAGAACCCAAAGCATGGTCGCGACGGGCATTCTCAGCATGGACGATAGCCTGGAACCAGAACAGCGCACGCTCTGGGGCCTGCTGACGGTGCACCAATGTGCCACCCGGCGCGATTGGACTCCCGATGAACTGCAACTGATTCAGGCTGTGGCAAATCAATTGGCGATCGCCCTGGAGCAAACCAAACTCATCAACCAAATCCACCGCTACACGCAAGCCCTCGAAGCCGAAGTGGAGCGCCGCACCCAATCCCTCCAACACGCCCTCAAGTTTGAACAATTTACCCGCACCCTCGCCGAATGCCTCAACCATCATCTTGACGAAACCCATCTCTTCACCCAGATCGCCCAGGGCTTACGCACAACCCTCAACGCCGATCTGTGCGTCATTGGGTTTTATGTGCCAGAAACCAACAGTTTCCACATTCACTACGAAACCCTGGCCCCCTATCTTGCGCCCCCCGTTTCGCTCCTTGGCCAAACCGTCCCCTTGCCCAGCTTGGGCATCGTGGAATTCACCCAGTTCTGCCAGGGCCGAACCGTTCAATATACCGGCGATTTAACCCGTACAACCCTGGTGAAACAGGTACTGCTGCCCTGCTTAACGGCCCATCCCGACTACCCCGCGATCGCCGTGCACAAAATCATTAGTCCCATTCTCGGCAACCACCAGCAACTCATCGGCGCGGTCATTGTCGCCCAGGTGGCCACCACTATCCCCCCCGAAGCCCTCACCCTCATCGAAGAAACCACCAACTACTGCGCGATCGCCCTCCGGCAAACCACCCTATACCAACAGGAACATGAACAACGGCTGAGTGCGGAATATTTGCGGTCTTTCCTCGAAACGTCGATCGACATCTTTGTTGAGTACGATGCCCAACACCGCTATCTCTCGATCAATCCAGCGGGCTGCACCTTGCTCAACTTGTCCCGCGAAGACATTCTTGGCAAAACCAATCGCGAACTGGTTGGCACCGCCGCCGATAGCACCGAACAAGCCCTACAACAAGCGATCGCCACTGGCGAAAAAGTCTTCATTGACCATGAATTGCACATGCCCCAGGGCATTCGCGTCTTTGAAACCATCTTTGCACCCATCACCGCCCCGAATGGCAATGTCCAACGCATCATCATGGTCAGTCGCGACGTGACTGACCTGAAAGATCAATGGCAACTCCTGGAAACCCGCAACCAACAACTGGCAGAAAACAACCGCCTCAAGCAAGAATTTGTCGCCACCACCAGCCACGAACTCCGCACCCCCCTAACCGCCATCCTGGGGTTTTCCAACGTGTTGCTCCAAGAGTTTTTTGGCGAACTCAACCCCAAACAACGGGATTACCTGGAACGCATCCACGAAAGCGGGCAACACTTATTGGATTTGATCAACGATATTTTGGATCTGTCGCGCCTCGAAGCGGGGCGGATGGAACTAGACTTGCAAGCCATCTACATTGTCGATATCTGCGAAGGGGTCATGAACCTTGTGCAAGAACGGGCCACCGAACAAGGCTTGACCCTGCAACTGGAGATTGCCCCAGAGGTGGAATGGATTACAGCGGATCCACGCCGACTGAAGCAGATGTTGCTGAATCTACTGTCGAACGCGGTCAAATTCACCCCGAAAGGCAGCGTCGGGTTGCGGGTTTATCGCCGATCGCGATCGCCCGAATATGCAGACTGCTTTGCCGATCGCTCCCAGCAAGCCATCCTCGCAATTCACGACATCATTCACTTTCAAGTTTGGGATACGGGCATCGGCATTCACGAACTCGATCAACGCTTGTTGTTTGCACCGTTCTCGCAAATCGACAACTCCCTCTCGCGGCAACATCAAGGCACGGGCCTGGGATTGGTCATCACCCGCAAACTGGCAGAACTCCACGGCGGTTGGGTCACCCTGGATTCTCACCCTGGGCAAGGCTCAACGTTTACCATTTCCATTCCGGTGCGCTTATCCCTTTAGAAAGAGGCCAACCTGGCCGTTATCAACCCTGGGCTGCAAGAAGTGCGACAGATGGCGGAAGAGTTTCAGTCCACTGGCGAAGAGCTTTTCTGGCGAGATGTCTATATATTTACAATTATGTTGATTACCGTACGCGGCATTCCTCAAAATGCGGGTAGACCTCAAGCGGGTATGCTGGATTGGCTGTCATCGGCCTTTGCCCAAGGCGCAAACCCTTTTGCCTGAGGCTTTACCCAACTGCGACGGCGATGGCCAGCGTGTTTCCCTGATTATTCCCTGAACAATGATTGCCCTAACAATCCTTAGGGCTAGGACGCTCTGATTTGAGACTGGAGAAAAGCGGCGTGTAGAGTTTGCCGGCGCGATCGCGGCTTTGCTCCGTCTCAAAATAGGGCCTTCGGTGATTTGAAATGAAGTGCTATTGGGCAATTGGTTATCCTGGCCCCATCGCAACACAACTTTACACTGTATGATTGCTTCTGTAGCAATGGACAACGTGCTTGGGATGGAACGCTTGCCGTGCAGCCCACCGGAGTTTCCCCCCACGGCCTAAGCAGTGCCGCGATCGCGATGGTTTTGATTTGATTAAACGCTTTGCTCGTCTACCAATACTCTGCCAATACCTGAAATTAGCAAGCCAACGAAGGGTGACTTCATGAGCGAATTGATTGAGTTCTACCACGGATGGATGATTGAGCTTCTGGCGGCTGACCAGCAGTACCGATTTATTTGTCGCTCTCCTATGGGCGAACGGTTTAGTGACGAAGGGCTTTATCCCAATGAATCCTTGGCCTTTCAAAAAGCGCTGAAGCTCGTGGATCATTTCCTGGCCTGTGCCCTATTGCGGAGTGCCTTGCGGGAGAGCTACGAAGCCGGACGCTTGCCAATGGAAGACTGGTTGCCGCTGGCGCAGTCTTTGGAATCAGCCTCCCGCGGTCAATATAGCTATTCCTAAGTCGAGCCTAAGCGATCGCCAATAGCGCCATCGGGAGTGTTCCACCAGTCCGCAGTTAGCCCAGGGAGGAACACTCTTTTTAGTATTAGCCCTCTTTCAGTATTGGCCCTCCCGTTTTCTGCATAGCGCCCTGCAACGACCATCCTGGTACGCACCAAGAGCGAGCAGCGCTTGAGCAAAGCTAGATAGCGCGGCCCTAGATGTTGATGGTGTTAGGAATTTGGGAAGGCAGCAGATAGGGATAGGGCACCCCATCGCGGCGTTGGCGCTGCCGATTGCGATCGCGAATTTGGTCTTCAATCCCGGCTAAATCGGCCTGAAAGTGTTTGAGAATCGCACGATCGCCGCGATCGCGAAATTGCATCGCCTCCCCACAGCCCAATTTGCCCCACCGAATCCCACTCAGGGCATAGGCCAACTCCATCTGCGCCACATCCTTCGCCACCGTGGGCAGCAAGTGCTCCGCCCCATCACAGGTTCCCGGCGCGGCATAGGCCGCCAATGGCCCATTCGGCACATACCCCACATAGTCAAACTGGCTAAAATTCACCGCAGCGTGTTGCGGGCCACAGGTAAAAATGATTTGGGTGGCAATGTCAATTACGTGTTGCACGCTCGTGAGTTGTGCTGGAAATCCCGGTACCCGCCCATAGGCAGGGCACAGCTCGGGCGTCAGACCTGCCGCAGTCGCCAGGTGCGGTGGCACCCAATCCGGCGCTTGCGGAAAGTCGCTCGCAGGGCGTTGGGTCAGGGGTTCACCCAGTTCGGCGGCCCAGGCTTGCAAATAAGGATCGCGCTGGACAGCCTGATCATCGGGGTAATCCCGTGTTAAGAACTGGGTCACGTAGCGGGCGATCGCGGCCCACAGCAACAGCGCATCATCCCGATAGGGGTAATCGGCCAGCGTTCCTGCCTCAACTCCCCGCTGCTTGAGATTGGTTGGTAACGCTGCCGCGCCGAACTCTGTGGCGCGATAGGCCCGATTGATCAACGCCAGGGAGGCTTCACGAGTGGGAGCCATGAGATTATCGATCGCCGCCCCCGGACTCAATAACACCTCATTGCCACGGGTATTGATGGCCAGCAGGTATCGCAGGTGGGGCCGCAACAGCCGATAGAGCGGATGGTTGGGCGGCAACTGCCGGGGAGTGGCGATCGCAAAGGCTTCCATCGACAAGTGCGTATCGGCCAAATGCACAATCAACTCGTGATAAGTTACGTCAGCCACTTGCACATACAGTTTGGCTTGCATCCACTCATCCGTTGGTGCAGGCAACACCACCCGCCCCGGTTCCACCTGAATCAAGACAGGCTCCAAGCCACCTGCGGTAGTCGTCTGAAACAGGGCCACCGGACTCCCCACATACCGACCGGGCTGCAAATCCGCTGGGGTCAACTGCTGGAGCAAAGGATATTCCGCCACAAACAACTGCTGGTTCGCCGCCGCTTGGGCTAAGTCTAAGCGCTTGGGCGATCGCCCATCCAAGCAGGGTTGCCAGGTATCTAACCAGGGGGCATCGGTGGGTTGAATCTGGCGGAGCATCATCGGGTTTTGGCCTGCCAGTCGTTGCCGCGCAAATTCGCGATCGCTAAGCCCACCCTCTCGCTGATGCACATCGAGCATGAGCGGGGGAGCTTGCCCAAATTGGTTCAGGCTGGCGTAGAACTGCGATCGCGCCACCGCCGGATCGGTCAAGGTTTTGGTCGCCTTCTGGGCCGCTAATACCGCTGCCATCATGCGCCGCCGTTGTTTGACAAAGGGCACATCAAACTGTTCGTCGGGGGGCAAATCCAGGTTAAACCAACCCGATTGAAACACTTCCAGGTCTACCAGTTGCGTGGTCAGGTAATACCAGGTTTGCTCAAGCGATCGCGCCTGGGTTCCCGCCGTTTCCAGCAACAACCCCCACGGTTGCGACAGTTGGCCTTCTGTCAACCAGCGCTGGCCCAACGTTGCCAGTAAATAACGCACCAGCCCATCGGTGCCGCTGTAGGGAAAAATGCGGGCAGGCCCTTGAGCCTCTAAGGCAGTTGGATCGTACCGATAGTAGCCTTGGGCCGCCCGAGGAGGATGGTGAAACGCCATGAACCGTACTCATTAAAGTGGTCTAGCCCCAGGATAACGAAGGGCGATCGCCGCCGCCCAGGGCTTTCCCTTTCAATGATCGTCAGTCAGAGGACTCCTTCAACACCCCCATTTGGGGGGTTAAGCAATCAGTTCAGGCCATTATTGCGCCCTCGTCCCCAGAAGCCGCGCCAAACCTAAGGAGTTTCAGCCGATTCAGGCGTCGCATTCGGGGCCACCGAGCTATTCGCCGCCGCCCGTTCCGCTTTCTTTTTCTTATCCGCCGCTAACAAATCCGCCATCAACGCCTGAGCCTGGGCCATTTTTTCGAGGTTGCTGCGATAGAGTTCTAAATCTTTCCGGGCTTTGTCTTCGGGTAAACGCAGGGCCGTGCACACTTGCTTTAAGGCCGCTTCTGCTTTGGCGGTTTCTTTCATGGCCGCTGCATCAGCCGCTTCAAACAATGAAAATAACCCAATCACAAACAAACGACTGTATTTGAATTTGGGGTTGTTGGCGATCGCCTTGATTTGTTGTTGGAAGTCATCTCCCCAATCTGCCGTGGCCGACTGTTCAAACCAGCTCACCAAATCACTCACCGATTTGCCAGCAGCCAATTCTTGCAAGCGGGTTGCATCGTGGCGGTAACGGCCTGGATCAGTTTCCACCGCCTGACAGATTGCGTTGAAGATAGATCCTTTGTCGTGTTCTGGCACATAACCTTGCATAAAGCGGTCAAAGGACGTGACCACACCCAGCGCAAAAATGGGATCGTATTGAAAGTCCACATTCACTGCGAGCAGGTGCATTTCAACCATCAACTCTTCGACTACACGGCGATAGATCGAATTAATAGGCCGAGTATGAGTGGTATAAAAGGCTCGCTTTGTATCGGAAACGGTGCGGACGTTATTCACAGCAGGATTCGCAATATTGTAGTCTGTTTACCATTCTCGCGCTTGACGGTGAGTTTGCCAACCTGCTTCCTGCGATCGCCCCGTGGCGGTAGCCAGCCAATGCGACAATGACACCATGACAATCTATTGATTGAAACCTAAGAGAATGGCACTCTCTACGACCCTGGCAACCCTGGCCAGCTATCTAACCGGGGAATTTGAAAATGGGGAACAGGCCGCCGCTGAACCCATTTGGTTTGTGCATTTGCGGCTGTGGCAACGGCCCGTGCCGCTGTTTACCGAAGACAGTGTGACCTTGTTTGCGGAACAGGCTAACGTGTTGACCCTCGACAATCCCTATCGCCAACGGCTCCTGCGGCTGCGGCGATCGCCCGATGATGGCAACCTACAGGTGCAATACTACAGCTTCAAAGACCCAGACCAGGTCCGCGGCGCAGGGCAGCACCCAGAATTGTTGGCCGCAGTCAACCTGGAGCAAATTGACCTGTTACCAGGATGTGTATTGACGGTTACCCAAAGCAGCAATCAATTTGTCGCCACGCCACCGCCCGATGCTCGATGCTATTTCACCTATCGGGGCGAAATCCGTCAGGTTATTTTAGGGTTTGAGGTCAGTGCAGATCGCTACCTCACCTACGACAAAGGGGTTGACCCAGACACCGGGAAAGCCCTGTGGGGCGCGATGATGGGGCCATACAGTTACCGCAAAACCCGCGAATTCTAAAGCGATCGCCCTGCACGACCCTCGCCATGACCGAAACCCAGGACAACCGGGCTTTGGCGCTCAAGAACTCTGGGCAACCAACAACGGAGCCGCCTGCAACAGGGTTTGGGTATAGGGATGTTGAGGATGGGTAAAAATTTGCGCTGTGGGGCCAAGTTCCACAATTTGTCCGGCTTGCATCACCGCAATGCGATCGCAAAAGTAGCGCGCCACCCACAGATCATGGGTAATAAACAAATACGTCAGGTGGAATTCTTGTTTGAGATCATTCATCAAATCCAACACCTGCGCTTGAATCGTCGCATCGAGCATACTCACAGGTTCGTCGCAAATCACCAGTTGGGGCCGCGTAATCAGGGCACGGGCGATCGCCACGCGCTGCTGTTGCCCCCCCGATAACTCCGCCGGATAGCGGTGATAGTAGGTGGCCGCTGGGGTGAGTTGCACCCGCTCCAGCATTTGCAAGGCTTGGGCCTGGGCCGCCGCTGGCGTCGCCAATTGATGAATCAACAAGGGATCGGCAATACTTTCGCCCACCGTCATCCTGGGGTTCAGGCTGGCCCGTGGGTCTTGAAAAACCATTTGCAACTGCCGCCGTTGGGCTTGCATAGCTTGGCGCGAAAGGCGGGTTAGATCTTGACCCAAAAACTCGACGCGCCCAGAGGTAGGCCGAATCAATTGCAATATCGCTCGGGAGAGGGTGCTTTTGCCACAGCCCGATTCCCCCACCAGGCCCAGGGTTTCGCCAGGATACAACGCGAGGTCAATCCTATCCACAGCCTTGATAGTAGTCCCGGTCTGTGCCCCAAAGAATTTGGTGAACGGGTTGGAGTCTAGGGCGTAATGTTTGGTGAGGGCTGTGAGGCTCAGGAGCGGGGCGGTTGCGGCAGGTGGAGGTGTAGCATCAGCGGGGGCAGAGTCCAGGGTCAACACCCCCTCAGCGGGCACAGCGTGGACATGGAGAGCGGCTTGCAGGAGCGATCGCGTGTAGGGATGTTGGGGGTGCCCCAAGACCGATCGCGCCGTGCCCGTCTCCACAAATTGGCCCTGGTGCATCACCGCAATGCGATCGCAGTATTCCCCAATCATCGCCAGATCGTGGGAAATCAACAGCAAGGCCATTTGCCGTTCGCTACACAGCCGCGTCAACTCTTGCAAAATTTGGGCCGAAACGGTGACATCCAAACTGGTCGTCGGCTCATCGGCAATGATCAATTTGGGATTGAGCAATAACGCCAGGGCGATCGCCACCCGTTGCCGCATCCCCCCACTAAATTCATGGGGATACTGGCTCCAGCGGTTTGCCGGAATTTTCACAGCGTCTAAGGCAGCCAAGGCCCGTTGTTTCGCCTGCGATCGCGACAAGTGGGGTTCATGCGCCAAGAGGGTTTCCAAACAATGGTGGCCAATCGTCATCAACGGATCTAACCGCGTCATCGGGTCTTGGAAGACCAGCGCCACCGATTCGCCCCGAAACCGACGCAGGCGATCGGGGCCAAAGGCCAGCACCGACGCTTGCTCAAACTGGATCTGCCCTTCAACCTGGCTCCCCTCCGGCAACAACCGCATAATGGCCCGCCCCAACGTAGACTTGCCACAGCCCGACTCGCCCACCAACCCCAACCGCTCCCCCGGTTGCATCTGAAACGACACATCATCCACCACCCACTCTGGGCTATGGGCCACGGCGGCTCTCTGCGCCGGATAGGCTACCCGCAAGTGCTCAACGGACAATAGTGCTTCGTTCATGTTGCCTCTTTCACCACGTTCAAAAGTTCTGCCGGGTGCTGAATCAAAAAATCGGGTTGGGCCGCCACCAAGGCACTGGTCGAGTTGAACCCCCACCCCACCGCCACAACTCGAATGCCCGTATGATGGGCTGCTTCAATATCGCGTGTTTCATCCCCCACATACAAGACTTCCTTGGGGTGCAATCTATAGCGCTTGAGAATGCGGCGCAAAATCCGCCCTTTGCCAAACAAGGCCAGCCCAGACCCAATGAAGTCAAACGCATGGTCTAACGCTTGGGCCTGCAAAAAGGCGGCAACGTTTTCTTTGGAATTGGATGTGACAATCCCCAAGCGATAGCCCTGCTGATAGAGATGGGCGATCGCCGTGTCCATGCCTGCAATAGGTTGCAATTGCCCAATTTCTTGGCGCAACTCCCCCCGCAACCGCCGCAACAAAAAAGGCAACTTGAGAGGAGACACCCGCGATCGCCGCACAATTTCCCGAGAACTCAAATTTTTGAGCTGCGCCACTTCTTCTGGCCCCGCCTCAGGATAGCCAAATTCAGCAGCGAGCCGATTCGAAATTTGCACGATGGCCGCAAACGAGTCAGCGATCGTGCCATCAAAATCAAAAATGATTGTCTTTACCGCGTGGCGATCGCGCGTCTGAGCACAAACAGGCTGAGTCGTAGTCATTCCAGGCAATCCTTAATTCAATATAAAGACAATAGGAGTTCGCTCACAGCCTCTGATTAAGATAGAGGAAGGGAGATTGTCAGCATTTTTTGATAAACCTTCCTTAAGATACAGATTTCCCTAAAATCTGTAAGCTATGATACAGACATAAGTAAATCGTTCATCTCGTTGTATAGACGGAGCACCGAGGTTCCTTCATATCATAACGAGACGGAAGTAGGGGATTCTTCCCGAAGGAACGCGCCTCATGCTTATCACAAGCAATTCACGATTCATTCAAATCCGAGGCGAAGACCATGAAACTTTCTTATCGCGGTGTTAGTTACGAGCAGCAACCTTCCCTAGAAATGCGGGAAAGCGATATTTTGGCGCAGCAGCATCAAGCCAATCAACGGTGCCAAACGCTCCAAACCCAAGGTTATCAGATGCGGTATCGCGGTGTGCAATACACCACAGAACAGATGGCCACCGCTTTTGCTGGGATTCCTGCCGCCACTACTCGCCAACCGTTGACCTATCGGGGTGTGAAGTACGTTAAGTTGCCCAATGGCGCGGTGGAATTAGTCAACAGCACCACGGCTGTCACAATCCCGGCAACGGCCAAGATTTCCGAGCAAGATGTGGCACGGGTACACCACGACAACTTGCGTCGTAATCTGGAACGTCGGCTTGCCGCTGCACGCAACCACGGTGACCAAACATTGATCACCCTGCTCGAAGCAGAGTCACGGGAACTCGCATTGTAAATTCGTTCAATGCATTGCAGGTCGTGGGAGAAGCGGGGCTAAGGCGGCGGCTTGATGGCTTTCCGTTCCAACCGATTCTCTCCCAAGCAAGGATCTAGTGGTGTAGGCATTTTGTCTGCACCACTTTTTGTGTTGCCTTGCATAGTTTTCCGGGGCGTGGCGGCGGGGTCAAGCGATCGCCAGGAGCAGCAGGATGCTTGAGGCGCAAACAGACAATGCCTTTTATTCCAGGCCCAATTCCCGTTTCAGCAGGCTGATGGATTTGGAAACGATAAAGTTCTCGCAACAGATCAGTTGAGGGGGGCGGATTAAGTCTTCGCGGGCAGCAGCGATCGCGGCTTTGACCGTGGCACAACTCGCCTGGTCACTGATGATGGTTTGGGCACTGCGGGCGATCGCGCCAATTTTGTATTGATCATTCACTTGAGCCGTCATCACCAACAAATCATCCCCCCGCAAACTGTGGATGATCACTTCCGACACTTCTACCGTGCCAGCGCTCAAGCTCACAATCCCCAAGCAGGTGCCTTTGGGCAGCTTTTTGATGAGTTGAATTTCCGACTCAAAATCGTAAATATCGACCGGGATCACGCGCACCGATTTGGGGGCGGCAATCTGTTCTGCATCGGCAATGAAATAGCGACTCGTCACGACTGTACCCGATCGCGTCTGGTCTAACACTTGGGGCAGTTCTTCCAGGGGCACCAGTTGCACCGGGATGTTGAGCGATCGCTCTAGTTCTCGCATAATCACTTCCCCCGCGCCAATGTCATGGGTGGGGGCCGTCACCAACACCTGGGCACTACACCGCAACCGCCAGTCAATTTCGGCTAAAAACAATTCCCGCGCTTGACTGAGAGAACACCCATTCCGCAACAACTCATCCAGGCTGTTTTGCACCAGCTTATACATTTCGGGGTGCTGGTCTAAAATTGGGGCTTTGGCTTTGGCGGTGCTGTCGTGCACCTGATCCCGCACATAAATGCCAGAACCCGCCTGAGCATCGACGACTCCTGCTTCTTCCAGTTGGCGATAGACCTTGCTGATGGTGTTGCGGTGTAGCCCAGTTTGCATGGCCAGTTGGCGCGTGCTGGGCAGACGATGGCCCGGTGGAAATTGCCGGGACGCGATCGCAAACAGAATCTGGTTATAGAGTTGCGTTGAAGCAGGAATATCGCTATCGGACTGAATGTGGAATTGAACCATCGCCAAATCTCCCAGACTAACCCCGCTGCTCATCCCGACTTACGAATCGCCATCCATGCAGCCCCCTTCAACTGCAATTATGCTCTGTCTTTCAAGGAATCAGCATGGTTTTTGTAACTTCACTTCACAAAATGAAACAGGTAACAGGTTAAGGCGGATGGGGACAGAGGGCGCGATCGCCCGGTTCCACCGTGGGATTTGTCGCCAAATAATCCTGCACCCACTGACAGGCATAGGGTAGCGGTTGCAACTGGAGGATTTGATCCAAATTCCACAGGCGGATCGTCTGGTCATCCCCCGCCGAAGCCAATAGGGGCAAAGTCGGATGAAACGCCACAGCCCGCACCCCGCTTTGATGCCCTTCCAGGGTGGCCAACAACTGACCTTTTCGATCCCACAACTTCACGGTTTCATCGATACTCGCCGTCGCCAGCAACCTCCCATCGGGGCTAAAATCCACGCCCCACACCGCCGCCTTGTGGCCCCCCAGGGTTTTGATTAACTGGCCCTCCCGTGTCCACAACTTCACCGTTGTATCGCCACTACTAGAAACCAACAGTTGACTATCTGGACTGAAGGCCACCCCCCAAACGACCGCTTTGTGGCCCCTTAAGGTCGCGATCGATTGACCATCGACTCGCCAAAGGCGCACAGTACTGTCATTGGCAGACGAAACCAACCGTTGCCCGTCAGGACTAAATTTCACATCCCACACGGGGACTTGATGGGCTTGCCAATGGTGAAGTAACTGACCATCCCGTCGCCACATCCACAAGGAACCATCGGCACTGCTCGCCGCAATGCGTTGCCCATCGGGATGCCAAGTGACCGCAATTAAGGCCGTGGTCGCATCGGTAAAGGTTTGGAGCAGGGAACCATCCAACCGCCACAATTTCAGGGTGCGGTCTTCGCTGACGGAGGCGAGGGTTTGGCCATCGGGACTGAGGGCTAGACGGCCACTGGAAGCCGCATGGGCATTGATCACCCGCTGGGGCGTGCCATCTAGATTCCAAAAGTGAATGGTTTTGCGGTTGCCAGCGGTGGCGATCGCACGGCCTTGCTGAATGAAGAGTAATCTCAAGGTGAGGTCATTCACCCCATGAATCGCCCGCTGAAAGGCGCTCTGCGTTTGCCAGAGAATCACCCGATTGTCCGCCCCCGCAGAGGCGATCGCCTGTCCATCAGGCCGAATCGCCACCCCCCACACCGATGCATCATGGCCCTGGAGTACGCCCAACTCTTGCCCTTCCATTGACCACAGTTTGACGGTTTTGTCGTGACTGGCCGACGCAAAAAACAGGTTGGGGTAATGAAAGCTCAGACCCCAAATGCCCGCTTGATGGGCCTGGATCGACTTGATCACCGTGCCATCCAACCGCCAAAACTTAATCACCCCATCGGCGCTGGCAGAAATAAAGGTGTATTTGCCTGTTTCTGGAGTGGGCGCTGGGACTAAACCAAACCCGATCGCTTGCACAGCCGCTTCGTGCCCCTGAAACAGTTGGAGAAAGGTGCCATCCCGCCGCCAGAGGGACGCTGACGCATCGGTATTCCCCGCTGCAATCAGTTCGCCATCGGGACTAAAGGCCACCCCCCGCACCCCGGCGGACTTGCCAGGTAAGGGTTGGAGACGGGTTCCCGTCCGGCTCCACAGTTCCACAGAACTATCTGGCCCGCCGGAAGCCAAAAGCTGACTATCCGGGCTAAAGGCCATACTCCAAATGGCAGAGGCTTGGGGCCGGAGGGTTTTGATGAGCGTACCATCAGGCCGCCACAACCGAATTGTTCTATCATCGCCACCGCTGGCTAACAGGGTTCCGTCAGGGCTAAATTTCAGCGATCGCACCACACTTTGATGCCCGGTTAGGGTTTTCACCAACGTGCCATCCGATCGCCATAGTTTGATTGCACCATCCACCCCGGCGGTCGCAATCTGCTGTTGGTCGGGGCTAAAGTCAACCGTCAACACTGCTGCGGGATGGCCATCCAGGCGATTTTTTTCTTGAATGCTGAGCAAGACCCGCCATAAAGCCGCGTCTACTTTAGCCTCCAGGTCAGGATTCGCCGTTGTTAGTTGGTGCAACCGTTCTTTGGCTTTGATCGCCTGCAACACCGCATCAAACCCTTTGTGGGAAGCAAAGAGCGCCTCGGAGGAAAGAGCCAGGGCCTTCACTTCACTAACTGCCGTTTGCTGGTATTGCTGATAGGCCACGATGCCCAGCCCGATCGCCACACACAACACAGCGGTGACCACACCTAACAAACCCCGTTGCCGTCGCAAATTCCGGCGTTGCTCCCGCGATCGCTGCTGTTCGAGATAGAGGGTGGCTTCGACGGCTTGGAGGCGATCGGCTTCCAGTTGCGCCTGAATTTCCTGTTGCGCCAACGCCTGACTGGCTGCCAAAAAGCGATAATCCATATCGCTCAAACTTTTGTTTTGCGCCCAGGTGAGCGCTTCTTCTAAAGGTTGGCCCCGCAGCAACCACGAGGCTTCTGCACAGTCCGAGTCTGTCCAGGCTTGGAGCGATCGCCCATAGGGCCGCAGGTTGGCCAACTGCTGGATCACCCAATCCAGATTAAACACCTGGCGATAAATTCGATTTTTCACCTGGAGGCGATCGTGCCGTTGCTCCACCAAGCCCGACAACAACAGTTCCATCTGATCTGGACTGGCGATCGTCGAGTCTAATACCGCAGCCTCCGTGGCTGCCCCGGCAGCGGGGGGCTGCAAAATCTGCTGATAGAGGCCCAGCAAGCGCCCTGCCCGTTGTTCGTTATACAGCAGGCGATCGCGAATCGTGCGGAGATGTTCGGGTTCGTCGCGAGTTTGCCAATTCTCCAGAATGTGGGTTGTGATCAATCGCTCCACCAAAGTCACGGGTGGTTCATCCCAAGCTGGATAGGTCGCCCAAGCCTCCACGCCCATCTCGGCTTGCACCACCAGTTGACACACTTTTTGCGTCAGAAAGGGTTGCCCCCCAGTCCAATCTAAAATGTCGCGCAAGGTGGTGATGGGGTCTGGCACGACAGCCGCCAAACCAGGGAGGAGGGGAGTTGCTTCGGTCAGGGTAAAGCCAGACAGCGCGATCGCCCGCCCAATGTTAAACGGTGTCCGGGTTTTATCCGCAATGAGTTGGCTGGGGGTCGTCACGCCCAACAGAGCAAAAGTTAACCGTTGATAGGCGGGGCGATCGGCCCGTTTGTTGTAACAAGCGCGAATGAGGGCAAAAAAATCATCCGTGGCGAAGGGCAACCCCAACACACTATCAATTTCGTCAATAAAAATGACAATGGGGTCAGCAATGTGGGGCAACAACACACTTTCCAACAAGTCATCCAACCGATTGGGCAACGATAAATGGTCGCGATCGCGCCACCACTGCACCAGGTTGATCGGCAGTTGAAACGTCCGGCATAACAAACCCGCGATCGAGGCATACCATTGGGCTGGCGTGACCAATTGGGTACCGATCGCCGTCATATCCACCACCCCACACCGCACCCCCGCCTGCTGGAGCCGCGCCATCGTTTGCACCCGCAAGCTCGACTTGCCCATTTGCCGCGCATTCAGCACATAGCAAAATTCCCCGTTCAACAACCCTTGCAACAAGTCGCCATCAGCGGCACGCTGCACATAGCTCGCTGCATTGACTGGGAGGCTGCCCCCCACCTGATAGGAAGGCGCAGGCTGGGCCGCAGAAATGACCATGCACCGTCACTCCTAAGTTTCTGTGGCCCACAGTTGAGCAAAGTAGTGGTGATATAACCAACAACTCGCTTGGGCTTTTTGGCCCACAAACCGGATCAGGCCCAAGGCTTGCAACTTGTAGCTGAATTCTGGTGTGAGTTGGGCCCCATCGGCTTGGGTAACAACAGCTTGCATGGCTTGCAGGAGTTCGGGGAAGGTTTGCAGGTTGCCGAGTTGCTGCCGCAAGTGATTGCTGAAAATACTATTGGGAGCAGTCACGCTGGCTTCAAAGGTCGCGATCGCAATGTCTTGCTGGGTCAGGTGAAACAGCGCTAACTGGGTGAGATAGGGATGCCCCGCCAACAAAGCCATCAACCGCTCTGCCACTAAGTTCGGCTCTTTGACACCGTATCGACTGGCCAACTCCGCTACCTGCGCCTGGGTAAACGCAGCCAACTCAACTAATAACCCCACATTGAATGGGGATTGATTCAGGTTTAACGGCAAATAAACTTCATTGGAATGCAGCAGGAGCAATCGTAACCGTTGCCAAATTTTGCTACTATCTAAGCCATATTTCGCTTGTTCAAACCAGGCCCGCAACATACCAAAAAAATCAACGGCAAGCTCCGGATAGGCAAATAGAATATCGGCTTCGTCAATGGCTAAGACTAAGGGGCGATCGTCAGCCGCCAATATATAAGACTCGATATAAAGACTACAGTTATAACTATGGCCAAACACATCACTCCACTGGTCTTGCACCTGCACTGGCAACTCGATCGCCTGGGTCAAAACTGCACAAAACCACTGAAAAAACCGTTGGGCATCCCGCAAGATGGACTGATCAGCCAGTTGGAAATTGACAACCGCCGTCCGCATTCCCTGTTCTTGCGATCGCACCAACAACTGGGCCATCAACGATGTCTTCCCATATTGACGCGGCGCTTTCAACCGCAACAACGCGCCCGGTTGGTTCAGTTCTTCTCGACACAATTGCTCGATCGGCGGGCGTTGCACATAGAACGGCGAATCCAGCGACAGTTGGCCCTTGAGCGGACTGGTCAACAATTGATTCAGCATCGCTGTGGGCATATCAATCTCTTGACTATTGATATCTTCTGACGTCAGCGACAAATCAAATGCAGCAAAGTAAACTTCCAGCGTGGGTTGATCCACAGGTTTTTCTCGCCGTCGTACCTTAATTAAAGTGTTGATACTCAGGTGGGTGCGGTCGGTCAACTGCTCTAAGGTATAAGGCTTGCCGCCGTTGTCTCGCATTGCCGCCAACAATTCTGCTGCTTGCAACCGCTGCCACCCATAGGCACTTAAAATTACGCCCCGCTTGCGCCGTTGTATCATCCCAGCCTCTGTAACGTACCCAGTTTCCTTGCGATCGCCCCCAATCATCTGCATTGCAGTTCCAATCGCTGACAATCACCATCGATATTGCAAGGAAGACTTTGCCCCCAAGAGGCCCGCTGCGGCCAAGCTGATTGCACGACTGGCCCTGACCCACCCAAACATTGGCCGCGCTGTGGGTGTAATAAGGCATCGGTAGGAGCATTACGTAGCAAATTCAGCATCTATCAACTGTCAGATTAAATGAGAATCGTCCGCAGGACGGATTTTGACGACTGTCCCCCATCCTACAGTATCTCTATTAAGCTTTTAGATGTTTTTTGTAAGTTGTATCGCTTCTAATTTTAAGTTGTGATTTTATCCTGCGATCGCGTCTAGGCATTCTCCTAGGGATGAGAGTAGTGTTTGATTAAGCACATTTAATTTATAGGTTAGACGCGCTCATAATAGAACTAGCTGGCCGGCCTAGAGACAGCACCAACCAAACCAGGTAGGAAAAGGGCTGAGTCAGGACTCTACAGGAAGTGGTAGCAATCACAATGTGGGACTTTATTCGGGCAATTATTGCGCCTAGTCAGTATATTCCTCACGGCCATTGTTATTTATGGCAAACGCCTTTGGTCTGGCTACATATTTTGAGTGATGGGTTAATTGCGATCGCCTATTTCTCAATCCCCACAATGTTGATTTATTTTATCCGCAAACGGACTGACATTCCGTTTTCCAGTGTCTTTCTGTTGTTTGGCAGCTTCATTGTCCTGTGTGGCGTTGGGCACCTGCTGGATATTTGGACATTGTGGTATCCCGCCTATTGGCTGAGCGGAGTTGAACAAGCCATTACCGCATTAGTATCCTGCTATACCGCATTACAACTTATTGAACTATTACCCCAATTTTTATCTCTCAAAAGTCCTCAAGAGTTAGAACATTTAAACCAAGAATTAGAGATTCAAATTGCCGAACGCCAACGCACAGAAACGACCCTTCATCAACTGGTATCCGGTACCGCGACGGTCTTTGGCGATGAATTTTTCTCCGCTTTAGTACGGAACATTGCTGATGTATTGGGTGTTACTTATGTCATGGTTTCAGAAGCGATCGGCACCCCACCCGAAGCCTTGCGAACTTTAGGTTTTTGGGCCAATGATCATCTCGCCGAAAATTGCACTTATAGCGTGGAGAATACCCCCTGTCAGTTGATCTTGGAACACCAAACCTCCCAACACTTTGCCGAGCGGTTACAAAGTCGGTTCCCTGGCAACACGCTATTAGCGGAAATGGGGGCCGAGAGTTATTTGGGGGTGCCATTATTAGACATGGAGCAACGGGTGATTGGCACGCTCTGCATTATTGATACCAAACCCCTAGCCGAAGATGAAAACACCCAGGCGATTATGTCGATCTTTGCAGCCAGGGCAGGGGCCGAGTTGCAACGCCAATGGGCCGAGGCTGAGAAAAGTCGCACCTATGAAGAATTAGAGTTTCGGGTGACGGAACGCACCGCCGAGTTGGTGGAGACGAATGTGGCCTTGGCCGTCGAAATCCGCGAACGAGAGGCGATCGCCACGGCACTCCGGGAGAATGAGCAGCGGTTTCGGGCCATTTTTGATTACGCTCCCGTAGGCATCAGCCAGATTCATCCCGATGGGCGCATTTTGGAAGTCAACCGGAAGCTGTGCGAAATCTTGGGCTATACCGAAGCTGAATTGCTGGATATGGATTTCAACGACATCATCTACAAAGACGATGTTGCCATGCAGCGATCGCGGGTGCAAGACCTCTTAGCGGGGAAACGAACCAGCGACATCATCGAAAAACGCTACGTCCGCAAGGATGGCACCGTCATTTGGGGCAATGTCACCAGTTCCCTCGTGCGGGATGACGGGACGGGGCAGCCCAAATACCTGATTGGGATCATCAACGATATCAACGCATGGAAACAAGCAGAACTGGCCCTCACCCAACTCGCCCAACGGGAAAAGGCGATCGCCCAGATCGTGCAACGGATGCGCCAGAGTCTCGATATTAAAGTCATTTTTCAAACAACGACCGCCGATTTATTGCAAGCCCTTGACTGCGATCGGGTCGCCATTTATCAATTCAACCCCAATTGGAGTGGCAGCTTTGTGGCCGAGGCCGTCACCGGAGACTGGTTGCCCCTCTTGACCCTGGCTGATCAGGACACCAGCACCGCCCACCAAACCCTGGAAAGCGATCGCTGCACCGTCAAAACCTGGGATGCCAGTGAACTCAACGTGGCTGATACCTATCTCCAAGAAACAGCCGGAGGAATCTACCAACAGGGCACCAAATATCGCAGCGTCCCCGATATTTATGCCGCCAACTTTTCTCCCTGTTACCTGGCCCTGCTGGAACAATTCCAAGCCAGAGCCTACCTCATCCTGCCCATCTTCAGTGGCCGTAAACTGTGGGGCCTCATTGCCGCCTACCAAAACTCTGGCCCCCGCACCTGGCAAGAAACCGACATTCGCCTCGCCTCCCAAATCAGCAATCACCTGGGGGTCGCCGTGCAACAGGCCGAACTCTTTGCCCAAACCCAACAGCAAGCCGAGGAACTGCAACAGGCCAAAGAAGCTGCCGATGCCGCCAACAAAGCAAAGAGTGAATTCTTGGCAAACATGAGCCACGAACTCCGCACCCCGCTGAACGTCATCCTGGGCCTCACCCAACTCCTGGCGCTGGACGACAACCTGGCCCCCAACCAAAAGCAATATTTGCAGACGATTGGCAACAGCGGCGAACATTTGCTGACGTTGATCAACGACGTGTTGGAAATGTCGAAGATTGAGGCGGGCCGCTTAACCCTAGCCAGAGAAACGTGCAACATCAAGCAATTGCTCATGAGCCTCCAGGAAATGTTGGGGTATCGGGCTCGCAGCAAAGGGTTGCAGTTCATCCTCGACTATCAAACGGCCTTGCCCACGCGGATCAAAACAGATGAACCCAAACTCCGGCAAATCCTGATCAACTTGCTGGGGAATGCCATCAAATTCACGAGCCAGGGGCAGGTTATGTTGCGCGTTGGCTGCCACCCCGATGTCACGATCGCCCCCGACCCCGACGCGATCGCCCCTCGCTTGAGCACCCTCTGGTTCCAAATCGAAGATACTGGCCCTGGCATTGCCCCAGAAGAACTCCAATACTTGTTCAAACCCTTCCAACAAACCCAGGCCGGCCTCAGCAGCGTGGAAGGCACTGGCCTCGGCTTAGCCATTAGCCAACGCTATGCCCAGTTGCTAGACGGAGAAATTACGGTACACAGCACCCCCGGCCAGGGCAGCACCTTCCGCTGCACCATCCAGGCCCATGTGGTGCCCACTGACCAGCAGCACCCAGAACCACCCACCGCCCAACCCCTGGTCGCACCCCCTGGCACCATCATCGGCGTAGCTCCGGGTCATCCGCTCTATCGCATTCTCATCGTGGAAGACAACCCCGCCAATCGGCTGGTGTTGTGTGAATTGCTTCAGCGCTTTAACGGGTTTGTCGTGGCAGAGGCCAGTAACGGCAAAGAAGCGATCGCCCTCTGGCAGTCGTGGCAACCCGATTTAATTTTTATGGACATGCAAATGCCCGTGATGAACGGCTACGACGCAGTTAAAAACATTCGGCAACAGGAAGCCGCCACCCTGGCCACCGCCACCCCCGTTCATGCAGGCCAAATCCAGGCTCCCCCCCCGGCCCCACCCCACACCAAAATTTTGGCCCTGACGGCCAGCGCCTTTGAAGAACAACGGAAAGAAATTCTGGCGGCTGGGTGTGATGATTTCATCCGCAAACCCTTCAGGCTCACCGACATTCTGGATAAGTTAGCCCAGCATTTAGCCGTGCAGTACCTCTACGCCGCCCCCTGCGAAACCACCCCACCCCCGGCGATCGCCACTGCCGACTTAGGCCCCACCCTCACCAGCATCATGCCGCCGGATTGGCTGCAATCCCTCTACGAGGCGGCCATCCAAGGGAGCGATTCCGCCGTGCTCAAGCTGATCCAAGCCATTCCCACAGAACACGATCACTTAATTCGGGCCTTAACTGAACTCACCGAAAACTTCCACTTTGAAAGCATTATTAAAGCGACGCAAGCGCTCGGGAAATAGCCTGGATAACGGCTATAGTTCTATTACCCCGACGGGCGATCGCCCAGGCCCCGTACTCGACTCGATTGTGTCAGGGTGTGCACCTCCACCCAGGCTGAATACGGCTGTTTATCGCCCATCACAAAGCTGTTATTTAGACTCCCCCATTACTATTAATATGAGTAGTCAAGCCGTTAGAAGAAATGACACAGCCGATATTCTCATTGTTGATGATCTTCCCGACAACATCCGATTTCTATCTAATTTTTTAGGCGAACAAGGCTACCAAGTTCGTAAAGCTTTGAATGGCGAAATGGCTCTCAGAGCCAGCCAAGCGCTGCCACCGGATCTCATTTTGTTAGACGTGAATATGCCCGATTTAAGTGGCTATGAAGTCTGTCAAGAATTGAAAAAAAATTCAGCCACCGCTGAAATTCCAGTCATTTTTTTGAGCGCGGGTAATGAAGCGATCGATAAAGTCAAGGCGTTTCAATCCGGTGGAATTGATTACATCACCAAACCCTTTCAGCTCGAAGAAGTTTTAGTCAGAATTAAAACTCAACTGACGATTCGCCAACTCCAAAAAAACTTAGAACAGCAAAACCAACAACTAAAACAAACCCTGGAAGAACTCAAAATTGCGCAAGCCAACCTTGTGCAACGGGAAAAGATGTCTACCTTACGGGATGTGGTGGCCGGTGTTGCCCACGAAATCAACAATCCCCTCAGTTTTATTTTATGCAACATTCAACCCGCCAGTGACTATGTTTATCAGTTGCTCCAGATCGTTGAAGTCTATCAGCAGGAGTATCCAGAAGCGCCACCCGCGATCGCGAAACTGATTGAAGATCTTGATCTAGAGTTTCTGAGTTCGGATGTCCAAAACATCTTGCGATCGATGAAAAATGGAGCCAATCGTATCCATTCTGTCGTGCTAGCATTGCGGCTGTTTACTCGTCTAGATGAGTCTGATATTAAGCAAGTGAATATCTACGAAAGTATTGAAAGCTGTTTATCTATTTTACAACATCGGCTTTTTTCTCGTATTGATAACATCATGATTCAGATTGAAAAAAACTATGGTGATGTAATTCCATTAACCTGCCATGCGGCGCAATTAAATTTAGCCATCTTCAATCTAATTAATAACGCCATTGATGCCTTAGAAGAAAAACTAAAACGGGCCTATGATGAGTCATTTCAGCCTCGTTTAGGCATCAAAGTTGAAACTGAACCCGATAATATTTTGATGATTTGTATTGAAGATAATGGGATCGGGATTCCCCGCGAATTTCAATCCCGTATGTTTGAACCATTTTTTACGACAAAAACAACTGGTCATGGGGTGGGCCTCAACCTGGTCACGAGCCAACGCATCATTGAGGAATTGCACCGGGGGCAGTTGAGTTTTCAATCGCAAAACGGCATGACTCAATTCACCATCCGCTTGTCATTGCCAACCCACTAGGGAGTGGGGAGTGGCGGCAGGGAGCATACCCAGGGCGAGGGGCCGCCGGGGGGCAGATCGTCATTTTGTGTAATTTTTCTTAAAATGCAAACGAAGCGCGATCGCGCACCCTTTTGTCACCAACCATCACTGCCATGACAGACCAACCCTTTGCCCCAGTCCCTGGGCGCTCCGTTCCCAGCCTGGATGCTGAGCGATCGCCCGCTTGGCAAATCAAATTGCTCTATGACGGAGATTGCCCCCTGTGTTTGAAAGAGGTGAACTTTTTGCGCCAACGGGATGCCGGACGCGGCCTGGTGAAATTTGTTGATATTGCCGATCCGGGGTATGATGCCGTCGCGAATGCCGGGATTGATTTTGCAACTGCGATGGGGCGGATTCATGCCATTTTGCCGGATGGCACCGTGCTGCGGGATGTGGCCGTGTTTCGGCGGGTGTACGAAATTTTGGGCCTGGGCTGGGTCTATGCCATTACCCGCATTCCCGTTATCGAGGCGATCGCCAACCGGGTCTACGGCGTTTGGGCCAAATGGCGACTGCCCCTGACTGGGCGACCGGACATTGACACCATCCTCGCCAACCGCACACCAGCCACCTGTGCCAGCGATCGCTGCCAGCCTCCCACCGCCTCCCGGCACCCCTAGGCAACGGCGATCGCCTAGCCCCGCCGGGAACCCGCACACCGGGCCATCCCCACCCATCATCAGGCGTGCCATTCCACACTCAACCAACAGCAAGGATCGATTTTGTGAAGGACAAGGAGCAGGGCTTGAGAGAACGCACCATTGCAGAAGAGGCTTGGGATGCCCTCGCCGCATCCATCATTTACTACCAGGGGCGGCCCGTGGGGACGATCGCCGCCCGCGACCCCGATAGCCCCGCCCTCAACTATGACCAATGTTTCGTGCGGGATTTTGTTTCAGCGGCGCTGCTATTCCTGATTCGGGGTGAAACCGAAATTGTCCGCAATTTTCTGATCATCACCCTCAAACTCCAGCCGAAAACGACCCAGCTTGATGCCTCCAAACCCAGCCGGGGGTTGATGCCAGCCAGTTTCAAGATCCAATCCGTCAATGGGCAAGAACAAATCAAGGCCGACTTTGGTGACCACGCGATCGGGCGCGTCGCCCCAGCCGATTCGGGCTTGTGGTGGTTGATTTTGCTCCGGGCCTATTTTGTGGCCACCCAAGATACGGAGTTCGTTTGTCGCGAAGATATCCAGGAAGGCATTCGGCTGATCTTGCAACTCTGCCTTGTCACCCGGTTTGATATGTATCCGATGGTGCTCGTACCCGATGGGGCCAGCATGATCGATCGCCGCATGGGCATGTATGGCCACCCCCTCGATATCCAATCCTTGTTTTATGGGGCGTTGCGCGTTGGGTTGGAATTGTTGGTGCCCAATCAAGACAATCAACTCACCATCCAGGCGATTCAGGGACGCTTGGGGCCACTCAAAAAGCAACTGCGGGAAAACTATTGGCTTGATCCCGATCGCCTGAATGAAATCTATCGCTTTCGGGTGGAAGAATATGGCGAAGAGGCGCTCAATCAATTCAACATCTACGCAGAATCCATTCCGTTTTACAACCTGGCGAAGTGGTTGCCCGATGCAGCGGGGTATCTCGCGGGGAATTTGGGGCCATCCCAAATGGATACCCGGTTTTTTGCGATCGGGAATTTGATGGCCATTTTGATGTCCCTAACGACGGAACGACAATCCCACAAAATCCTGAATTTGATCGAGTTGCGCTGGAGTGATCTGATCGGGCACATGCCGATGAAATTGTGCTATCCCGCTGTGGATGGCATGGAATGGCAGATTGTGACCGGGGCCGACCCCAAAAATCGGGCGTGGTCTTATCACAACGGCGGCAGTTGGCCCGTGCTGTTGTGGATGTTGACGGCAGCCGCCAAAACGATGGATCGGGGCGAGTTGGCCCACCATGCGATCGCGATCGCGGAACGGCGCTTGAAACTGGAGAGTTGGCCCGAATACTACGATGGGGCCGAAGGGCGGTTGATTGGCAAGGGAGCCCGCAAATTCCAAACCTGGACGATTTCGGGTTATTTGCTCGCCAAAGAAATCATTGCCAATCCAACCCATCTCAAACTGATGGCTCTGGCCCCGGAACGCTAACGCCCCCCGCGATCGCCCCCACCGGCCCAGCCATGCCCCATTTCTCGTCCTCGGCTAATTAAGTTTTGAAAACAGCGATCGCTTTTATGAGACCAAATTCCTAGTTGCGCGTATTTTGGTTATGGCTTGATCGCGTTTGATCGCCATGTCACCAAAACTTCCGGCTTGAGGGCAAGATTCATGGCATTTTCATACCTCAATGGGCTGTCTTTCCTGGGCATTTTTGGCCTCTGTTTTATTGCCTGGTTATTTTCAGAAAATCGTCGGATGCGGGTGCAACCGTGGCGCACCGTATTCACTGGCATCGCCCTCCAGCTTGTTTTGGGGGCGGCTGTCTTTCTGTTTCCGCCCACTCGCCTGGGGTTGCAAGGGTTCAGCGATTTGCTGAATATCGTGTTTGAAGCCGCTGACAGTGGGGCCAGATTTGTCTTTGGCAACAACATTGTGCCTGAACCGGGCCAAACACCAAATGTCAACATTGGCTATATTTTTGCCTTCCGCGCCCTGCCCACGGTCATCTTTTTCTCTGGGTTGATGGCCTTGCTCTACAACATTGGGGTCATTCAACTCATCACCAATATTTTTGCCAAGATTTTTTATGCGGTCATGCGGTTGAGCGGGGCGGAATCTCTGAGTGGGGCCGCCAATATTTTTGTGGGCATTGAAGCGGCGATCGTCGTCAAGCCGTTTTTGGCCAAAATGACGCGCAGTGAGTTGTGTGCCATTCTGTCTTGTTGCTTTGGCACTGCGGCTTCATCGGTATTGGCGATTTACGTCAGTGCCCTCAAACCTGTTTTCCCCAACATTCTGGGGCATCTGGTTTCCGCCTCCATCATGGCGATTCCGGCCTGTTTTGTGGTGTCTAAAATCCTGGTGCCAGAGACCGAACGCCCCCTGACTATGGGTGGGCTGCCCAAGGAACCAAAAGCATCAAAGCTGCGATCGCCCACAAGCCGGAAAGAATTAGTTGAAGATGCCAAGCAGATCCCAATGGCAGAAGTGCCCGCCACCGACGAAGATGAAAACCTCGCCCGGATTTTGCGTGGCGAAGCCCCCCTCGGTGACGAAGCCCCACGATCCCGGCAAGTCGATGCCGACTTTGACGATGCCGACTACCCCGCTCCCCCCCAGGAGACTGTGGCTGGTGAACCGATTGAGCGCATGAGTCCGCTAGATGCAGCGATCGTGGGAGCCTTGGATGGGGTCAAGATGTCGGTTTCGATCGCCGCCGTCCTCATTCTGATCCTGGGTTTTGTCTTCATCATCAAAAGAGTTTTTCCGTTTTATGAGACTGTTTTGGGGGTCTTGTTCTTGCCCATGACCTTCATGACTGGGGTGTCGGATAACTGGGATGAACTGTGGCGATCGTCGGTGATTATTGGGCGGCGACTCATTGAAACCGCCATTCCCCCCTACAACGCTGTGGGTAAGCTGGCTGGGGAAGGGCTGTTGTCCCCCCGAGCCATGTTGATTATCAGCTATGCCCTGTCTGGCTTTGCCCATCTGGCCTCCGTTGGCATCTTTGTGGGTGGCACGATCGCCCTCATCCCCTCCCGGCGGAAAGATATCTCAGAACTGGGATGGAAAGCCCTATTTGCTGGCACCCTGGCCACGATGATGATTGGGGCTGTCTCCGGCGTGTTCTATACGCCCAGTAATGACAGCATTTTGGGCACCCCAGAAGCGCCTCCGGCCCAGGTCAGTCCTGCGCCTAGCCCCAGCGCTCCTCCGGCTCCGGCAGCAAGTCCAACGCCCGCTGCACCCGCAGTATCTCCGGCTCCGGCAGCAAGTCCAACGCCTGCTGCGCCCGTGGCTCCTCCGGCTCCGGCAGCAAGTCCGGCCCCCAGAACCTCCCCCCGCTAGGGTTTTGGTGGCAGCAACCGCTAGGGATGGAAAATCTGCGATCGCCTTCCATGCTATGGTGACACTGGCGATCGCCTGATTCGGTGCTGGGTCTATGTCTCAAACAAATCCTGGAGTTGCTGTTAAAGCAGTTTGGTCAAAATATCGTACAGAGTTGCAGCCCGTTTTCCTACTGGCGGCAATTTTTTTGGGCGTAACTCTGCTCATCGGGTTACACCGCTATTTCACCTTCTATGCCTCCTACGACCAGGGCATTTTCAGTCAGTTATTTTGGAACGGGATTCACGGGCGCTTTTTCCAAAGCTCTCTCTCGTCGGTGCTGTCGGGGGCGGTCGTCCACGACAACCAGGTGCCCACGGTGTTTTACCATCGGCTGGGCCAACACTTTGATCCGGTGCTGCTGCTCTGGCATCCGTTGTATGCGCTCTTCCCCAGTGCGGCAACGCTGGTCGTGTTGCAATCCTTGGTGGTGACGGCAGGTGGCCTAGTGCTGTATGCCCTCGCGCGACACTATCTCCAGCCCGCCCTGGCGTTGATGATTACAGCCAGCTACTTTGGTGCAGTCGCCGTCATCGGCCCCACCCTATCCAACTTTCACGATCTCAGCCAAATTCCCCTGTTTTTGTTTACCCTCTTCCTGGCCCTGGAAAAACGTTGGTGGTGGCTGTTTTGGGCAATGGCTATTTGCACGGTGCTCGCTCGGGAAGATGCGGGCATTTTGCTGTTTGCGATCGGGCTTTATCTCATCTTGAGTCGCCGCTTTCCCTGGGTGGGGGTAGGGCTGTGTGGCCTGGGCTTTGGCTATGTCATGTTGGCCACCAATACCCTCATGCCGATGTTTTCCCGCGACATTTCCCAGCGGTTCATGATCGAGCGGTTTGGCCACTTTGCCACGGGCAATGAAGCCTCGACGGCAGAAATTCTGGTGTCCATTCTGACGAACCCCGTCAAGTTAATTCAACACGTCCTGAGCGCGTTGGATCAAAAGCTCTTTTACCTGTTGGCACAAACCTTGCCTTTGGCTTTTGTATCCCTGGCTTCACCGAGTGCCTGGGTTTTAGTCAGTACGCCCCTGGCCCAACTGTTTTTGCAAGGGGGCGAGTCGCGCTTTTCGATTTATATCCGCTATGCCATCACCCTGGTTCCCGGTTTATTTTATGGGGCTATTTTGTGGTGGTCAGTGCATCGCGATCGCTTCAGACCTCGGTTTCGCCAAATCTGGACGGGGCTGATCATTTTGTCGCTGTTGATTACGTTTCTAAAAAGTCCCCATCGGGCGTTTTACTTCGTCATTCCCGATTCGTTTGACCCGTGGGTGTATGTGCCCATCACGCGCCAGTGGGAACACGCCGGAGCGGTGCGATCGCTCCTGGCTCAGATTCCCGCCGATGCCCCCGTCTCAGCGACCACCTACATCGTGCCCCACCTCTCCACCCGGCGGGCTGTGCTGCGGATACCCTATTTGCAATATCGGGACGACAACCAACAGGTGCAAACCGTTGAATATGGCATTGCGGACTTGTGGCAACTGCACCAATATCAACCCGCCTTCAAAACCGAACGCGCCGCCTTGCGGGATCTGCTCATCTTTATTGACCAGTGGCAAACCCAGGGATACGGCATTCGGGATCTTCAAGATGGGGTGATTTTGCTGCAACGGAACTACACCACACCCCCCGCCCTCCAACAGCAGTGGCTGGAACTCCGCCAAACCTATCAAGCCGATTTGCAGGCCACAGCCCCCCAAGCCCCGCCCACAGAATAGCCCAGGGATTCGCTCAGGAAATTCCAAAGAGGCAGGGTGAACAGACCAGAAGCACCTATAATTTTCCAGTAAAGATCGGGTTCATTGGGATTTTCTGTTTCACATTGGCGATCGCACGGGTTGCGGTACGCTTCTATCAAAATCCCTCTTTCAGCGTATTTTCAGGCTTTTCCCGAAAGCCTAGGTTTAAATTCTCCTCTTCACACGCTTGTTCACCTGTCTTTTTGCCGCAAGGCCAGTCGGAATTTAGGAGTTGCTGTTGGGTTGCATCCGTGGGCAGCCCCGCTCCTAACCTACTCGCTTGTCGGTTATGGGTATTGCTATGGCTTTAAATGTCCTATCGTTTATCGGAATTATTGCGCTGTGCGGCATTGCATGGCTCACGTCGGAAAATCGGCGTGTAATGCCGTGGCGGACGATCGCGTGGGGAATTGGGCTACAACTCATTTTGGGGTTGCTGGTGTTTCAAGTGCCCGTCACCCGCAGTTTGTTGGTGGGCTTGAGTGAGGCCATCAACTCCATTTTGGATGCCACGGAAGCCGGGGCACGGTTTTTGTTTGGGCCGTTGTTTGTGCCCGATGGAGCCTTCGTTCCCGGCCCGGTGTTGGCGGGTCGCTGGTTAGCCCGCGCGATCGCCCCTCCCTATGTCCCCGTTCCCGGCGATCGTCTGGGGCCAGAGTTTCTCAACCTGGGGTATGTGTTTGCCTTCCGGGCCTTACCCAGCGTCATTTTCTTCTCCGCCCTCACCGCCCTGCTCTATGCCCTCGGCCTGATTCAACCCATCATCAACCTGTTTGCGCGGATTTTTCAGCGCACCATGAAATTGAGCGGGGCCGAAGCCCTCAGTGGCGCTAGCAACATTTTTGTGGGCATCGAAGCCACCCTGGTCGTCCGCCCCTATCTGCAACACATGACCCGCAGCGAGTTGTGTGCCATTCTGGCCTCTTGCTTTGGCAGCATTGCGTCCACGGTTTTGGCCTTGTATGCGGGCCTGTTGCGCCCCGTGTTTCCGAACATCACCGGGCACCTGGTTTCTGCCTCCATCATGGCCATTCCAGCATGTTTTGTGGTGGCAAAAATCATCGTGCCCGAAACCCAGACTCCCCTGACCTCTGGACAGAAGTTGGCCGAAACGACCGCCCCACAGGCGATCGCCGTGTCACCACCCGTCGTGTCTTCAGCCATTCCCCCCCTGCAAACCGACGCGGCCCCCACCCTTGCCCCCGTTGATGCACCGGAGGGGCCGCCCGTGCCCCAAGAACCTCCTCACCCTCAAGCCCCACCCCCCGACGATCCGGCCTACCTGGGGCCAATGGAAAGTATTGTGGTCGGCGCAATGGATGGGGTGAAACTGGCCGTCGCGATCGCGGCCCTGCTCGTCGCCATTTTGGGATTAGTCGCCCTGGTCAATCTCTTCTTCGTCAACCTGGCATCGTTATCAACCAGCACCCAACCGTTTGTACGGGGCATTGGCAACGTCTTTCAGGTCATCTCCCTCCAAAATCTTGCCGGAGCCCTGTTCCTCCCCCTGACCTTTTTAACGGGCGCATCGCTCAACTGGCCAGAACTGTGGCAAGCCTCCCGCCTCATTGGGCAACGCCTCATCCTGACTGAAATTCCCTCCTACCAACAACTGGCAGTCCTTTCCAGCCAAGGCTTGCTCAGCGATCACGCTCTGGTCGTCGTGAGCTATGCCCTGTGTGGGTTTGCCCATTTGCCTTCTCTCGGCATTTTCGTTGGTGGGCTGGTCAGCCTGGTGCCATCCCGCCGTCGGGAAATTGTGGATTTGAGCTGGAAAGCCCTCTGGGCAGCGACCCTGGCCACCTTGATGATTGGGTGCATCGCTGGCTTATACAACACAGGCAACCCCACCATTATTGGCAAATAACCCAACCCTCCCGCAGGCCCCGCCCCGGCTCGATTCTGGGGCCACCTCACGCCTTTAGTTCTTCCCACCAGCCCTCCGAGGAAACGCAAACAGGAAACACAATAATGAAACGGAAATACCGCTGGTTCAGTGTGTTGGGCATATTCGCGGCGATCGCGATTGCCCTGACAGGCCCTTGGCTAACCCAAGAGTTTAGCCCAACGCCTCTGGCGATCGCCCAAACCCCAGAACCCACGCCCCCCGTCCCCACCAACCCCGATCAACCCCTGCCCCAGGTGCCCGTGGCTCCCTCTGCCATTCCCGCCCCCAGTGCGCCCCCCGCGTCCACGGCTGCGCCCCTGCCCCTCAGTGGCAACTACCAAGATCCCGCCGGTCGCTTCAAAGTGGGGGTATTAGCTGGCTATCGGGTGACCCCCCTGGCCGGTTCCGTCATCATTGAAGCCCCAGATGGCAGTGTGGCCTATTCCGTCGTTGCCAAGGCCCAACCCCTGGGCAACCCCATTGGCCTGATCACCGGGTATGACAACAGCGAAAGTTTAGCCAAAGTCGCGATCGCTGAATTTCAGCGGGGGGAAGGGTTCCAACCGGGGTCGCCCCGCCTCGAAAGTGAAGGGGGCGCAGTGATGGATTGGCAAGGCAGCCTCACCATTGGCAACCAGGCCCAGCCCATGAGTGGCACGATTTTGGTGCGGCCTAATCCCCAAACGGTGTTGTTGCTGATGATTGCCGCCACCGAAACTGGACAATCGCAGTTGCCCAATGCCCTCTCGGCCCTCGCCACCAGCCTCGAACCCTTGTAGAAATCCTCGTAACGTTGCAGGCTGAGCCTTGCAGCCCAACCTGGCCACCTGCCCTTCCCACTCCGTCGTTCTGGATGAAGCGTCTTTTATGCCTGGATACGAACCTGAGATTCGCCGTCTAATGGATATGCTGCCGGCCTCGGGACGCATGTGCACCAAGCTAGTCAGCCAACCGACCCAGCGCCAGGTCATCAGCACCCCCTTTCCCCTGCCGTGGATGAGCGATCGCCCGGTTTCAATCAACTTTGACCAACTGAACCAACTCACCATCGAAGAACAAGATTTGCTCGTGCTCCGTACCGTGTGTTGGAGCCTGGGTATTCAGTGGTTTCAGCCCAAGTGGTATCAGGGTATGGTCGTGGTCAGTGCCGTGGGCATCGCGATCGAAGCAGTACAGGCAGATCCCGTGGGTGTGATTGTGGCAGGGGCCTTGGGCGCGATCGCCGGAACCCAAATTTGGCGAGACAACCGCAGCACCCAGCGCGAACTGGATGCCGATACCAGCGCCTTGGCTGTGGCCCAACGCCGAGGTTATACCGAAGCTACTGCTGCCCGCTTTTTGCTCAGCGCGATTGAAAAAGTCGCCCAAATTGAACAGCGCTCCGGCCTGACCTTTGTAGAACTCTTGCGGTGTCAAAACCTCCGCACGATCGCTGGCACTTCAGCCCTGAACAATCCCCCCGATCGCCCCTAGCCCAAGCCCCTGACCAGTCAACTGCACAAACATCAAGATCTGGTATACAGTCATGTATCTGGGCCTGAGCCTCAGAGCGATCATCGGGTGCGATCGGAGACACAACATGGGACAACCAACAGGAGCCAAATGGCCTTCTGCCTTATGGATTCTCGGCAGTTTTGCGCTGCCCATTGCCATCGCCAGTTGCATCTATGCCAGCATCACCGCCTTGCGCCTTGTCCGCAGCAGCACCACCGCCGATGCCCCCTTTGCTTGCCAAACCATCATTGCCGACCCCAACCCACCGCTCAATGTCCGGTCTAGCCCCGTGGTCGCCAACAATAATCGGATCACCAGCCTGCCCAACGGCACCCTTCTGACCATTGCAGATGAAAATGCCGGGTGGCTCAAGATCGACAGCCCCGTGCAAGGCTGGGTTTACAAAGAATTGACCGTCACCAGTTGTTCTGATACCAGCACCGCTAACCATCTCCCCCGAGGCAACCGAACGCAAATCGCACCCGATGTCAACGGCACCCAACTGCTGGCGATCGCCATGGAACAATATCAAGCGGGCAACCTGAACGGCGCGATCGCCCTGGCCCAAAGCATCACTAAGGAAAGCAAAGCCTACCAAGCCGCCCAACTCGCCATTCATCAATGGCCCCAACAATGGCACACCGCTGAAGCCCAGTATTACGCAGCCCAAAAAGCTGTGCGCGATGGGGAATGGGCGATCGCCATTCAGGTCGCCCATGACTACCCCGAAATTCGCTATTGGAAAGAAAAACTAGCCCCCCTTGTCCAGCGGGCCATTCACAAACGCCACAACTGACCTCGCCTTAGTCCGTTCTAGCCCGAACAGCACTACGACGAAACGGGTACAATCGGCACACATTCACTCACCTTGTACCACCACTTGCGGCCTCCCTTCACTTTCACCAGCACGCGATCGCGAGACCACAGAGGCGCTGGAATTACAACCCCATCGCGGCCATCAGGGAGTTTAACGGGAGTGCCTGGGATGATCGTCATTGAGTACCTCTAAAACCTAAAAAATTAGAGCGAATCCACAAAAATTTTGCACAGACACAAAAAGGGCACTAATTCAAGCCCTTTTCATCGGCTAATTCATCTTCCTAAAGCAGAGTAGGAGCCACTTTTGAGGATTGTTAAATTAATCAAAAGACTCAAAAAGTCTATCTTGTTTCTTTGACACAGATTAATAATCTCAATTTTTCGTTACATTTAGCCCCATTTTTTCATGTTTTTTGAGCCTGACTTGACTTGACAAAAATTGAATTACCTGAGTCAGCGCCACAAGCAAAGTCCCGCACGGCTTCTGATTTTCCCGCAGGGCCGCTCTCTTTTCCTGGGTTTAGCCGCCGTATCCTGCCCAAACGGCAAATGCCACTAGCCCCTTAATCTATTTTTGGATAAAAAGAGCACGATTCAACCCAATTAACAATTCAATCAAATCCTACGCTCCTAGTTTTGTGATTGTGCCGTGAGCCGCAGAGGAAAAACGAAAAATCTTGGTCATGTTTATTAGTCAAACAAGGTGAATCGACCGCGATCGGCAGCAATTAAATAGCTTGATAGAGACTGTTGTTGCCCTTAGTTCATCTGTAACAGTTGGATCGTGACAGATGCCCCCAGCATTTCTCAAAATCAAGCAGCAGAATCATAAAAATTATTATTAAATTCCTATCACTTCCCCTATCTTCTTAGAGGATTAGAAAATTTCTATCCTTGATTTCCAAAATTATTTGCGATCCAGGTAAAAATAAACCTTGGAACCGAAGCTCTAGCACACAATGACTAGCCCCCTGTACCAGCCAACCTTGAGCGCAATCAGCACCATTCCTGTTCCGTGAAATCAGCTATCTCTCAAAAACATTGCGATCGCGAACTTAACGCAAACTAGCTCTTTTTAGAATTCTCATTCAACGACGTTATCACCATTTTTTAGACCTTTAACGCCTACCCTTCTAACGCCTGCTTATATGCCAAATCTTGTGCATTGGTTTACTGGTAATCCCCTTGCGGCTTTTACCATTCTGCTGCTCGTCATCCTCATCGTCCCACCCATTTTTGAACGCTTACGACTCCCCGGATTAGTCGGGCTTCTGGTAGCTGGTTTATGTTTAGGGCCAGATGGGCTTAACCTGCTCAATTCCAAATCAGAAACCATCAAACTCTTGTCTGATATTGGCAAAATCTATTTGATGTTTGTGGCTGGTCTCGAAATTGATCTCCTAGAATTTCGGAAAAGTAAAAATCGCTCTCTTGGCTTCGGCTTTTCTACTTTTATCGTTCCCATGATTATGGGGACAACCGTAGGGCGAATCTTTAACATGGATTGGAATGCCTCGATCCTGATTGGTTCCCTCATGGCTTCCCATACCTTACTGGGCTATCCCATTGTGAAGCGATTGGGTGTCGCTCGGCACGAATCAGTTGCAGTCACCATTGGGGCAACAATTTTTACCGATATTGCCGCCTTGTTAGTCCTCGCGATTTGTGTCGCAGTCCACGCTGGCGATTTCACCCCCACGTTTTTGATTGCTCAATTGTGTGGTCTGGCACTCTATGCCGCGATCGTCTTATTTGGATTTCGGTGGCTTGGCAAAGAATATTTTAGGCGGAGTGGTGACGATCAAAGTAAACAATTTCTCTTCGTCTTATTAGTCGTTTTTCTGGCCTCTGTTGGAGCGCAACTCGTTAACGTTGAACAAATTGTTGGCGCTTTTCTGGCAGGGCTTGCTGTTAATGATGTGATCGGTCGTGGCCCCGTCGAAGAAAAAGTTGTTTTTGTTGGCAGCACCCTATTTATTCCCTTTTTCTTCGTCGACATGGGTTTGCTACTAAGTGTATCTGGCTTAATTGCAACACTCAGTACTGAACTTTTGCTAACTACAGCAATCGTATTAGGGTTAATTCTTAGTAAATTTTTAGCCGCTTTTGTCGTCAAGCTTTTATATCGATACAACTGGGATGAAACGCTCACCATGTGGTCGTTATCCTTACCCCAGGTAGCCGCAACTCTGGCCGCAGCCCAGGTCGGCGTTAAGGTCGGCGTTATTCCCAGTTCTGTGTTTAACGGCGTTGTCGTTTTAATGCTTGTCACATCGATTTTAGGGCCACTTATTACCTCAAAATTTGCACGTAAATTACCGATTTCTCCCGGCGATCTAAAGTCTGTTGAAATGGACTGGCAGAGTAGTTCCGTCACAACAGAGGTGCCCCTGCAAGAGGATGAACTCTTGACACCAACGATCGCCCTTCATCAATTCACGGTATTAGTACCAATTTACAATCCTCATACCGAACGTTATTTGATTGAAATGGGTGCTTTACTAGCCAGTAAAGAAGAAAATGGGCTAGTTGTACCCTTGTCGATCGCGAAATCCCATAGTCATATGGATGATCCAGAACTTAGCCTGGCCTTGCAACAAAGTCGGCGATTATTAAGCAAAGCGATCGCCATTACGCAGGAATTCCAAGTTAAAGCTCAACCGATTATTCGGATTGATAATGAAGTTGCTTATGGCATTAGTCGAACAGCACGAGAACAAAATGCCAACCTTATTTTAATGGGTTGGAATATTAAATCGGGCTTACAAGCTCGCTTGTTTGGCACAGTGACAGATAGTGTCTTTTGGTCGGCCCATTGTCCGGTTGCGGTAATGCGATTGTTGGATGAACCCCAAAGTTTTCAGCGGATTTTAGTCCCAATTAAAAATTTGGATCCTCAAGCGCTGCGCCCAGTCCGATTAGGTTTATTAGTCCGAGAAATTAATCAAGGGGTCATTACGTTATTGCACGTTTGCGATCGCCAAACCCCAGAAAGCGCGATCGCCACATTTCGGACTGAATTAACGCATTTAATTGCACAAACCCATCCAACCGTACCTTTTGATATTCAAGTGCTGTACCAAGATGATGTGGCCCAAGGGGTGATCAAAACTGCACGGGATTACGATTTGGTGATTTTGCGCTCTGTCCGGCGACGCACAATTGCTGGCCTCGCCGTGAGTGATGTGACAACGCGCGTGCTTAACAATCTCAACTGTTCGATTGTTTTGTTTGGAGAACCCCATTATGGAATTTAAGACCAGTATATAAGCGCAGAATTTCCATCCTAAAAAGCGCGATCGCAGTTCTGGCCACTTTCACTGTTGCTCTAACTCCAAATCTGCGATCGCGATCGCGGCACTTTCGACCGTTGCATTTGAGCCTGTTTGCATTGCAGTTTGACTGGACTGAGCGAGATAAATTCCTGTTAAAACAATGACAAAGCCAAGCCAGGTAATCGGACTAATTTTTTCCTCGAAAATGAGCCATGCCAAAATTGCACTGATCACTGGTTCTAGCAATAAAAATAAAGCAATAAAACTGGACGAAAACTTATCCATACTATCGGCTAATAGGCGCTGACCTAACCCTTCGCTCACTAGCCCTAAACCGATGACAGCCCCGATCGCCGAAACTGTATGGGGAAACAGTTGGCCCTCTGTAAGCAACACAATGGGGAGCAAGACCCCACTGCCCACCGCACACCGCCAGAGCAAAATTGTGGTGGCGGAAAGACGGGTACGCAGTTGTTCCACCATTAAAAAGTAAGCACCCAAAAAAACAGCAGACAACAGCGCATAAATATCACCAAGCAACAAGCCAGAGCTACCTTGCAAATCTTCTACGCTCAGAGCAATGGCTCCCCCGATCGCGATCGCCATTCCCGCCAGAAACCGCACATCAAACCGTTTGCCAAACCACAGCCAACCGCCCAAACTGGTGAAGAGGGGGGTGAGATTGTTTAACAACATGCATTTAGCCACGGTCGTATATTGCAAAGACACCGCCCACAGCACCAAGGAAACAGTGGAAACCACCCCCGCACTTGCCAACAATAGCCAGGGCGATCGCGCCGGGGGACAGTCGGCTCCAGGTTCAGGCTCAGTCAGCGGATTTCCCTGGCGGTGCAAACTTTTCCCAATCCCAAAGGCAACGAAAAACACAAAAAAGCGATTAAACACTGTGGCATTCGCGCCCAATTCCATCTCGCTCAGCCGAATAAAAATTGGTGCAAAAGATACAGATAACAAGGCGATACCCAAGGTGGCGATCGCCATGAGGTCAGCCGTCGCAGGACGGGAAGCATTCGAAGGCGGCATAGGAGATGGCGCAACCAGAGTTATGCAGGTGGTCACGCTACACCATACTCGATCCGGGATTGCCTGGGCGATCGCGGGATCATCGCCCGGCTGGATGAACGAGGCAATTTTCTGGCCCACACAGTTTTAAGAGTTTCTGCATAGTTACCCCAGCAGCCCTGGCCAGTCCCAGTTCCGCAACCGTTCCATCCCCCGCGTCGCCCATCGGCCAACCTTTGCCACCGCAGGGATAAATCACTGTAAGATTCTTTGCATTGATCTGCTCGACAGGTCGCCATAATTCTGTTAACGTTTGCGGTGAATTAGTGCTGGAGCGGGGTATGCCGGAATCTGGAGATTCGTCACGGAAAGCGCGTCAAAGTGAATTTGGGCTCATGCGTCCACGCCGGAAAGAACCACAAGCCCGGAAGGAAACAGCGGCACGGAACGAGCTGCCAGCGCGGAAAGACCCCGCTTCTCAGTTCCTTGGTTCGGCGGCAGACCCACGGCGCACCCAACCCCAAGAAGGGCGATCGCGCGGCAGTCAGGCGGCTAGCACCAAACGCGAGGCCAAAGGCCAACCCACACCAAAACCCGCCCCAAAGCAGGGGGGCCGCACCGCCCCAGAAAGCCAAGTGGGTCAAAGCCCTACAGATTTGACGGCCCAGCCCACGCCCCCAGCCGGAGAAAATGCCCGTGGCTGGTTTAGCTGGTTTGGCGCGAAGTCCAATTCGGCGGGCGATCGCCCCAATCGCAAGCTGGCCACACCACCGCCCAAGCCCCCCAAACCAAAAGCCGCAAAATCAGAGTCAGCGAATCAACCGACCCAACTGGAAGGGCCAGGTTCCCGTGGTTCACGCTCAACCGCACGCCAATCAGCCAAACAACGACGACTCAATCGCCAGCAAGCCCTGGCCAACGGGGCAACAGTCGGTGGTAATCAGGCAACGGCCCAGTCTACTGGTTTACTGGGGGGGCGATCGCCCAAGGGAGCAGGCCGCGCCACTGGTTCTGGCAATCCACCGCATTTCGCTGGCTCCCGAGCCGACGATCGCCCTGCCTCACGGTTTTCGGGCCTGACTGAACCCGCTGCCACCCCGAAACGGCGGCCCGATCGCACTGAGGAAAAAACGACCGCACCCAATCGGTTCAGCAAATTCCGCCATGCTACATCCCGGTTGGAAGCAGAACGCCGTGGCCCAGCCGATAGTGCCAGTCGGTCTACCCTGGGGCGATCGCCCAGCCCGGCTGAAAGCACCGTCGTGCCCTTACCAGTCAACGGCAATCGGGCCGCACGTTGGCGGAAAAATCGCACCGGCGATACCCAGCTCCAAGGCAATGCCCCAACCCGGCTGCAAACCGCGACGCAACTCCAACAGCCAACCCAACTCCAACATTCGACCCAACTTCAAGCTACAGCCCCCCGCCCTCGTCGGCAACGGCCTTCGCGATCGGCCCCCCCGGCTCCCCCCACCGAACCCCTGTTTCAACCCCGCACCCGCAGCATGGCGATCGCCCTCTACGCCTCGCGGATGCTGATCCTAAGCATTGGGGTTGGGGTGTTGGCGGGCACCGTCTTATCGGCCTGGAACCCAGCGAACCAAGCCTTTTGGAACGAGTTAGGCAAACAAGCGGTTAAACAAGCCAATTCCGCTGGCGAGGATGCCAAGCCCCAGCCCACCCAACCCAAGACCGATCTGCAACTCGCCCAGGAACTCGGTTCTTTGAAAACTGGGATTCAAGGCATTACCCAGCAATTTACTGGTATTACCCCCGGCGTTTTCCTCATCGATCTCGACACCAACAACTATGTAGATTGGAGCGGAAACAGCAGTTTAGCCGCCGCCAGCACCATCAAAGTCCCCGTGCTCATTGCCTTTTTCCAGGATGTGGATGCGGGCAAGATTAGCCTGAATGAAACCCTGACAATGACCAAAGACACCGTCGCGCAGGGTTCCGGCGACATGCAATACTTGCCCGTCGGGGCCAAGTTTTCAGCCTTGGAAACGGCCAGCAAGATGATTACCATCAGCGACAACACGGCAACCAATATGCTGATCAAACGGCTGGGGGGCCTGGAAGCCTTGAACCAGCGTTTTCAGGCTTGGGGCTTGTCCGTCACGCGGTTTAACAACATGTTGCCGGATTTGAAAGGCACCAACACCACCAGCGCCAAGGAACTGGCCAGCTTGATGGTGCGGGTCAGCCAGGGGGAATTAGTTTCCCTCCGATCGCGCGATCGCATTCTGGATATCATGCGGCGCACCGTCAACAATAGCCAATTGCCCCAGGGCATTGGGGAAGGTGCAACCATTGCCCACAAAACTGGCGACATTGGCACCTTAATTGGCGATGTGGGCCTAGTCGATATGCCCAGTGGGAAACGCTACGCGATCGCAGTCCTCGCCAAGCGGGAATTCAACGACGATCGCGCCTATGACCTCATCCAAAAAGTGTCGCGGCTCGTCTACCAAACCTTGAATGCACCCACCAAACCCGCCACACCAGGCACCACGGCCCCGACCCCCACGCCCCAAGCCCCACCCGATGCCCAAACCAGCCCCGACGAAGGCGCAACCCAAGGCCAAACAGAACCCAGCCCCCACACGCCAGCGCAGTCCCCGGCCCAAAGTCATCCCCTTCAGGCCGCCCGCCCCTGAGCCCCACCCTAATTAGTTTTGGGCAGGAGGCAAATTATCCTGAGTCCCCCTCCGGTGGGTTGTGTTCTAAATTCAGAAACGCAACCCAACCCAGCAGCATGGAAAACCTAGCCTACATCTATCACGCCTGGAACAACGAGGAAGCCGAGGCACTCAATCCTGCGATCGCGGATAGCGCAAAATCCCCAGCATCCGCGCAACCAAAGCTACCACCCCCTAGCCCAAACTGGGGCATGGCACACCCCGTTTACCAAACCGGGTTTTCTGGTTTATTACCCTGGTCGTTCTAAAGCGGCTTCTAGGCCATCACTTCTGGGCACCCATACCGGAGCCAGTCCGGGATTTTGGATTGGGTTCTCCTGAGTCACCTCCCGGCAAAGCTCCATCCGAAAGTACGCGAATCGTGCGATCGCCAGCCACGCCGGGTGATGCTGACCGCCGAGCATTACAAAGGTCGATACACCTTATAGTCAATCTGGGGGAAGATGTTGTCGATCGCCTCCACCTTTTCCAACCAGCCCGAATCCACCTTGCCCTCTTGCAAGTCTTCATACAGCTTGTGAAAGCGCATCAAGTGCGATCGGGTGCGCCGCACCGCATAAGGCACCATCGTCCCCGTCCGCATGATAAACGCCCAATCGGAAGACTGGGCCAACAACAACTCCCGCGCCGCCTGATTCAACGCTCGCCGCTCCAGTTCATCCGCCCCAGGCCGCTGCGACAACTCAATCATCCGCTCCGCCGCCTTATGCAAATGAGGATAAATCCAGGAGTTCGTCTCATTCAGCCAATACTCATGAAACCCCTTATAGCCCCAGCTTGACTGCGCCGGATTGATCACCTGTTGGGTTTGGTGTTCCCGCAAATAATCCGCCAAGTGAATCATGGAATAGGAATGCTGATCAAACCAGGTCTTACGGAATAAATAATCCAGGAACCACGGCCCTTCATACCACCAGTGGCCAAACAACTCCGCATCATAGGGCGACACAATGATCGGCTTGCGCTGCATAATGCCATACAAGTGCTCCACCTGCCGCGCCCGGTTAAACATGAAATTTCCGGCGTGCTCTGCGGCTTTTTGGCGTGCCCAATACGGGTCATACAGTTGCTTGTCGCCCAAGCCCAACCCCCGCCCCGTAATCTTGTGATACTTAATGCCCACATTCTTACGCTGTCCATTCGGCATAATGTAAGGCTTGATGTACTCATATTCCGCATCCCAGCCCAAATCCCGGTAAAACTCGCGATATTCCACCGCCCCCGGATAGCCCACTTCCGACGACCACACCTGCTGAGAAGACTCGTGATCTCGGCCAAAAGCGGCCACCCCAGCAGGCGTAAACACCGGGGCATAGGTGCCAAAACGGGGCCGAGGCCGACCATACAAAATCCCGTGCCCATCAGTGAGAAAATAGCGTAACCCCGCATCCGCCAACATCCGCTCTAACCCATCGTAGTAGGCACATTCCGGCAACCACATACCATAGGGCGCACGGCCAAAGGTTTGTTCGTAATGTTCGCAGGCTACCTGAATTTGGGCCCACACCGCCTGGGGGTACATTTTCATCAAGGGGAAATACCCGTGGGTGGCACCGCAGGTAATAATTTCCAGGTTGTTGCTGTCAAAAAACTGTTTAAATGCTTTGATCAGGTTGCCACCATATTTTTCCCACGTCTGCCGCACCCCATTGAATTCTTTGGCATAGTGTTCTGCCAAGTATTTCAGATGGTTGTTGTAGGCATTGCGCTCAATTTCCATCTCGGCGAGTTCTTCCAGTTTCGCGAGGTGTTCGTTGTAGCGCTCTTGCAATAGCGGATCTAACAGCATAGAAATGAGCGGCGGAGTCAGGCTCATGGTGAGCTTAAACTCAACCCCATCCCGCTTTAACCCTTCGAAGCTTTGAATGAGGGGAATATAGGTTTCGGTAATCGCCTCAAATAGCCATTCTTCTTCTAAAACGTAGTCGCTCTCAGGGTGGCGAACGAACGGAAGATGAGCGTGGAGAACCAGTGCAAGATAGCCAATACTCATAGGAAGGGTTAGAGACGCTAGGGATTAGGGGAAATTTAGGATTTGCCAAAATTGTAAGGCGAAATGGCAACGAAAAGCGTTTTGAATCAACCGTTTGACCGGGGGATGAAATTGTTCCCTTTTTTTAGTTTGCGAGTATCTTGATAACAACTCTTCAGTGTTGTGGGGCGTGAAGCAAGCGTTATGATGACTCAGTCTGATCTCTTAGAACGGGCCAAGCAAGGGAATCCTGAGGCGATCGCCGCCTTGATGAATCTGGTACTCGAACCGCGTGGAGTTTCGGCTCAGGCCAATTTACAAAATAGCTGCTTGCACGTTTTTTTCACATCAGAACAGTTGTTGAGTCAATCGACCCTGGCAAGTTTTGTCCGCACGGGGATGGCGACTATTGCGGCCCAGTCGATTCAAACTGTCAAGCTTTATGCCCGGAAAGTGGGGCAAAATTCCCCACTTTGGGTCGAAGAATTTTCCTTGAATGCGGCGATTAATGGCACCAGCCAAACCCCGCTGGGCGGCAACGGCCACGCAATGGCCAGCGTCCCGGTGGCACCACCCGCCCGTCCAGAATCGCCACCTGAGGCCCAGTTGCCCCAGGCCCAACCGCAGGCTCAAATGGCTTCGCTGCGAGCGATCGCCCGCTCGCTCCAGCCCCCTACGGCCCTCAAACCCCAACCCGCAGGCACTCCGATTTCTTTTAACCTGGCCGGGGCCAGTAGCCCTGCCATGCCCCCGGCGATCGCCATGCCCCCCACGGAAGCCGTTACTCCCGGCCCCTCCCAACCGACTTTAGCGAAACGGCCCAAAGGCCAGAAAAAACGGGTCAAACGGGCCAGTGTTCCGGGGCAAAAACTAGGGCGGCCCCCCCGGCGGCGGCGAGTTTCCAAGCCCTATGTCCTGGCGGGGATGATTGGGGCTGGTGCTTTTTTGATTGGGGGAGTGTGGGCGATTTCAACCCGATTACCCAGCAGTGCCAGTCGGCCCTCGACTCAGGCCGGAGTGGGAACCATTGCCGCCAGTAACCAGGCGATCGTACCTCCCAATACCGAATCGCAGGGGGCGATCGAGCAATCAGCACGGCAATACATGGCCCAGATGAACAAAGCCCAGCAACAGTTTTATGAAACGAACAAACGGTTTGCGAGCAGCTTGGAAGAACTGGAGCGATCGGCGTCAATCATGGCTCAAAGTTCCCACTACACCTATCGCTTGGTGACACGGGAGCAGGGGCAGGCCGTGTTGACGGCAACCCCCAAAAATGAGGGTTTAAAGAGCTTTAGTGGGGCCATGTTTCTAGCAGAAACGGCCCAGGGCAGTGATTCGGTAGCAGGCTTGCTGTGCGAAACGACGCGGCCTTCGACCTATCCCCCCGTGTTGCCCCAAGAAGCTGGGGCTGTGATTCAGTGTCCGGCAGATGCGATTAACGTGCCCTATTAACCACTGGTGAGGCCCCTGGCCCGTAAGGGTAGAATGGCCTTGGCACAACGGTCGAGCCGTTGATCTATATAAATAGATGCAGAAATGCAGGGACACCATCGGGCGCGATCGCACTCCTGGCAGCGGCAGATCAACACTCCAGTTTTGGGCTGGGGCGCGATCGCGGTAGGCACAATTGCGCTGGCTCTGTGGCTGGCCCTCGACAACCAAAGGGCGATCGTCAATCTGGGTGGATGGCCCCAACTGCGGCGGTTTTGGCAAGCCAGTTTGCACCCCGCTCTCCAGCCCGACTTACTTCAAATCGCGGCGATCGCCACCGTTCAAACTCTGGCCTATGCCATTTGCGGTACAGCACTGAGCCTGGTTTTGGGCAGCGTTGGGGGGGTGTTGAGTGCCGAAGTGTGGTGGGAAACTGTTTTTGGGCAACGGCAAGGGGAACACATTCCGGTTTGGGCCGTTCGTCGAGTTGCGCGCCACGGCGTTTGGCTAGTGCGGGCGGGTTTTGCCATTCCCCGCGCCATCCATGAAATGATTTGGGGCTTGCTGTTTGTCAATGTCTGGGGCACCGATCCCTTAACCGCCGTCTTGGCGATCGCGATTCCCTTTGGGGCCATCACCGCCAAAGTGTTTGCCGAAATCCTGGATGAAACGCCTCGTGCACCTCTGGCGGCGCTATTGAATAGTGGCGTGCCCCCCGGGTTGGCCTTTGCCTATGGGTTGCTCCCCCAGGCCATGCTGAATTTACTGTCCTACAGCTTTTATCGATTTGAATGTTCTATCCGCTCGGCCACCATTCTGGGCCTCATTGGGGCGGGCGGCCTAGGCTACCAACTTTTGCTGAGTTTGCAATCCCTGCGCTATGAGGAGGTGTGGCTGTTTATTGATGCGCTGGTGGTGTTGAACGGCATTGTTGATGTGGGAAGTGCCCGGTTGCGCCAGTGGTGGCGCTGTCCCAGTCGGCTAGATTTGAATACCCATCGTCGGCGCGATCGCCTGCCTGCTCAGCTACCTCTCCCCCCAAGCCCGCCTCGTGCCCCCTGGCAAACGATTGGGGTCTGTACCGCGATCGCGATCGGGATTATTGGTGCCTTTCAAATCGTGCGCCCCGACCTCAGCAAACTGACTGCACCCGAAACCTACCAACAGTGGGCCATTCTGGGCCGTGCAGCCTTTCCCCCCGATCTGACCCACCTGAATGAGTTGGGGCCACTCTCCCTCCAAACGGCAGCCATGTCTGTGTTGGCGATCGCCCTGGCGGGATGTGGGGGAATGGTAGCCGCCTTCTTCGCCGCCCGAACCGTGGTTTTACCTGGCGGTTGGTTGCATCCAGGGCCACTGGCCTACCATCAACGCCTTTTGGGGTGGGGTGTTTTTTTGAGTACCCGCCTGGGGCTGCTCGTCTGTCGTGCTGTTCCGGCCCCCGTGTGGGCCTTGGTAGGGTTGTATGTCCTGTTTCCGGGCATCTTACCCGGCGCGATCGCTTTGGGCATCCACAATCTCGGTATTCTGGGTCGCCTCAAAACCGAAGTCATCGAAAATCTGGACGATCGCCCCCTGGTTGCCCTCAAAGCCCAGGGGGCACCGGGCAGTCTCGTGTTTCTGTACGGCATCTTGCCCCTGACCTTACCCCGGTTTGTGGCCTATGACCTGTACCGCTGGGAAGTGTGTTTGCGGGAAACGGCGATCGTCGGGATTGTCGGGGCGGGGGGCTTGGGCTACCAGATGAACGAACAACTCAGCAGTTTTGACTATGCCGGATTAGTCACGACGTTGGGGTGTTTTCTAGTGCTCACCGTTGGGATCGATTGGCTCAGTGCCCAGGCACGGCGATCGCTCCGCTAGCCAACCCACCACTCACACCAGACCCAAATCGGGCGATCGCAACGGGCGCTTGTAGAGTTTGGCATTTAGATGCTCCGCCGCTTCCAAGCCAGATAAGAACGCACTTTCCGCCCGCATCCCACCGCACCAATCCCCCGCGCACACCAGCGGCAACGGCGTTTGGCAATCAAAAAACGGCTGAGCCAATGGGTGAGTCACCAGCGCATACCGCCAGCGATGCACCTGCACCCAATCGGGCATGGCCAACCAGTCACACAAAATATCCCCGGCTTGCGCCAACAAGTGCTGCCCCACAGGATGCAGATCTGCCGTTTCTAGATGGGCCTGGGCAAAGGCTGCTGTACTTTGCACCACAAACACGGGACGATCGCTCTGATGGCGCTTACTGCTATCCAACCCAATCCAACCCAGGTCGGGATGCTGGGCAACGATCGCCTTCACCGCAGGAAATTGCTGCGCCCACTCCTGCGATCGCGCGGGAGCATACCCTGCCATCACCGCGATACACGGCATGAACTCGACCGTTTGCAATTGATCGAGGAGCGCCGGAGCCACCACCGAGGGTACCAGCGGAGCCAGCAAATCCACTGTTTGGGGAGCAGGAGCCGTCAACACCACCGCTTGGGCAACCCAGGTTTGAGTATCCGTGGGGGGTGTCCCTATCGGACTGGAGGTTACCGTCAGTTCCCAGGTTTGGTGAGGCGTGGGCTGTAGCGCCACCACCCGCTGGCTAAACCGCACATCCAACCCCGGAGTCAAGGCTTTGGCGATCGCATTCATGCCCTCTGGGGCTACATACCGGGGCGTTGGGGCGATCGGGGCGTGCAGTTGGCCATCTGCCGTCAACTCATGTACCGTCGTCGTCCAAACCTCCGCAATACCCTCAGCCACCAGCTTGTCAATGTAGGCCCGGAAGCGCTCCGCCTTGGGCGAAAGATAACACGTCCCGTGGTCGGCCCGAGTGTCATAGAGCCGTCGTGTGGCCAGTCGCCCCCCCACGCCACGAGATTTTTCCAACACCACTACCTGATAGCCCGCCTGTTGCAGCATTTGGGCACAGGTCAACCCGGCCAAACCTGCCCCCACGATCGCAACTTCAACCTGATTTACCATTCCGCTGTTCCTTTCCTGTGCTCCTGTTCTTTACCAAGCCCTAATGTCCAGTATTCCGCAATCCCAAGCTTGCTGCTGATCAGACTCGTCGCCACCCACCACTTCCTGTCCAGAAGCTTCCTGTCATCTAGCCTGGATAATTTACCAACAGTGCGCTCCTATCAGGACAACCACAAGGGCTTGCCCCTACCGTGAAAATACAGACTGTTTGAACAATCCTAATCTTGCCGACGGGTCTGGGGGATTGAAGCGATGGTCAAATCCTGATGAATCATGCAGGCTAGGCAAGCAAGGGCAGAGCCGATTCGTGCTTCTGTGGGTGCCCCCAGGGCAGTCTCGTCTCGGTAAATTCCCAGGCTTAACCATCTCGTTTTTTAAACTCGCTTCGCAAAATAGATCGTCAAATCCGTAGCGCAGTTTTAGGATTCCGTGGGTATTCTTAATAAGAAGTTCGTCGCTGATGGTTGAACAAGAGGTTTGCGTCCAAAAATCAGAAATTTCCCCTAACCCACGGATGGGGGAGACAGGCTGAACGTCGCCCTTGCCCAGGGAGATAGGGCGGTTCTGTTGTCTGCGGACTGCATCAACAACCAGATTCACCAGCCGCTGAGCAAGCGCCGGGAGTTCAACCCTATCAGTGTTCACTTCAATCAAGGTTGCACATATATACGTAGGAGCGATCCTATGACGCAGATGGTACATCCCGAAACGATGGATTTGGCTGATGTTTTTCATCAAGGGCAGACGCTCAGCAGTCAGGGGAATTACGATGACGCGATCGCCGCGTTTGATGCAATTCTCAGTGCCCAACCCGATGCCAACGATGCCTGGGTCGAAAAAGGCCATGCGCTGGTGAGCTTGGGCCGTTTCGCTGAAGCCCGTACCTGTTACGAGCAGGCGATCGCCAACGATCCCCAAGATCCAGTACACCATTACAGTTTGGGCTGGGCAGACTATGCTGCGGGCGACTATACCGGGGCGATCGCCGCCTTTCAGCACGCCTTAGATTTAGCGACCGACTTTCCCAACGCCCACCACTGCCTGGGCCTGTGCCATTTTGCGTTAGCCCAATACGAAGAGGCGATCGGCTTTTTCCGCCATGCGTTGGATCTACAAGCGGATGCCGTCGATGTCTGGTATTGCCAGGGCTACAGCCTCTACGCCACCCATCGCTATGAAGGCGCAGTACAGCATTTGAATCATGTCTTAGAGCTGCAACCCGATTATCAAGAAGCCTATGCGTTGCGGGGCGACGCGCTGATTGCCCTGGGCGATTTTGAAGCGGCCAGCAATAGTTACGATCGCGCCTTGGGGGTCGATGACCAAAATCCTGCCGTGTGGCTGAAATGGGCCGCCGGAATGCTACAACTGGGGCGCTATCAAGAAGCCTTGACGGGCTACGAACAAGTGACCAATCTAGAACCGGAGAACTGGGAAGCCTGGTATGGCCAGGGCCGCGCCCAGACCGAGTTGGGCGACTTTGAAACCGCGATCGCCCATTACGATAAAGCCGCCGACCTCAATCCCTTTGCCGCAGAAGTCACCACCGCCCGAGAAACCGCCGTCCGCAGGTTGAATGGGGAAGAGGAACCAGAGGCCCCCGATGGTTTGGCCGAACTAGCAAACGGGGCGATTGCTACCGATGCTGCGGCCCAAGCCCAAGCCAGCATCCAGGAAGGGAATGAGTTGAAAACCGCTGGCAACCATACCGCCGCCCTCGCGGCCTACGAACAGGCGGTGGCCCTGGATCCGAGCAACTGGGAAGGGTGGTATGGCCAAGCCGGAATCCAGCTCAAACTGGGCAATTTTGAAGCGGCGATCGCCAGCTACGACCAAACCGTTGCCCTCAATCCGGGGTCTTATGGCGCGTGGTTCAACCGGGGCGTGGCCTTGAAAAATATCAACCGCCTGGAAGACGCGGTAGCCAGCTACGACAAAGCGCTAGAACTGCAACCCGATGATTTCCGGGCCTGGAATAACCGGGGCGGGGTGCTTGTCAGTTTGAACCGCATTGCCGACGCGATCGCCTGCTTTGACAAAGTGCTGGCCATCAACCCCAAAGATGCCAAAGCGCAACAAAACCGGGCTATTTTGCAAAAACGGCTGGATGCCAGTCGGGCTTAAGCCAACCGGGGTCTTGCCTTAGCCCATCTCGGTCAAATAACGCTGATAGCCAACCTCATCCAACCTGGCCTGTTTGTCCATGACCATTTGCTTCAGGCTTTGGCGATAGGCTTGGACTCGTTCCAGCAAGGGGCGATCGCTACTGGCCAAAATTTGCACCGCCAACAACCCCGCATTCCGGGCATTCCCGATCGCGACTGTCGCTACCGGAATCCCCGCTGGCATTTGCACAATGGAATAGAGCGAATCGACCCCCTGTAGATGCCGACTGGGCACGGGCACCCCGATCACCGGCAACGGAGTCAGCGCTGCCACCATCCCCGGCAAATGAGCAGCCCCACCCGCCCCGGCAATAATCACCCGCAAGCCGCGATCGTGGGCCGTCTGGGCATAGTCCACCATGCGTTCCGGAGTCCGGTGCGCCGAGACAATCCCCACTTCGCAGGCCACGTCAAATTCTTCGCAGGCCGCGATCGCCCCTTGCATCGTCGGCAAGTCCGAATCGCTGCCCATAATAATTCCCACCAATGGCTGTGTCATGGTTCCTCCTGACCGCGCGTAGAATTCGTTCGCCCCTCATGCAACCGTGGTGGATGCTGAAACGCCGCAATGATCAAACAGACAAGACCCACATTAATGAACGTATCGGCCACGTTGAAAATGGGAAACCGAATCAATTGGAAGTTGAGAAAATCCACCACATAGCCCCACAGGAAGCGATCGATCCCGTTCCCCAGCGCCCCCGACAGAATGAACCCATAGCCCAATTGTTCCCAGCGATTCAGCGTGGGGCCAAACCAGGCAAAGGCCAACAACCCAATGCCCACTGCTAACGACAGCCACCGCAACCAACCCACCCCATCGGGGAAAATGCTAAAAGCAGCGCCCTTATTCAAAGCATAGGTGAGGTGAAACACACCAGGGATGAGCTGCACCAAATCTTGGGTGAAGCGATCGAGCACTTCTTTGGGCGTATCGGGCGGCGGCAACGGCAGACCAAAGGCATAGAGCACCCAAAACTTGGACAGGCGATCGACCACCAAACCAAGGAGAGCGGCAATCCAAAACCAGCGATTTTTTACAAACATGAAGTGTTGAGGCGCGTATCAGCAACGCTAGCAGTCACTTAGGCAGTCCTGGTCAACTGGGCTGTGGCAAACTACCTTAGTAAAACAGGAGTTGGCGCAACCCGTAAGCCAGTAGAGTGACGGCACACACCACTGCCAATTGGCCCGGAAGCGGTGCCAGGGAAAAGCGATACAACGCTGCCCACAAATCCGCTTGGGCAACAACCCCAAGTAACCGTAGCAGCCCCAAGTATAAAGCCCCGGTGATATGAATGGTCAACAACCCCGAAAGACAGCTAATCGCCAAGGATTCGAGGCGCGGCAAACTTTTGAAGGCGATGTAACCACAAATCCAGGCCGCTGGCACAAACCCCAACAAATAGCCAAAACTGGATTCGCGCAAATATTCCAACCCGCCGCCTTTGGCAAAAACGGGGAACCAGGGGGTTAACCCCAGCATGATGTAGGCGACTTGGGACAAAACTGCTGCATTCCGCCCGCCCACACAAGCCACGAGCAACCCGGCCCCAAATTGGTAAGTAATGCCTAAGGACTGAGTTTGCAAAGCCTGATTACCCCAATCCCTGGTGGGAACGGCGATCGAAGCTTCGAGGAAGGTGCCCGCGATCGTGAGCAACAACCCAATCAAAGCCCATAACAGTTCAGCGGAAAGAGTCATGCGTTGCACGGACCAGCAGGTGAAACAGGGGAGCGATTGTAAGGAAACATGAGGATAGGCACGCAAACCGCAGTTCTTGGGCAAACTGGTTTTTGGGCGATCGCGCATTTAACCGGATCGATTTATGGAACCTTCATCCTACATTACTACCTACCAGCAGTATCTACAGGCTGTTTGCACCCAGCTACCGCCAGCAGTTCTCGCCAAAGCTGAGGCAATTTTAGAACAAACTGCTTGGGATGAACCGCAATCTGCGGTGGATCTTCTCAACGGGGCAGTAGTGGCGTTGGTGGAAGCGGACGCAACAGCCGATCGCACCCTGCGGGCCATGTATTTGGAAATGGCGATCGCGGCGTTGGAAAGCGGCACTGATCATCCTCTCTGTGTGGCTCAGTTAGCCCTGGTCTATCAGTTGTTGGGCGATCGCGAACGGGCGATCGAACTGGCCTTTGCGGTGCTTTTGAACGTCGCCCAGGCAGCCTATACCTCCACTGCGGCGATCGCACCGGGCTTAGTGTTTTTGCCGCCCAGTTGGCATAGCCAAACCCAGCTTCAGCTCTTATTTGAAACGGCGGACGGGTATACCCAAAGTTTGCTGTTGGCGGGAGAAATTCTCTGGCGATCGCAACTCGTCTTTTACAATGCCTCTGGCCTTCGGTTGCTGTATCTGGCCGCTCAGCTCTTTCCCCAGTCCGCCCTCATCCTCCTCCGCTTGGGGATTTCTAGCATCGTGAATGGCCAATGGGAAGGCATTCTCTATCTTCATCGCAGCCACCAACTGGCTCCTACCATTCCCGCCACCCTGCAAGCTCTCCATCTGGCCTACCGAGATTTGCACCAGCCTGATCCGGCTGCGACCTGGATGGCAAATGCCCAAACCCAAGCCCGCGATCGCCCCGACCCCGATTGGTATTGGGCCACCGGGCCAGTCGATCCAGGGTTTACCTATGTCCCGTTTGAGGGCACGTTGAAATTGGCTGTGGAAGCCAGTTTTCGGAGCATTGTCACCAGTGTATTGCTGGCCGAAGGCGACTGGTTTGAAGTGGAGATGGAATTTTGGCGCGATCGCATTCAACCCGGCATGACCGTGATTGATGTGGGCGCGAACGTCGGGGTTTACACCTTCAGCGCCGCCCTGCGCGTTGGGCCAACGGGCACGGTGATTGCCATCGAACCCTTTTCGGGCTGTGTCAGGTGTTTAGAGGAAACCAAGCGGGTCAACCACTTGAGCCAAGTACACATTCATCGGGCAGCGGCTAGCGATCGCCCCGGCACTCTGCACCTGGCCCTCCACGGCGCAAGCGAACTCAACCAGGTCATTACCGATCCGGCGGCAGCCCCCACGGGCGCGATCGAAGAAATTCCCTGCCTCACCCTGGATAGCCTGATCGACCCGGAGCAACTTGAGCGGGTGGATTTCCTCAAGATTGATGCTGAAGGCCACGAGTTGCAAGTGCTGCAAGGGAGCGATCGCCTCCTCCGCACCTTTGCCCCCATCATCCTCTACGAAAATATTGCCGGGAGCCAGGGCAGCAATCTCCCTGTCGCCGAATACCTCACAACCCACGGCTACGCCCTTTTTCGTTATCAGCCCTATCTCAACCAACTTTTGCCCATCGAATCTGCCGATGACTTGCAAGGTAATCTCAACCTCATTGCCATTCCCCAAGCCGTGGCCGACCAATTCTAGATTCTCCATTCCCCACCCAACCTTATGTCGCTTTTTCTACCCAGCCTCAAACAATTTGGCCACCTCGATGCCCTGCACCTGACTCTGTGCAGTGTGGGTTCGCGCAAAACCAGCAGTAATCATGATTTTGGGAGCCAAGCCTGGAATCTTTTCGCCCCCAACCTCACAATTTACGGGTTTGATGCTGATGCCGATGCCTGCGAAGCCGCCAACGCCGATCTTGCAGCCCGCCAGGTGAACTGGACAGAGCGCCACTTTCCCTCCGCGATCGCCGACCAAATTGGGGAAGCGACCCTCTACGTCACCCACGATCCCCAATGCAGTTCCCTCTATCCGCCCAATGCGCCCTACCTGCAACGCTTTGCCAACATCAAAGACCTGGTGGAACTGGAATTCACCTTTGAACTCGAAACCACCACATTGGATGCGGCCCTTACCGATATTGGCCATCCGACCGCCGACTTCCTTCAAATCGATGTCCAGGGGGCCAACCTGAAAGTCTTGCAAGGGGCAAAAGACCTCCTCGCCCACAGCGTTCTCGCCATTCAGATCGAAGTGGAATTTTCCCCGCTTTATCTGAATGAACCCCTGTTTGCGGATATTGATATCTTTTTGCGATCGCAGGGCTTCATGCTGCTCGATCTATTGCCTGCCCGGATTCCACGGGACTTTTTGCAATCCACCGAACGCCCCGGACAGTTGCTCTGGGCCGATGCCATCTACGTCCGCGATCCCGTCCACACCGCCGATACTTTTTATCGCCACCCCGATCAAATCCTCAAACTGGCCAGCATTGCCGATGTCTTGGGCTACATCGACTATGCCCTGGAACTCCTGGAATTTCTGACCCTCCACCACGGCACGGAATCCGCCTACAACCTCGCCGACGCGATCGCGCACACCTTGGGCGAAATTCCCGCCTTAGTCGAAGCAGGGCTAGAAACCTTACCACCAATCCAGCGTCTCCAGCCTTTCCTCACCCAACCCCTTGCCAACTTCAGCAGCGCTTCACCGGCCTAGCCCTTAAGATGCGCCTTCCTTCTCCTGAAAAAATCGGTGCCACATTTGCCGATAGGCCGTTTCCATGTCGCGGGTAAATTGCTTGGCATTCCACAATGGGGCCGTTTGGCGCGATCGCAGCAATTGCCAATGCACTTGTTGCCGCAACTCTGGATCGGTGCCAAACCGCACGCCCCATTCCACATATTCCGCCGCCGACCAGGCAATTCCCGCTTCAATCCCCGCATTTTTCAGCATGGTATAGCTATTCCGCGCCGCAAACTGTTCGCCCACCCGCGTCACCAACGGAATCCCCATCCACAGCGTTTCCATCGTCGTGGTCGCCCCATTGTAGGGAAACGTATCCAGCACCACGTCGGCAATTTGCAAATTCGCCCGATGCATCGCTTCCAAAGGCGTTTCCGGCAAAAAGCGCAAACGCCCCGGATCAACCCCTTCCTCTTGGGCCAGTTGCTCAAAAAAGTCCTGCACCGCCGCTTGATCCGCCAAGCCTTTGATCAAAAAGTAACTGTTTGGCACTTGCTTGATGATTTGCATCTGGAGTCGCGCCGTTTCTCCATGCCGCTTATAGCCCCGCTGCCCACTAAAAAAGATCACCGCCTCTGTCGGAATCTCCAGTTCATCGCGGCGCAAAGTGGGTATCCCCACCTCAAACCCATCGATCGCCAGGTAAGTCTGCGGTAAGCGCCAAATTTTCTCGGAGTAGTATTCCTGGGCGTTGTCCGGCAACACATAGGGATCGGCAATAAAGTAATCCACCGTAGGCAACCCGATCGCATCCCATCCCAACCATGTCACCTGAATTGGCGCTGGCTTCAAACTCAACACATTACAGGTCACATCCAAGGTGACACTATCCAGGTCAATCAAAATATCGAGATCATCATTGAAAATGGTTTCCGCAATCTCAATGCGATCGGCCCCACAGGTTCGGGCCTGATCTGCTAACTGCATGTAGTACGGTTGCAGGGAATCTTGGGGCATTGCTTTGTAACTCAAAAAATAGAGATACAACTCAAACTGCGAGCGATCGTGATACTGCATTAACCACCGCGCCAACCACCCCACAGAATGTTCATAAAAACAGTGGGACACATAGCCAATTCGGAGCGGGCGATCGCGATCGGCATTCAACCGTTTAGCAGCGTGGCGGTGTTGATACTTTTCCCAGTAAGCCTGATTATGAAACTGCATATTCGCGCAGGAAACCGCAAACAATTGCTCTTGGAGCAGCCGATTGCGCCGCGCTTCATCCCGAAAATAGGGGAAGAAAAAACTCACCACATTTAACCGCGCATTCCGCACCAAATCCAACGGCACCGGATGGGCCGCCAACAACTGTTGAATCAACGCCTCGTGGTCAGTTTGCATGGCCAGGGCTTCCGGCCAATGCCCCCCCGCATTCAGCAAACCCCGCATCACCAAATAACTGGCAAAGACCTGATCCGGTAATTCCGTGGCCAACTCTAAACACCGCCGTGCCGTCGCAATCCCTTTTTCGTATTGCCGTGCATTTTGGTAAAACGCCGCCAATTCCACCAACAAGGAAAACGTATCCGGTTGTAACCGCAGACAAAATTCCGTTAGCAACGCCGCCGCCCCAGGCTGTCGGTAAAAATAGGCATACTTCAGCGCATTGGTCGAAACCAAATCCACATACACATCCGGATCCGCAATGTGGCGACTGCTGACCTCGGCATAGTCCACAATCAATTGATGGGGCCAAACTTTATCCAACAATTGCGAGAGCAGATGGAACACCAGGGACTCATCGATGTGGGCATCGGGCAATTGCAACCCGTCTAAAATCCCCAGTTCTTGCAACAGTTCTGGTTCAAACCGCTCAAGCTGCAACGCCAGGATCGCAATATGCAACAAATTGTTGATATCCGAGGGGTGCACTTCCCGCAAATGTTGCCGCAATAACCACGCCTGGGAAACCTGGCCCTGGCCGTATTGACGGGCCGCTTCCACCTCCAACGCCTGGGCCAACTCTGCCGTCCAGGCTTCCACAGCTGAAGACTCGCCCTCCGCCATTGCCGTCAACCAGGTCATTTGGGCTTCTGCTTCTTGCCCTTGCAACAGGAGGGCCATGCCTAAAAACCAATAGGCTTGTTTCTGGGTTGGGTCAGCCGCGATCGCCTGCTCGTACAGGTAAATAGCTTGCAAATAGTTGTTGGCTAAGAACGCTTGGTGAGCACGGTCAAAATCGCTCATAGGATTGGGTGCGGTGGGGTAAACAGTTGCAGGGTAATGATAGGCCCAGACAAAACAAAAAGTGAGGAGTGCCTTCGATGAACTCCTCACTTAAGCATAGATTCTCAATCCTAATTGGGTTAGGACAGAGTCAGTCAACTTAATTACTTGCCAACATCAACGGTACCGCCGGGGCAAGCGAGTGGATCAGCATAAGGGATGGCAGCTGCTGTACCCTTCTTGGCTTCCTGGTTTTCACACAGTTTAGAGGTGGTCGTTGCTTCGCTGGTGGCGGTCACTTTAGACAACGCTGTTGCACCCACATAAGGCTTCAGGGCCGCTTTCAAGGATTCCCCGTTAATGTTAACGATTTCATTGGTTGCACCAGAGTTGGAAACCGTCATGGTGTACTTGTAGTTTTCCGTTTGAGACGCAACCGGACGACCCAAGGCATCATTGTCAGAAGCAAACTTAGCATTTTCCAGGTAGTAAGCTTGCTGTGTCCGCATCAGGGTACCAACGTACTGCTTACCTTCTGACTGCTTCGCTTTGTTCGCTTGGTTCAAGAACGCGGGCAGAGCGATCGCCGCCAAAATACCAATAATGATGATTACGACCAACAGTTCAATCAGGGTGAAACCCTTGTCGTCAGTCTTGCGTTGGCTGAGGTGCATCAAAAACTTGGCTTGAAATTCTGTGTTCATTGCGAGGTTTCTCCTTAAAAGGCGCGGGATAGCTTGTTGTCTAACTCCTGGACGTAAGTTACCCAGCTTTTTCAGGTTTCATATCAACTGTGGGAATTTTTTTAGAATTTCCTTGAAACAAAGTGCAATTCTTTGCCTTAGGCTGGTTCCAAAAGTAGGTATAGACGGGCTTCTAGCCCAGCCACCATATTGGTCACTTCCAAGAAAGCTTGTTCGGCGCTGGTCGGCTCCAGGGTCATGATGTTGCAGGGGTGAATGTGGAGCCAGCGATCGATCAGGAATTGCACCGTCTGCGGCCCCTCCCACAGCGGCAACAAACAGGCTGACATGGGATTTTTCAGAAAAATCACTTCTTTGGTTTGGGTCGAGGGAATGAACTGGCTGATGGCAAAGGCATCATGATTTTCGATCGCCCGAAACAACGCCTGATACACTTGGGGCGTTTTCAGTTGGGGGTGCAAATGAACACGGGCATTCCGCCATTGCGCTTCTGACCATTCGCTGGGGAGCGCGATCGCGCGATCGCCCTGGGGCGCACCACACCAAAAATCCAACAATCGATGCATCGGGTGCAACAACTCTTTCAGACGCAATTGCAGGGCGATCGGCGCATCTGGCAAGCCCATCGCCCAAAAGGCTGGTAAATTCTCCGCATTTTTGAACAAATCCACCAAACTCCACTGTGGCCCGTTCACCATGTCGATCCATTCCAGATCAGCCGCCTCCAGAGCTGCAAACATATCGTTGATGGTATAGCCCTTGTCGCCCTGAAACAGGTAGTTCATCAAGAGAAACTCAACATCATCGGTTTTGTTTTTGCGCCGCTCTTCCACATTCGTCCAGGTTTTTTGTTTGACAGTCACCCAGTCTTCCAGGGCTTCAAACGTCTCCGAAACAATGCCCATTTCCAGTTCCCCCGGATTACCATCCAACAACCCCAGCAAGCGAAACACTTCTTGGGCCTGGAAGTAGGTAACCCGTTGTACAGAACTATGGAGATTGGTGCGAATGATGCCAGTGGGTTTCAGCACGGCTTTGAGGGTTCGCAGGGCTTGGGCGATATCTGGAAAGAGATACAGCACTTCGTCGCAGTTGATGTAGTCAAATTGCAGGCCGAGACTGGGCAAATCATCAATGCTGAGGGTGTGGAAGGTGACATTGGAATAACCGTGGTAGCGGAGGCGATCGCGGGCCATCGCGACCGACGTTTCCGACAAATCGATCCCCACAATTTCGGCCTCCGGGTTGGCCATCGCTAAAACTAGGGCGTTATAACCACTGCCACAGCCCGCATCCAGAATCGTTTTGCCCGCCGTGCTCACCACTTGGCGATCGCGCAGGTAGTAGGCAGTGCGGATGTCATGCCGATACAGCAGGTCAATGTTCTCCTTGGGCGATTGCTCCAGAGGCACATTGGGATAGGGCACAGCATCAAACTGTTGCCGGATCTTCTCGAAAATTTCACCATCAAACATAGCGTCGGAGGCTGGGTTCATCATGGGTCAGTTCAGGTGAGGGAAACAGAGGCCGTGCGGGCCGTCATTGGGCATAGGCACCCTAGCCCTTAATAACGTTGATCGCTGGGGGTGCTGAGCTTTGTTTATGTTTCTTTAAAGTGGGCGATCGCGGCAGAACGCACCGAGGGCAATAGGGGAAGTAGCACCTTGGCCCCTAACTATGGGATGCTGATAAGAGGGGAATTAGGTAACGATTTGCGATCGCGAAGATGTTAGGTGTGTACGGTTTAGAGGAATTACGCCAGACAGTGGCAGCCAATCCACAACAGTGGCGACCATTAGTATTTACGAATGGCTGTTTTGACCTGCTCCATGCAGGCCATGTGCGGTACTTGCAAGCAGCCAAAACCCTGGGACAACGATTAATTATTGGCTTAAACAGCGATGCCTCCGTGCGTGGCATCAAGCCCCAGGCCGCCGGATTGCCGCCCCGCCCGATCGTCCCGGAACTGCAACGGGCCGAAGTGTTAGCCGCCTTAAAGGCTGTGGATGGAGTCGTGATTTTCCATGAACCGACGGCGATCGCGGTGATTGCCGCCTTGCAACCGGATATCTATGTCAAAGGAGGCGACTATGCCGTATCCACCTTGCCCGAAGCACCCACCGTCCAAGCTTACGGGGGCCGCATTGAATTGATTAAAATCGAAGTTCCCAGTTCCACCTCGGCCATTGTTCAGCGCATTCTGAATCACGATGTCATTCCCCCCAGTTGCTGAGTGGGAGGCCGCTGTCACCCCGTCTGAATACCCGGTTTAAAGTGTTTGCGTTTGCCAATTTTTTAGCGAAGTTCTAATGAGTAGTTTTTCCACTAACCCTTTACCATCCAGTTATTCCGAACCAGGGCCCACAACCACCGAAACTGATTGGCTGGCCAAGCTACAAAGCACACCAGAAAAAGGTTTGCCTGCGTTGATCCGCGAATTGGCGAGCGCTGGCGAAACGGGGATCACGGCTCTAAGTACCTGGCTGCGCGATCGCGTGGCCCACCCCCCTGCCACCACTCCAGATATTGCCGCTGGCATGGCCTATCAGGCCATCTTTGCAGCGAACACCCCCGCCACCATTAGCTTTTTGCAAACCCACTTTCCTACGGGCATTGTACCCTTGCGATCGCCCGCCAACCTCAACTACCAAGATCTCCAGCTTTTACTCGCCCAACAAGACTTTGAAGCCGCCGATCGCCTGACCCTCCTCAAAATGTGTGAACTTGCCGGAGAAGCCGCCGTCCAACGGAAGTGGATCTACTTCACCGAGGTCGATCAATTTTCCGTGGAGGATTTGCAAACCATCGATACCCTCTGGCAAGTGCATTCCGAAGGGCGATTTGGTTTTTCCGTCCAGCGTGGCCTGTGGCTCAGCGTCGGCAAAAATTGGGACAAGCTCTGGCCCAAAATTGGCTGGAAAGATGGCATCAACTGGACTCGCTACCCCCAAGGTTTCACCTGGGCTCTCACAGCGCCCATTGGGCATTTGCCCCTGTCAAATCAACTGCGCGGCGTGCGGGTCATGGCGGCCTTAATGGCCCATCCTGCCTGGAATTCATAGCCCCCCGCTCACCCACGATCGCCGTCATGGCTTGCTCCGGCTTGACGGCTAGGCTCAATCTGTTGGGCTGTAGGCCATAGAGCCAGCTTTTGGCCCCTCGCGATCGCCAGTCCCCCAGCGGGCTGCTAGCCCCCTGGCCTGCGCCTTAATTAAGATTTATTTTTCTCCGAGCAGTCCCTTCCGTAAATGTTCGCACCCACCGCGATCGCCCCAGGAAAGTTCAGTATTCTTGCGTGGATGAAAGGCGTTCTTCCCTTCCGTGTTCAGGGAATGCTTGGGTATAGATAAAAACGCCTGTAATTAGCCTTTTGCTGCACTGAACATCAGCGAAGGGTTCCGGCGAGCAACAACGGTAGACTCCAACACCAGTTCAGACTCTACCCACTGCCCCGGAACAGGCCACATCGCCTAGGGATTTACGCGAACACGGGGGTAAAGATCGACATGATCGGTCAAGAGCTGCGATTATTCTGTCGTTTGGATGGGCTGACAATTGCCGCGCGCGAACATCAGCGCCAAACGGCCATGACAGAGCTGGGGTTGTTGCAAGTCGAAAGTGTACCAGTGTTCGAAGAAGCAGCCCAAACAGCAGCCCAAACATTAGTTGTGCCAATCTGCGTTTTAGGCATTGTCGAAGCCGATCGCGAATGGTTTAAGTCGGCGATCGGCCTGTCGCGCTTGGGGCTGATGAATGAGTTAGCCACATCACGCCAATTACCGCGCCAGGATGCCTTCAGCACTTACGTCGTTGATAGTCAACAAATTGTGTTGATCGAAGACACCCTCAACCACCCAGTTTTTGCCAACAGCATTTTGGCGTACCAGTATGGGGTGCGCGCTTACATGGGAGCGCCCTTGATGACTTCGACGGGCATTTGTGTGGGGGCGTTGTCCGTGCTGGATACCACCCCCCGCAGTTTCACCCAGCAAGATATAGAGTTTTTACAACTCACTGCCCGTTGGTGTATGAGCGAGTATGAGCGATCGCGCATGGCTGTTGGCCAATTTTTCCCGCTGAGTGCCGCCACCGCCACCAATGCCGCACCGCCCACCCCAGAAGCGACCCCTTCCACGGCGATCGCCCACCAAGTGCGCGTCGATCTCCTGGGGCACCTGGCCCAAGAACTCCGCACCCCGCTCACCTCTGTCATGGGCATGGCCAGCGTCCTCAACCGGGAAATCTACGGCCCATTAACCAGCAAACAAAAAGAGTATCTCAACATCATCCACAACAGCGGGCAATATCTGCTGTCGTTGATGAATGAAATTGTCGAATTGTCAGAATTTAAAGACAGCGACCATTGCCTCAACCTCAGTTCCGTCGATGTGGAAATGTTGTGCCAACAGTCGATCAATACCCTTGCCCAGGCGGCACAACGCCGCGAACAACAAATTCGCCTCACCGTCGAACCTGGCCGCCGCATCTGGATGATCGACAAAGAGAAAGTCCGCCAAATGGTCTATCACCTGCTCTTTAGCGTGATTCAAGCCTCCACGGCGGGGAGCATCATCCGCCTGCATATTTCCCGCGGCGAAAACACCCTCAATCTGTCCATTTGGGTGTCCCATCCCTGGTTGGGCGAAGGGTTGCCCTACGTGGAAATTTATTCTGAGCCAGCGTTAGTGGGTGTTAGAGCCGATCGCCAACTGGACGAATTTGAATTTGAGGGATTCACCAGACTAGCCACCGATACGGAGTTTGAGCCAGAAGCAATCAACCCTGTTCGGGCCCAAACCGCCCCCGACCAAGATTCCCCTCGGAAAAACTTGGGATTAACCTTAAGCCGTTATCTTGCGGAATTGCACCAAGGGGAAATTAGCGTGCAAGGCACTGAAGAATCAGGCTATCGCTATGTCATTCGGCTCCCATATATGAACGATCCGGCCACGGCCTGAGGCCCGTTACCCGCGATCGCCATCCGTAGCTCTGCCACCCATTCCAACAGAAACACCCCAGAGTCCGCTCCAGGGTGTTTTTGCCATCAAACATAGGGGCGTCTAGCTTCGTGCAGCAGTGCTGACAGGAAGCCGCGATCGCGCTAGCCTTTTTCCAGCCTGACCTTAGAGATCAGGAGGCAGGATTACCTTGTCGATGACATGGATGACCCCGTTGCTGGCCTTGATATCCGGTGTTGTCACATTGGCGTCATTCACCATCACTTTGCCTTCCATCATTTTGACGTTGATGGGTGCACCTTCCACGCTTTGAACCGTCCCAGGCTTCAACGTGCTGGACTCAACCGAACCAGGCACAACATGATAAGTCAAAACTTTTTGTAATTTGGCCTTGTTTTCAGGCTTCATCAGCATTGCCACGGTTTCCCGGGGCAGGGCAGCAAACGCCTGATCCGTTGGCGCAAAAACAGTGTAGGGGCCTTCACCAGAAAGGGTTTCCGTTAAACCGGCAGCCTTCACTGCGGCAGTTAACAAGGTGAAGGATTGATTGGACGAGGCGATATCCAAAATCGTGCCGGCGGTATTCGCTTTGGTTTCAGCCGCAGAGTCGGCAGCAGGCATGGCCGCTGGCTTCGCGTCTGTGGTCATCGGCTGAGAGACCGCATCGGAAGACATGGGCTGAGTTGTTTTTTGGCTTTTTTCGCCTGCAAGGCTGGGCATTGCAACCAGAGACATTACCGCCGCGATCGCTGCCATCTGCCCCACTTTGGGTACCGATAGGATTGATAGGTTGATACTCATGGGGTTACTCCCGTCCTTTCATGAAGTTCTCTTTAACATTGTGTTGATTCGTTAAAAAAATTGATCAGCCTTGTGGAAGATTTCATGAATCATCAATTTTCTACTTGACAAAACAAGTTTCACCTGGATCAACAGGCTAATCTAGGTACAAAATAGACGGGATCTGAGCCCCAAAAACACCGACAAAATGGGCGACTGGGCTATCCAAGCCAAGGCGCGATCGCCAGCACAAAACTGGGGCAACTCATTCCCCGGTTGCCACCTTGCTAAATTGATGATTGAGAAAAATAATTGAGTCATGGGCTGGCCGCGATCGCACCCTGGCCCTAACCCAGGCAAAAGACAATTTTTCTGACCATCACGAAATTGCCGCAGGGATTCCATCTGGAAAAACAAATTTATCGCTTACTAGCACACAGCGATCGCGGGGACTAAAGCTTAGAAAAATAATTCTGCGGCACGCCATTCCAGACAAATCAGGGGTTTAACCAACTATCGTGACCATCAACCCACGAACCCGCCCACCTATTGTTGCTTGAAGGGAGCGCAACCAAACAGAGGGCTTAGGGCAGGAATCACCAGACTCAAGGCAGGGCCTAGCTCATCACGTAGGGCATAGCTCTTGTTGGAAATTTGGGTGAAAGCAGATTAGAACGCTACAGAGACAAACGATCCTCACCGGAACTAGCACTCTACTCCACTGTTTAAGCCCACGCCTATGCAAAAGCGAGGGCGGCAAACACCACCCCCCAACTGCAAGCGAAATGCAGAGTACCCATTGCGATAAGCATCTAACGGCCTATACACTGGGGACAACCAACGGCCTGGGACTCTGGTTCAAATTTAGTCAACAGCAGTTGCATCACTGGATTCAGTGTTTTCTTGCCCTTGTTCATCTTCGGCATTGCTGCCGCCACCCATGTTGCGCCGCTTGCTAAAGCGACCCGAACCTGTACGCTTGCGGAACTTACGTGCGTAGGCTTGATTTCGTAGTGCCTTTTCTTTCTTTTGGTTTCGGCGTTTAGCCATGTTTACCCCTTATGAAACAATTCAGTGAAACGACCCATGTCGCCCTGCGTGTCGCACTGCCGTTGCAATGAGCGTTGTGCCCATCCCCTGCGATCGCAATCAGATTAATAGTCAAATAGTCCGGAGTTTACTTTAACACATCTCTTTGACCATCCAGCGCCAGGATTCTGGAGACAAAGCTGGGGACGGCGATCGCTCCGGGCTTGAACCCAGACAACGCCAGCCCCAGACAGATTAGGGCCAAAGTACAGCCAAAGCGAGATCAGGCTGGTTGCTCCGGCATTCTGCGCGCCTTGGCATCCGCTTGGGCCACCAGGGTGTGGGCAAATTGAATCGCCTCTGCCTGGGTTTGAACTGTGCCTTCAGCATGAGCCAGTTGGATCATCGCCAATAACTGCCCAATCATTGGCCCTGCGGTCAGTTGCAGGGCAGACATCAAATCTTGGCCACTCACCAAGGGTTGGGGATGGGCCACAGGGTCATTCGGGGTCAAAAACCGCTGAATTAATGGAGCCATAAATTCCAGAGGGATGCCCTGGGCGATCGCCAAGACAACCACCGCTGGAAACGCCGCCCCGACCGTCTGAAAGAACAAGTACTGCTCTCGTAAAGGCCAATCTAACCAAGCCACAGTTTCGGCCACTGCCGGGGTTCGGTCTGCCGCTTGGCCCAAAATGGGCAGCGATCGCAACACCGTTGTCACAGACTGCACTTCCACCCGACTGTATTTCAGTTGGCGCAATTGGCGTTCTGCTTCCGTGGGGGGCGTGGGGAGCAAGCAGGCTAATTTAGCCGTCACCAGCCAATTCCGGGCTGAGCCTGAGGCTTTTTGTTTCAGGGTTTCGGGCTGCTCGGCCAGGGGTTGGGCGATCGCTTCTAGGCCACGGGTCAACAAACCTTTGGCAAAGGCAGGATGGGTTTCTTGCAACAAAATGGTCGCCCGATCCACCCCAGCAATCAATTCCAGGCTTTGCTCTGTCGCCAGGGGCAACCAATGGGCCAAAACCCCATCGGCCCAGGCCTGGGTCAACCAGGAGGTGCCCATTTCGCTACTCAACAGGTAATTCAACTCAGATTGAATCCGTTCGGCGGCAATCCGCTGGAGGGAAGCGGCTAACGTCCGAATGACGGCCTGGGTTTCTGGATCTAACCCAAAACCCAACTGAGCGGCTTGGCGATAGGCCCGCAGCAAGCGCAATGGATCTTCAGCTAAATTCTCAGCAGAAACCATGCGGATTTGGCGCTGCTCTAGATCCACACACCCGCGCAATGGATCCACAAACCGATCGCAATGGGGATTGTAGGCGATCGCATTCACCGTAAAATCCCGCCGCCGGAGATCGGCCTCCAGCGTCGGCCCCACTTGCTGGGCAAAATCAACGGTGCCTTGGGCAAAGACGACCCGCGCAATCTGCCGTTCTGCATCCAGCAAGACAAACCCGGCCTTGTAGTGACGGGCGATCGCCTGGGCGGTCGCCACCACCTGATCGGGCAAAACAAAATCTAAATCGAGATACTCACTCGAACGCCCCAACAATGCATCCCGAACGCTCCCGCCGACTAAGTAGGCAGACGTTGGGAGCCACTCTAGCCCAAAGGGCCAGCTTTTAGGAGATAGGGCCGACAAATCTTTGGAAACTGTTTTTTGCAGGTCTAAACCCTGAAGTAACTGCGATAACTCTAACAATGATCCGATCCTAAATGATGCAACCAAATAACAGCAGCGTCCAACGACGCAAAACGACCCACAGGCGATCGCCCACTCCGAACGACTTCACCCAGCCTCACCCTCATTTCACCAACTTTTATGAAAATCACCGGCGAATCCGTGACCAATTTTGTCGCCTACGCTAAGGTAACAGAAAAGCACCTCATTTCTTGACTGAGTATGCCCAGCCCAGGGAGATTAGGCGTATGTGTATCTGTATAAATTGCTCCTATGTTGATCGCTGCACCACCTATCACGCCGTAGAAGGGCAACACCAACAACCCCATTTGACCGAAACCCCAGACTTTGAAGCGACAGAACCCACCATCAATGTGAATATTCGGAACCAGGGAGACGTGATTGAGATGGAGTGGGATGTTGTCGGCTGTCAGAGTTTTGTGGCAGACGCTGGCAAATGGTCGCGGTTGCGGCCCGGAGAATTGGTTCCCACCTGAGGGCCGCTGCGATCGCGGAGACCTCAGATGAGGCTGTCTTGCGTCCAGGCGATGGTTTGTTACGGTTAACAATAGTTTGACCTCGATTACTTGTTGAGGAGGCCCTTGGTTGAGGGTCTCCTATTTTTTTGTGTTTTCAGGTCGTCCCAACGAATCACCGGGCACCGAGTCGATGAAGCTATCAAAAAGTAAGCAAGAATTTTTGGCGGTTTTGCGGGTTAGGGCGATCGCCCTGCGAAGCAAATCATAATCCCCGTAAACGCGGATCATGAGGCAAATGGATCCAATCCTAGCCGCCTTTACAGCCCCCGTGCCCTCCCTCCCACACCGAACGATGATGCAATTTTTCTCGCCTTCGGCTTCCGCCGCTTTTTCAACCGCTGAGACCAGTCCCCAAGCCTCTGGCACTCCCCACCCCAAATCGACCCGCACCGTCTTAGTGAGCCACGTAAGTATGGCCATCATTGCAGCCAAGGGGCCACCAATCACTGTGCACTCTAGCCCCCACGAGACTCCTGATAATGTCCTTGGAACCTTAGCCAACGGGACGTTTGTGGCGATCGCCCAGGCCCAGGCCGATTGGTGGGAAATCACGGAACCAGCCCACGGGTGGATTCCCAAACGCGCGACCCAAAGCGCCTACAGCCACAAAGTCGAACAAGTGGAGCTTGGGGGCCAAACGCTCACGATTTGCGATCGGTTTATTGGAACGGGCAACCACCAATATCGGGTGCTGGCCCAAGCCGGACAAACCCTCACGGTGATTCACCTGGCTGGCCCGTCCCCCCGGTTGCTGAGTCCATCGGGGCGGCAACAATGCCCCATCAACGACAAGCGCGATCGCCGGATCTTTGAATTGACAACCAGCGGGGAATATACCCTGGAACTAGAGTCCAATTTTCGGGGCTACGAATATGGCTTCAGCGTGGCGCTCGGTTAACCCCAGTGCCCCCTGTTCCCAACAGGCGGGGCATCGCTTGGGCACCGGGATAGGCAGAGGGGAAATGCGAATTGCCACGGCCCCTCCATCTCGCAAGTTCCTCGCAACGCTCCAGGCCACCTGCCGTCAAATGCCCAAACGTTGATAGACCTGATCCAAGTTGCGGAGATGATGATTGGGATCAAAACAGGTCGCAATCTCATCTGCCGTCAGGGCCGCAGTCACTTGGGGATTGGTTTCAATCAACGCCCGGAAATTACCCTCAGGTTGGTTCCAGGCCGTATGGGCGCAGGATTGGACAATGGCGTAGGCATCTTCCCGTTTGAGGCCCTTTTCAACCAGGGTCAACATTACGCGCTGGCTGAATACCACGCCGCCATAGACGTTCATGTTGCGGGCCATGTTGTCGGGGTAAACCAACAGGTTTTTCACCAGGTCGGTCGTCTCGACCAGCATGAAATGAGTCAAGATGCAGGCATCAGGCAACATCACCCGCTCAACGGAACTGTGGGAAATATCTCGCTCGTGCCACAGAGCCACATTTTCCAGACCCGTCATAGCGTAGCCCCGAATCATACGGGCAATTCCGGTCAGACGCTCAGAGCGAATCGGGTTACGTTTGTGGGGCATTGCAGAAGATCCTTTTTGCCCTTTCGAGAAAAATTCCTCGACTTCCAACACGTCTGTGCGCTGCAAGTTCCGAATTTCCACGGCAAAGCGCTCGATGGAAGCGGCTAACAAGGCCAGATGGTTCAAAAAGTTGGCGTGGCGATCGCGGGAAATGACCTGCGTCGAAGCACAATCCGGTTGTAACCCCAGCTTTTGGCAGGTCAACGCTTCAATTTGGGGATCGATATTGGCATAGGTGCCCACTGCACCAGAGATTTTGCCCACGGCCATCTCTTTACTCAAACGGCACAGGCGATCGCGATGGCGCATCATTTCGGCCAGCCACCCCGCCAGCTTAAAACCAAAGGTAATCGGCTCCGCATGAATCCCATGCGATCGGCCAATCATCACGGTTTCACGATGCTGCTGGGCCTGGTACCGAATCGCCTGAATCAACGACTCCACCCAGGTCAAAATCACATCCAAGCTGGCGACAATCTGCACCGACAACGCCGTGTCTAACATGTCCGAGCTGGTCATGCCCAGGTGAATGTAACGGCCCGCATCCCCGACGTACTCGTTCACATTCGTCAAAAAGGCAATCACATCATGCTTGACTTCCTTTTCGATTTCCAAAACGCGGGCCAGGTCAAACTTCGCCTTAGCCTTAATTTCGTCAACGGCCTCAGCCGGAATGTTTCCTAGTTCGGCCTGCGCTTCGCAGACTGCAATCTCCACCTGGAGCCAAGTTTGCAGCTTATATGTATCTGTCCACAATGCGCCCATTTCGGGCAAGGTATACCGCTCAATCAAGGTTCGTGTCGCATAACACAACCGTTAAATTTTACTCCTCCGAGGCCACTCCCACCAGAGCCTTTACGGTTTCCGTTGAAGCCGCACTACTGGTTGGCCGCTTCGAGATCTCTAAGGAGGAGGGCACCTCTTCCAGAGCCGACTTCACCGGCGATCGCAGCGTGACAGTGGAAGCAACAGGCTCATCGTGCTTGTGAAACCGGATCCCCAAAAACACATCGTAGACAAACCCAAAAAAGTCTTTCGTTGTCTGCAAAATACCCAGAGATTGATGACATTGCTTTTTATCTAGCAACGGCTTGGTCTGGTAATAAGCTTCTTGATACTTGTACCAGGGAATCGACGGCCAAAGATGATGAATCAGGTGGTAATTCTGGCCACCAATCAACAAATTCAAAATCCGGCTGGGATACACCCTGGCGTTCTTCCAGCGATTGCGCTCATTAAACGGACGGTGGGGCAAATAGTCAAAAAACAACCCCAAGGCCCAGCCCACGATCGCCAATGGCACAAACCAAAAGTTGAAGATATAG
>ERZ1066134.78-NODE-78-length-100154-cov-28.011768_pt1 | contig 100154 bp, 75 predicted proteins | sample MGYA00382781_ERZ1066134 | MGnify/ENA primary metagenome ERZ1066134 (study PRJEB33369, sample SAMEA5778364) | biofilm metagenome | biome: Industrial cooling water; feature: Water cooling tower basin; material: Biofilm | place: United Arab Emirates | collected... | reverse complement strand
AAAACGCCTGCTAACCCGACTCGAATTGCGGGAGTGGTGCTCGTTGTTTTAGGGGCATCGTTGGTGGCCTATACCAAGCGATCGTAGCTGTCTGGGATTTGGGTCAACAGGGGCGATCGCCAAGCGATGTGCAGCCAAATCTATTGCAACCGAATCTTGAGGCCAAATTTGTCTTTGAGCTGTAGCAACGCTTCGGCATTGCCTCTGGCATCGTCCAGAGCGTTGTGGGTGTGGGGTGTTTGCCGGAGGTGTTTGAAATTGACGAACGTATCTTTCATTAAGCCTTTGTAGAGAGAGCCGAGATTGGTGGAGGAAAAGCCAAAAGGATTGTCACCACAAAAGTGATGGAAGTACCAGTTCACAAACTGCCAATCAAACCCGTTGTTATCGGAAATGAACCTGGGGCGATCGCGGGTAACGGTTGCAATCCAGGCGGCAAAGTCCGTCATGACTGATCGCGGTTCGGCAAAGGTTAGGGTTTCTTCACGGGTAAAGCCGCTGACTTGCAAGGCTTGGGGTAGCCACTGCTCTGAAATTGGTCGGAGTTGGGCGTAAAAGGTTTGGCTCAAGGATGGCTCCACCACGATCGCCCCCAGGGCCACCATCGAATAATCGCCAGGGATTGGGCCATCGGCCTCAATGTCAACCATGATGTAACTCATCCGCCGTCCTCAAACCATGACCAGAAAAAGCGTTCAACCGGGTTTAGGGTCGCAGGCCGGATCTAGTGGTACCCAAGGCGCGATCGCTCCCCTCTCGGCCTTACATTTCCTGCATGAGCCGCAAATAATTTTGCTGAAGCTGAAAATGGTCATCGGTGATGCGCTCGGTCATGGTGCGTTCGACATCGCTAATTTGCTGCCAAAAGGCTTCAGCGCGACGGGCGGCCAAAACTTCTTTCCACAGGATGGCAACCAGTTCCGTTGTGGCCGCATCCCCGGTGATGGACTCTTCTAAGTCCAAAAACTTCCGTTCTGCATCGGCGTGGCGGGTTGGGTCTTTCGCCATTGAAAAGCACTCTTTTAGCAGATCGGTTTGGGCTGGGTTCAAAGAGTAAGACATAATAAATATCGCTTGCCTGTAACAGTGAAAAACGGCGACCAAGATTGGGCAGCAGATGGAAACACTTTTGATTTACATTTTTTAATGGTAACGTACGGCCAAATCTTGTGCCAACGACAGCGCCCGCAACGCTCACAATATTGGAAGTGATGACAAAACAACGAGTTCTTTCTGGGGTTCAACCAACGGGTAATCTGCACATCGGTAACTATCTGGGGGCCATTCGCAACTGGGTCGCCGGACAAGCTCAATACGACAATTTCTTTTGTGTGGTTGATTTGCACGCGATTACGGTGCCCCACAATCCGGCGACGTTGGCTGCCGATACCTACGCGATCGCCGCCTTGTATTTGGCCTGTGGCATTGATTTGGCCCATTCCACGATCTTTGTGCAATCGCACGTATCCGCCCATAGTGAACTGACCTGGTTGCTGAACTGCATCACCCCCCTCAACTGGTTACAAGACATGATCCAGTTCAAGGAAAAGGCCGTGAAACAGGGGCAAAACGTGGGGGTTGGGTTGCTAGACTATCCAGTTTTGATGGCGGCAGATATTTTGCTGTATGACGCAGACAAAGTGCCCGTGGGCGAAGACCAAAAGCAACATATTGAACTGACGCGGGATATTGTCGATCGCCTCAACCACCAGTACGGCAAGGGCGAAGTGATTCTCAAGTCGCCTGCACCGCTGATTCAAACCGATGGCGCACGGGTGATGAGCCTGACGGACGGCACCAAAAAAATGTCGAAGTCTGATCCGTCCGATCTCAGCCGGATCAATGTGCTGGATCCCCCGGAGGTCATTCAAACCAAAATTAAAAAGTGTAAAACCGATCCCGTGCGGGGCTTGACGTTTGGCGATCCAGAGCGGCCTGAATGTAACAACTTGCTGACGTTGTATATGTTGATGTCGGGTCAGTCGAAAGAAGCCGTGGCGGCTGAGTGTGCTGACATGGGCTGGGGCCAGTTTAAACCCTTGCTAACGGAAGCCGCGATCGCCCATCTGCAACCGATTCAAGCGAAATACGCCGAAATCACTGCCGACAAGAGCTATCTGGAGTCGGTATTGCGGGATGGTCGCCAAAAAGCTGAAGCGATCGCAAACACTACCCTCACCCGCGTCAAACAAGCTTTGGGTTACTCGCTGCCGCTGTAAGTTGATCGCTTGAATCTGCGGCATTTTTAATTCGCATTTTTAGTCAGCATTATTGTGTTGGTCATGGAGTTAGTCTGTGTTGTGACTGGCTCCATTTTTGTGCTTTTTGTTAGGTTTAGTCTGCCTTTTCTTCCTTCTAGTTGCGATCGCGGGGTAACTTTAACACCATTGCCAGAGCAGGTTTGCCAGATCATTCAACCCTGGTGCAATTGATCGAAAATAGTTGAGTGGATTCAGGGCAAAAACGCACTGGATGACGGTGTTTGTATAGAAGGATGTCACCTTTGCAAATTGCCCTCATCCCCAGCCTCTTCTCCCCAGGGAGAAAGGAAGGCGGATCAAAAGTCCCTCTACCCCAGGGCGAGGGATTTAGGGTAAGGGCGACAACAGTGACACGCTCCCGTTTGCGCTCTCTCTAGAAGACAGAACAGTGCGATTCAGCAAACAGTTTGCAAAGGGAAAGGGTAGGTAACAGAGGGTAAACGACGGCACAGGGAGTGGTACCCACTGGTCGCCTTACGTCTATTACCTACCCAGTTTCAGCGAAACTTTAAGCTTGTTGATGGATTACCTGAAAGTGATAGTAATCCCGTCAGAAATAGATGAAAAAATTAAGATTTGTTGTGGATAAAAAGCCCTATCTAGCAGGCTAAATTCAATGCTAATTGCAGTTGGGGTTTGGCATTTGTTTCGGGAACTGGAGTTGGATCGTTGGTTACAGCCGGACAGTAACGGGCAAAGGTACAGCGATCGCACTGTTTGCCTTGTTTGGGTTCCCAACCCCGATCGCGACGGAGCTTTATGGCCAAATCGCCGATAATTCTTTGCACATTTTCGCGTTGTTTTGGAGTGGCTTGAAACCGAATTTTCTCACCTGTTCGGAGAAAGAGCAAACTGAGGTATTTAAGGTTTTGTCGGTAGGTTTGCTCCAGTGCCAAATAATATAACCCAATTTGGATATCAATTTCAGATTTATCTGGCAACTTTCTGTCCCGACCGGATTTGTAATCAATTAACTCTAGCTCTCCATCCGGCAAAAAATCAATCCGGTCATACCGTCCAGCGATCGCAAATTCTAAGTTTTCAACTTGTAAATAACCTTGAATTTTGCCTTCAATTGCTAACGGTTGGTGAATGGCCACTTCACTCGCAATAAAATTCCAGTAATACCGTTCCAGAATGGCTCTACCTTCTGTGATCTGATTCGGGGTCAATCCCTCGATATGGTTATTCCAACACTGGTAAATCCACTGAATATCTGGTAATGGATAGCGATAGTGCCAGTCCCGGTGACATTGCGCCAAAGCTTGATGCAACGCATTTCCGAGGGCTGCCGACCCATAAAACTCAGAGCTTGTCAACTTGCGCTCATACCGCAAATAGTAGGCATAGGGACACCGATGATAGGCTTGGAGTTTAGTGGCTGAAATTTGATAAGTCATAGGAAGTTAAGCCCAGCAGCAAACGGTTTAATGCATTGAAACAAAGCATTAGTTTTGGCCGATCGGACGCTTGAATAGGGCATCAAGATAGATCCGCGATGCTTGCCGATGGTGCAATTTTTCTGGGGAAGCTTCCGATTGGTTTTGTAACAGAAATAAAGAAAGCGCAGCAGTAATTACTCGGTCTTGATCCCAATCAGGACGCATTTCTAAATATCCACGAAGGGACTCATGCAAAACTTCGGGAATTTCAACAAGCAAGCTGATGTGAGTATCCATGATGTACTAAGGCTTCGCGATAAGAATAAGCTGTCGGTTTTTAAACACTCGAAACTAGCCGCAACTCCTTTCAGTTTGAGCGGGCCGCAACTGTTCAATTGGGGCAAGACTCTAGCAGGGAAAGGGGTTCAGCGATTGCTCTGTGTTCGTCGCCTCATTCTCAGGCCAATTCTGATGGATGTCAATGTTGCAAAATGTTGCGAGCAATTTTATTAAGTCAAAAGCTTCACGAAAGAATGCGGGTTTCAAGCTATTTTTTGTTACGTAACTTCATAAATTTTGTAACGATCGCGGTTGGGGAAAGGGAAAGGCGCGATCGCGGTTGGGATGTGGAAAAGTCCCATTCTTTCGTAGGGGTTGTGGAAAAAAAAAGTTTTTCTGTGGAAAACCTGTGGAGAGTGTGTGGAGAAGGGCAAAAAACTTTGTGGAAAGACTGTGGAATAAATGGGGAAAAGTAAGACGTTTTTTAAGAATTGTAAAAATTTGGTCGTTTTTAAATTTCTTGGTTAGACGCTTCAGGTTAATTGCTTTTTCTGGGCGGTGATGACAGCCAAAAACGTTGCTGGTGAACGATATCGACCGAGTGATGCTAGTGTCCCCCCGTTGGCAAAACTGCTGGTGGCTTTGCTGCGATGGATTGCAGTTTTGTTGCGGTTTGTTGCGTTGTGGGGCGATTGTTTTCCCCAAGGCTGTTTTCCTCATTGTGGAATTCTGGGGGGCGGTAGGAGGTGTGTGTGGCAGGCTGGTTGCGTGTTGTGGGGTGGGAGGGAGAAGGTGGGAGGCTTGGCGACTTTGGGCTGATTGATTGTTGGGCATTCTGATTGTTCTCCCGATTCTATCCACTGCTACGGAGATGGGGTGGATGCGATCGCGTGCTTGAGCTTGCCTGCCCTAAACCTGCGCACACTAAGCTGACCTCCGGGGGTGTGAAGGAGGTCATTGGGCGGCGATGGGGGTTCCCGGTGCGTAGAGTGGGGGTTGCGGTTAGACGGTGATAATGGTGGACTGATCCAGGGGGCTGTTGCCGCCCAGTTCTAGGGGAAGATAAACCGTCATGACTTCTCCCTGTTGGGGGCGTTGTTTGACGGTGAGCTTGCCGCCGATCGCCTGGAACAAGTTTTTGGTGACGGCTAAGTTGAGGCTCAGGCTGCCGGTTTCGGGCTGGAACATCAACATGTGGCCTAAAGACTTGGCCGAAGGAAAGTTAAACTTCGAGGCAAAGCCACCGCCAGCTTGACCGTTGGCTAGGTTGGCTTCGGGTTGGGAGTGCAATTGCAGTTTGAGTTGGTTGCCCGCTGGGGTGACTTCAACCTGGATGTGGCTACCGGCAGGGAGGTTACGGGTAAACCGCTCAATCAGGCTAGTCAGGGCTTGATCCAGGGTGGTCGGGTCGCTGACGACGGTGGGCATCCGTTGGGGCAAGATCACATCCAGGGTCATCTGGCGTTGCTGGGCCTGTTGCTGCCAGCGGGGAATGCTTTGTTGCAACACGTCGGTTAATGAGGTGCGGGTCAGGGAGAGGGTTTCCAGGTGGGTGGCTGATGTTTCTAGCTCGACGGCTTTGAAAATGAGGCCAAACCGATCAATTTGTTCGCTACATTCCCGGTCAATGATGCTCAAACGGCGCAGTACATCGGCGGATAAGTCTTTGCGGCGCAGGAGCGATCGCGTCAGGGTGCGGATGGTGGTGAGGGGGGTGCGTACTTCGTGGGCGATCGCTTTCACCAATTCCACATCTAGACTGTGGAGTGAGTGGGGGTCTGCTTCGGCGGCGGCAGAGGCCGCATTTTGCGCGACAGCATGGGCGGCAACGGCAACATCGTGGTGATAATTGGGGGTTTGGGCAAAGTGGGCAGTGCGATAGCCCGGTTGCACAGGGGGTTGGGGTTGGGGCGATCGCCCCAGGGATGCGGCAAGGCCCTCGGTCTCGGCTTTGGGTTTCAAGTCTTCTGTGGTATCGGGCAGATGGGCCAACAACAAGCGGCTAAACTGCATCACCGTGGTGTAATCAGGGGTGACGGGCGGAAACTGCTGCATCAAGGCATCTAGCCCCGCGATTTGGTTGGGGCTCAGCAAGAGAATGCGTGGGCGGAGTACGTCCCAGGCTTGTTGCACAACCTCTGGCGCAAAGGAAAACATGAAGGCTGGTGTGCCTGCCAGGGACTCGCCCAAGACCAACACAAGACTAAACCAGGGGGTCAGCACCAGACAAAACTGTTCTGCCGCGAGGGGGTCTCCGGGCAAAATCGGCAAAACGGAGTTAGGCGTAGGGTCGCTGGGTAAATGGGCCGTTTCCGCAGGTAACAGCCGAAAGGGCCGCCAATTGGGAGAATGAATTGAGGTGGCGGCCAGAGTCCAACTAGATAGGTGTTGCGCGAAGGCCGGATGACTGATGACGGGAGACGGGCCAGAGATTACGACGCCAAGTTGGGGGGAGGGGGCATGACTAAATTGTGAGTCGCTATCGCCGATCGCGGGGTGGGTCAGGTTGGCCTGCTGAAGAGTTTGGTACAGGATATCGTTTAAAGCGGCGATCGCCCCGGCCCATTCGCGATCGGCCCGGAGTTGTTGAAGGGCAACGTGGCCACCACTGCGGCGACCAGCGCCACTGGCTTTGGTTGCGTCTGGTGGACAGGTCTGTAAAAGCTGGGTACCGGGTTGATCTGTCCCAACCACCCCAGTCGGATCGCCGAGCGATACAACCTCACTTAGCGTTGGTAACAGCCACTTTGGCACAACCCCACCCCCTAACGACCGACAATTGGCAAATAGTCACATTTCTTGCTATTACGAGCGTATCTGGAATAGTCGCCAAACGGTAGCCGCTGAACCGAACCCTTGAGGTCGCGATTCCCCGCTATCGGTAGTTCACAAATTGCAGCGCCACTGGATATTCTTCTTGCTTGAGGCGTTGGATCACGGTTTGCAGCTCGTCTTTAGATTTGGCGGTTACCCGCACTGCATCGCCTTGAATCGACCCTTGCACTTTTTTAAATTCATCGCGAATCAACTTGGAGATTTTTTTCGCCAGTTCGGGGTTGATGCCTTTGCGAAGGGTAATTTCTTGGCGCACCCGGTTGCCGCTGGCAGATTCGGATTTGCCGTAGTCAAAAATCTTGAGGGAGAGGTTGCGTTTGAGGGCTTTGGTTTGCAACAGGCTGTTGACCGCATCTAAGGTGAAATCGCTGTCGGTTTGGATGGTGATAGTGGTTTCGCCCAATTCGACGCTGGTTTGGGTGTCTTTCAGGTCGTATCGGCTTTTGATTTCGCGCTTGGTCTGCTCGATCGCGTTGACCAATTCTTGTCGATCAAAATCACTCACAATGTCAAAGGAATAGTTCGAAGCCATAGGTGAATGGGTGCTGTAGTTACTCCAGAGCCAGTTATGACTGATGTTTAGCATAGTCGTCAGTGGGAAGGGGACACAACCCCCCTGGCTAGATCGGTGGCAAGGGGAATGGGCGATCGCGAATTTTGGGGGGGGTTACTCCCACAGGCGGCGGCGACCGGGGCCATTAAGGCGCGTGTGGGCATCCCGGAGGAGGGTGGGAATGTCAAGTTGCTCGGGGCAGCGGGGCAAGCAGTCGCCACAGTCGGTGCAGCGATCGCCCTTGGTGCCGGGAAACCAGTGGCCCGCATTGCCAAACATGCGATAGCGGTATTGCCCGTATTGGGTCATATCGTAGGCCAGGGCGAGGTTGCGGAGCCGCAAGACTTCTGGGATATTGATGGCTTCGGGGCAGGGTAAACAGGCATAGCATTGCTGACAACGATCGCGGCCTAATGCGGCTTGCTGGTGTTGTTCCAACCGTTCCAGAGCCAATTCTTCCGCCGGGGTGAGGGGGTGATCGGCTTGGGCGATCGCGGCCAAAAATTCGAGTTCCTTGGGATTGGCTGGCCCCACACTGAGGGTGGTAATCCGGCGATCGCTCAACAGCCAGCGATAGGTCAATTCCAGCGGTGAAAAGGGCTGACACAACGTTTCCAGCAAGTCGGGGGGAGTGTACAACAGGCCGCCTTTATCTGCCGGAGAAATGATGAAGATGCCCATATCTTTTTGGTGGGCCAGGTCAATGGCAGGGGCATGGCGTTGGAAAAAGTAATAGTAATGCAGGTTCACAAAGGCAAAAAGATCGGTGGCGATCGCCCGTTGAATCAAGTCCAATGGCCCGTGGGTGGAAAAGCCCACATGACGAACGCGGCCATCGGCGATCGCTCGATGCACAGCGGCCATGCACCCAGTTTTGGCTTCGACCCAGGCCAAATGTTGCGCGGTATTGAGCCCATGAATGGCAAGCGCATCTACATAATCCAGGCCCAACCGTTGCAAAGACCCATCAATTTGCCGTTCCATTTGATCTGCATCGGCAGTGGGCGGAATTTTGGTGGTGATGATCACCTGCGATCGCGGCACGGGTAATCCTGACCGCAAGGCGGCCCCCAGATACCGCTCACTATTGCCGTAACCCTGGGCGGTTTCTAGATGGTTGATGCCCAGGTTCAGCGCAGCGTGGATGGTTTGAATCGCTGTGGCCTCGGAACTGAGACACCGCATGGTGCCCAGGGAAAAGATCGATAGATGCAAATTCGTTTGACCAAAACGGCGATCGCGCATGGTTATTTTTGCTCTTGTTGCAATCGTTGTGCTCGGCGGAGGGTTAAGCCGTCGCTGCTGCCCAAAATCACCGAACGACTATCCGCGCCAAATTTGGCAAAAAGTGCACTGTAAACCGAACCGCGCAACCCCCCTAAATACCGCAGGGGGCGCATCCGCCAGACGTTGACCAGGCCGCCGTAGGTAGTCAGCAGCAGTTGCCCATTGGGACTGAGGGCCAAATCATTGCCGACGGTATCGAGTTTTTGCACCAAGCGGCCCGTGCTCATGGCCCATACTTTGATGCCATCTTCCCCCTGGATGCCGTTGCTTCCGGTGATGAGCAAATCGCTTTCGGTGCTGAACAGTAGGTCATTGAGTTCCCCCGAATCCAGGGTATAGCGCGGAGCCAAGCTGGGAAAGGCCCAGACCTGGGTTGTGCGATCGCCAGCGGCGACCCAACGCCCATCAGGACTGAAGGCCAGAGCGATCGTCGGTTCTTTGGGCTTCAGGGTCAGGGTAATTTTTTGGGTTGCCACGTCCCAAAATTGGATGGGATTGGTGGCTTGGCTGTGGTGTGGGGCCAGGCGGCTGCCACTGGCGAGGAGTTTGCCATCGGGACTGAAGGCCAAACTGGTGACAATACCAGATTTGAGGGTGGCGATCGCGGTGCCGTTGGTCAGGTTCCACAGTTTGATGGTGCCATCCAGGCTACTGCTGGCGAGGGTGTTGCCTTGGGGGTGGAAGGCCAGAGCGGTGATCCAGTTCGTGTGCCCGGTGAGCGATCGCCGCTGGTCGCCCGTTGAGATGTCCCACACCTCAATCACCATCCCAGAGGCGCTGGCCAGGTATTTCCCATCGGTGCTGGTGGCGATCGCGCTAATGGGTTGCTGGTTCAGGGTGATTGGATCCTGATAACAAATCTGGGTGGTTGCAAAGGGTTTTAGGCAGGGTGATTGGGCCGTCTGTTGGGCGATCGCGTGTTTAATCAAGCTATAGCCCACGACCACCAGTGCCACCAGTACTGATGTAGCCACACTCAACCCCACCACCTGCCAAATTCGTTTTTGCCCCATGCGTTGCATCTGTCTAATCAGCCCATATCATATAGCCTGCCGGATTGGTTGCACCCGTGAACACTGCTCCCTCTGATCATCGTCTTGCTGCTGGTTTGCTCACTGGTCTAGCGTTACCGCTGAGTGTTTATCTCTGTGTGGCCCTCACTCAACTGGGCCTGGAGAAATATCATTACATTCTGGCGGGGGGCCAAAAGTTTGCCACGTTTCCCAATCAGGCGAGCCATTTAGGTATTAGTTGGGCCTATTTGGGGTTGATGCTGGTGCATTTGGCGTGGGTTTGGGGGCGCGATCGCTCGTTGCTGGTGCCCACGTTTGCTGGTGTGCTGCGCCGCACGGCAGTATTTCTGGTTTTGGCCTGGGTGGCGTACCCGCTGGGCAATGATATTTATCTCTATCTCCACGTCGGGTTGATGAATCTCAGCAAAGTTGATCCTTATTTGGTGCCTGCTGGGGATTTTTGGTCGCCCCTCACGCCCTTTGTCGATTGGAAGCAAACTTCGACCTATGGCCCCATTTCCCAACTCTTCTTCACTCTGTCGGCGGCAACGGCGTGGCTCCATCCCATTGTGGCGGTTTACGGGTTCAAAACGATTTGTCTTGTGACCCATGTTTGCAATGGGTATTTGGTCTGGCGGTTGTTGCCCGAACCGCACCGTGGAAAAGGGGCGATCGCCTATCTGCTGTGTCCGTTGTTGTTGTTTGAGCAAGTGTGTTCCGCCCATGTGGATGTGTTTATGTCTACGAGCATTTTGTTAACGGCGTTGTGTTTAGCCCAACGGCACTATGCCACGGCGTTTTTGGGATTGTGGGGGGGCTTTTTGGCCAAAACGGTGCCGCTAATTTGGTTGCCCTTGTTGGGGTTGTTTCTCTTGCGGCAGCGCCAGTGGCGGGCTTTGGCCTGGGGGCTGGTGGCCTCGGTGGCGGTGGTGGCGGTGTTGACGGTGACGGTGCTGCCGACGGTGGCTGCATGGCGGAGTTTGCTGAATCCGGGGGTGGTGGGGCAATATCAAGCGTCGATTCATGCGTTGGTGCGGGCGTTGTTAGAAACCTTGCCCTTTTTTCTGCCAGATGCCCCCAAAGCCAGTGAATATCGCTATTTCTTACTTCAGCTTGCGAAATATACTTTGTCTATCTTTGCGGCGTTTTATACGTGGACGATTTTCCGCATCTTTCAGCGATCGCCCTACACAACGGCGGTGTTGTTAGAAGACATGGGCTGGGTGGCGGTGGTGTTGATGGTGTATTCCACGTCTTGGCTGATGCCCTGGTATGTCTCCAGTTTGTACGCGATCGCGAGTCTGCTACCGGGGGCGCGGTTGTTTAATCTCACGGTGTTGTTGTTTGGGCTATCGAGTAGCGCGAGTTATTGGCTCCAGAATGATTCTGGCCTGCGGAGTTTGGTCTCCATTGGCCTACCGACCCTGGCGTTGCTGCTAGGGCCGCTGGTGCTGCGGTCAACCCCAAAAACGATGGTGTCGCTGTCTACAGAGCCATAAGGATCGCAATCAAGCCCGTTGGATGGCGCGATCGCCGCTGACGATACCTCTGCCCCGCAGCCATCCTGGGGTTGCCTCAAGCTCAAGCTCCAGGCAACCCGCTCAGGTGGGTAAAAACAGGGATAAGTCCAAGTGGGGTTCAATGCTTTCCGCCAGGACATCCAGCAACATTTCCCGCTGTTCGCGATAGTTGGCGACGCCTGTGGGCAATGACTTGAGGCCCCGCTGGGCACGTAAACGGTTTAACCAGGCCCGTCGCCAGGGGCCATTGTCAAAAATGCCGTGGAGATAGGTGCCCCAGGTGGCTTGGCTGTCGTCCACAATGCCGAGGTTAGGATCGTCAAAAAGGTGGTTAATCCCGGCGGCATCTTCCATGAGGCGCGATCGCCCCTGGTGAATTTCGTAGCCGGTGACGGGTAATCCCTCTTGGGGGTAGTTGGAACTGACGATGCGTTGACGGGCAATGCGCTGGCCAGCGATCACGGTTTTGATCGGCAAGAGGCCCAAGCCTTTGTAACGGCCTTCGTGGCCTTCGATGCCTTCTGGATCGGCCAGGAGGTTGCCCAGCATTTGGTAGCCGCCACAAATCCCCAAAACGGTGCCCCCGGCAGCTACGTAGTTTTGGATTTCTTCGGCCATGCCCGTTTTTTGCAAGACCAGCATATCGGCGATCGTGGTTTTGGTGCCGGGAATGATGACCGCATCAGGATGGCCCAAGGGGGGTTTGGGGTTGATGTATTTCACCGAAACTGAGGCTTCGGCTTCGAGGGGGTCAAAGTCGGTGAAGTTGGAAATGCGCGGCAGCCGAATGACGGCGATATTTAAGTCAGCGTTGGCGTGGGTGCTTTTGGCATCAAGCAGGCTGAGGGAATCTTCGGCGGGGAAGGCTTGTTCTAACCAGGGGATAACGCCGACGACGGGGATGCCTGTCCGGTTTTCAAGCCAGTCAATGCCCGATTGGAGGAGCGATCGCTGCCCCCGAAATTTGTTGATCACCACCCCTTTGATCAACGCTCGTTCGTCGGGATCTAGTAGTTCCAGCGTTCCAATGACATGGGCAAAAGCCCCGCCCCGATCAATGTCTACGACGAGCATTGTCGGCGCGTTTAAGTGCTTGGCCACCCGCATGTTGGTTAAATCGCGGTGTTTGAGGTTAATCTCGGCGGGACTGCCTGCCCCTTCGCACACCAGGAGGTCAAAATCGTCGGCCAGCCGATGGAGGGATTCGTCGATCGCCCGCCACCCCATATCAAAAAACTGTTCGTAATAGTCAGCCGCCGCCACTCGCCCGATCGCCTTGCCTTTGAGGATGACTAAGGAGGTCATGTCACCTTGGGGTTTCAGCAAGATGGGGTTCATCTCGATGGTGGGCGTGATGCCTGCGGCCCATGCCTGTACTGCCTGCGCATGGCCAATTTCGCCACCCCCGTTGGTGACGTAGGCGTTTAGGGCCATGTTTTGGCCTTTGAAGGGAGCAACGCGCCACCCCCGACGGCTCAAAATGCGGCAGATCGCAGTTGTGATGAGTGATTTTCCAGCATGGGATGTTGTTCCCACGACCATCATGGCTTTCATTGAGAACCTCCCGACCACTGTTGTTTCATGCTGCCGCTCCAAATGCTGTGTTTTAGAAGGGAAGTCGCACCCAACGTTGCCAACGGTTTGCTACGCGATCGCCCCAGGTTGGGGTCATGCGGATTGGCCGTGCTTGCTGCCGCCACTGTTCAACGATTTGCCGCCCCAAAGGCGTAACCCGAAAGCTATCGGTCAACCCTTGCCCATCGACTTCGCGCCGGAGTAAGCCGACCTGGATCAGCCAGAGGAGTTCACTTTCGGCCCGGAGTTCGGCTAAAGGGGTTTCGGTGTAGTGGTTTTGGACTCCGGCCTTGGCCGCGATCGCCTGGAGGGACACGCTTTCAGTCATCATCGCCTGGTATAACGCTGGCCGGAAAGGGGCACACCGCATGGCTCGTTCGGCTCGAAGGATGGTTTTGGGCGAGTAGTGAATTGGTCGGGAAACGGACGCAGTTGCAGTCATGCTGATATCCAAAGGGCCAATAGGCTAGAGAACGAAAAACAGATGCAGTACTAATTTACTCAAAAAGCGCACCTAAAAGCAGGGTTTAGGTCAGAATCGAGGCTGAGATTAAAGCGCAGATCACATTTTTGGGTAATTTTGGCTGAATGGATCGGGCCAGTTTGATGGTTTGCGTCAAAAGTCTGACCACTGAAGGACTGCATCTATATATTATTCAATTTCTTTGAACTCGGAATGCTGGATTCAGCGGAATCTTACGATCGCCGCCTAGTAATCTACTCTCGAATGCGAGTTGCGCGATCGCAAAAGCAAAAGATCACTTGGGTTTAATATTGAATACGGCGACGACGTTCTGCTTGCTTGCGATCGCGCCAAAACCATTCGTCATCGGTGAGGCGTTCGGCCATTTTGAGTCGCTCGATCGCCCATTGATTATATTCCGAATTCAGCTCACAACCGAGCCAGCGCCGCCCCAATTGTTCCGCCACAACCAGCGTTGTCCCTGCACCGGAAAAGGGATCTAAGACGAGATCGCCCCGGCGGGAAGATGCTAAGACAAACCGCCGCATGAGGGCTTCTGGCTTTTGGGTAGGATGGGGTGTTTTTTCGGGCATTCCGTTGCACGTTGTCGGAATTTCGATCACATCTTTGGGCTTAGCCCCGCGTGGATTGGGGTGCCAGGTTGGGGGGCGATCGCTGGTTTGCCGTTGGGTATATTGACTGGTTTGGGCCTGGGGATGTTCGGGATATTTTAAGGTGTGGCGACCATAGGGAATCCGCACGTCATCCACATTAATTTTGGGGGCTTCCGTTTTGCGGAATAGTAGAATGCTTTCGTGCGATCGCCCCCAATCTTGGCCCAGATTTGCTTTGTTCTTGTAGTACCAAACCAGCCAGCGGCAATGGGGAAATAACTGACTGGCAGGGCGTTTGAGGTCAGCCAGAATTTCAGAAAATCCCATAATATAGAGCGCACCAGTGGGTTTTAAGAGTGTAGCGGCGGCAGTAATCCACTGCATTGACCACTCTAAATAAACCTCATGGGAGGCAAAGCTGTCCCAGGTGGCTTTGCTTAAGTTGTAGGGGGGATCGGCGATGATCAAATCTACTGACTCTGGTGCGAGGGTGGGCAACCAGACCAGTGTGTCTCCACAAAATAAGGTGCCGTTGGAATGCTGGTATGCGATCGCGACAGAATTAGCCACGGGTTGAATTCAAATTACGACACAGTTCGCCATTTTTGTAAGTAAGCACATCCGACATTACGACACAAAAATTTGACTAAAATTTCAAGAGAAAAATTAGCCTGACTAAACTCGCTCAACACCTAGAGGAAAGCCAGTTTCACGCCAGGAGTTAAGTTTTTTTACACAAATAACTCGATTTTCTACGCTAGGCACATCATGGTGGGTTTTGATATTTTTAGAAGTAGCTTCATCTGTTGTTTACCTCGACCATTAAATATGAAAACTTCTGGTTTGGCACATTTTTCTGGTGCTCGGAATGGTGCGCGGAAAAGTGCAACTGCCGCGATCGCTGCCCCGGTTCGATCTCCCTTGTCGAAATTCCTCAAATTTGGCCAAGGGTATTGGCTGGGGCTGATCCTGGCTGGGTTGGGGTTGGGGTTAGCCGCAGAGCGCACTCAGGCTCAAATTGTGTATTACGAGCGCCCCGTGAGCACCACCGTAGACGGTGATGGGTATGTGGCAACGGCCTCTGGGATTGGCTTAAATATTCGGTCTGGCCCTGGTTTAGAGTATCCGGTGATTGGCGGGATTTACGACGGCACAGCGGTCAAGTTGGAGGGGGCGGTGACCCGTGCCGATGGCTACACCTGGCAGCAAGTGTCGGATGGTGGCTACGTTGCGACGGAATATGTCACGGGCTCAACGGTCAATGTGTCTTACGATCCCTGTGGTCGCCCAACTTCTGCCTGTGGTGGGCCGGCTGAGGTAGTGCAAATCAGCTATCGTCCAGTTTCTACGCGCAGTGGCCCTTATACAGTGGCGGTGCCGGGGAATGATGCGGCAACCTTGCGCCGAGTTCGGTCTGCCGGGTTCCAAGATGCTTATCCCGATCGCGCGCGGGAGGGGGGTTTTGTGAATGCGGGGAGTTTTGCCAGCTACGAAGCGGCGAATGCATCCAGTGCCTATCTCCGGACGCAGGGGTTGGATGCACGGGTAATTTACAAGTAGGGGGATCAGTAGGGGCTTGGCAGGGGCGATCGCGCAAATTCCAGTCAGAATCTTAATCGATTGCCCCCATTGCGTTACCTGCAATCCATCCAGTAGTCCAAGCGCTTTGAAAATTGAAGCCGCCAGTAATCCCATCAATATCAAGGATTTCGCCAGCCAGGTACAGCCCTGGACATTGACGGCTTTGCATGGTTTTGAAGTCTACTTCTTTGAGGAGTACGCCGCCACAGGTTACAAATTCGTCTTTGAATGCGCCCTTCCCGGTGACACTGTATTGGCCCTGAGTGAGTTCTTGCAGCAGTTGGTTGAGGAGTTTGTTGGACACTTCGGCCCAGCGAGTTTCGGGGGGAATGCCGATAAAGGTGAGGAGTTTTTCCCATAGGCGACGGGGAATGGGCACAGGACAGTTGGCAACCACAGATTTGTGCGCCAGTTGCGATCGCACGGCTTGCAATTGTTGCCGCATGACTTCGGGATTGGATTGGGGCAACCAGTTAATTTTGAGGGTGGCTTGGTAGTTGTGCTCGTGGAGGGCGCGGGCAGCCCAGGCTGAGAGTTTCAGCACGGCGGGGCCACTGAGTCCCCAGTGGGTAATGAGCACGGGGCCGCTTTGCTCGAAGGTGTGTTTTCCTGCCACGAGCTTGAGGTGGGCGGGGTTGACAGCCACTCCGGCCAGGTCTTGCAAGCGGCGATCGCAGAGATTAAAGGTGAACAGTGACGGAACGGGGGCGGCGAGTTGATGCCCCAGAGATTGGGCGATCGCGTAGCCTTGGGGATTGCTGCCTGTGGCCAGCAAGAGGCGATCGGCCTGGAATTGGTGGCCAGACTTCAGATAAATCGTAAATTGGGCCTCCTGGTGGCGTACCGCTTTCACCACTGCCCCCGCCCAGACTTTGACGTGGGCGCGTTCTGCCGCCTGAACCAAGCAGTTCACAATCGTCTCGGATGTGTCGGTGCTGGGGAACATCCGTCCATCGGCTTCGGTTTTGAGGTGCACCCCCTGTTGGGCAAACCACTCGACGGTGTTTTGGGGTTGAAACCGGGCAAAGGCTCCGCGCAAGGCTTTGCTACCTCTGGGATAGTTTTGGACGAGTAAGGCCGGATCAAAGCAGGCATGGGTGACATTGCACCGTCCACCACCAGAAATGCGGACTTTGGCCAGGGGGGATTTGGCCGCCTCCAACAGGGTGACGCGAGTTTCGGGATGGGCCTGAGCGCAGGCGATCGCCCCAAAAAATCCGGCAGCCCCGCCGCCAATAACGACAACTTCTAATCGGTGAATGGGCTTTGGATTGGGCACAATGAAAGTCCTACAACGTCAGGTCTTGCCCCACGGGTATTGCCCACAGGCTGGGTTTGGGGCCGGAAGCCTCTAAATTCTAGTCGGTTATCTCGTTGGTTAAGTCGGCTTGTCAGTTAAATCAGCTCGCTATCCAACAAAAAGTTGCGGCAAGTCAAGACAGGGGAGTCTAACCGATGGTTCATGGGGCATTCTGCCCGTCCACACTGTTCGCAGTTGGCGGGGTGGGGCAAGACTTCGTCGCAGGCGGGGTACAGGCTAATCCCTTGTTGTACAAAGGCTTGGGCTTCTAAGTCTGACAGGCGATCGCAAATTAGAATGGCTGTAGAAATCTGGAGGGCTGCTCGTTGCTGGTTCACGTCCCGCAGCGTGGCCGCAAAGCCCCGTTGTTCTGCCCGAATCACGATCAACACTTTTTGGGGCAGGCTGGTAAAACAGTCGGGTTGCTCCCGTTCAAAAAAATCTTTGTATTGCAGGGTCAGGGTGCCATCGGGATAGTGGAAGGCCCGAATACAGCGCTGGAATGGCAGGGTAAATTGCCCATTTGCATCGAGTTTGTACCACCAGGATTTGTACCAAGCGTAATGGGGCAGGCGCAGAATGTCGTTGATTTGCTCGGGCAAAAAGCCTGCGTTGCTCAAGCGGGCGATCGCCAACGCTAACGGTAAATGTTCGCCTAAGGTGTGCAACCCCGACTCGTGCTGCACCATCCGGGCCAGGTCTTTACTCTCTTGCTGATCAAACCAGGAGCCAGACCGCTTTGAGGGCGAGGCTTTGGGCAAGGGGGAAGACGGTGCCAAAATACAGCGAATCGCTTCAAACTGGACGACGGCATCGGCTGATTGCTGGGGATTAATGGGGATGCCAACTTCGCTAACCACGGCCCCAATGTGATCGACGGGGGCAATGGGGGGAGTGCATTCTGCCAGCAAGGACTTGAGCGCGATCGCATCGGCGATGGCCAATGACACCTGAATCCGATCCCGCACATTTTCTGCATGGGACTGCCGATCAACTGCATAAAACAGGGGATTATTCATGGGTTGCGCCCCTTCTCGATCCGCGATCGCACGGCAGACCTGGGCTATGCCAAGCAGTCAGTGCAGAGCTGGTGTTGACATTCTGGCAGAAGTTCCCTCTGTCTGGGCAATTCGTTGAACTCTCTTAATATGCGCTCAGCCCAAACCCAGGCTTGTGAATGGGCGATCGCCTGCTGTTAGGGGAGATTCCTCTTTCGGGAACCGCTATTTACTCAATATCCATTTCAATGCGGGCGACCCCAGTGCCTGCATAGTAGTTGGCCAAGATCTGGCGGTATTGATAGCCCTGTTCGGCGAGGCCCAACGCACCAATCTGGCTCATGCCCTTGCCCTGGAAGGCTTCCATCACAATGTCATCAGTTGCGGCATACAGCGATTCCACCACGTCGCCGCGATAGCTGACAAATTCGCCACCCGTTGCGTTCACCGCTTGCCTGGTCGTGTCTGCCTCGGCTTCTACTCCTTTGTAGACCTGGAAATATTCGTCGTTACCCAGGTCGTACAGGTCTTTTTTGACGGGTTTGAGATGATAGGTCAAGGCATACGATCGCGCGGCTACAGCTTGGGCTTTGAGGGCTTCCATTGGCCAACTGGGTGACACTTCGGCCCCGACAACGCTGTAGAGGTACTGTTGCAAATTCACATGGTTTACAACCCAGAGGCGACTATCTTTGGCCACAACCAGAATTTGGCCCCGATAGCCGCGATCGCCCACATAGGTAATCCCACCGGGTGCCGGACTGATCCAGATAATGGAGGGCAATTGCGACCCATCCAGGGCGATCGTTGGGCCATCGGCCTGAACGGTGTGCTGGCTCTTGGGCGAGAGCTGATACAGAGGTTTGCCCGTGTCCACATTGATGATATCCCCGCCAGCAGAGGTGCTGATAGGCAAGGAACTCACCCCATTGTGGATAAGCACGCGCATTTCAATAGCCGAGTCGGCAGACATGTTCAAAACCGAGGGCACGGGCTGCGACGTGACCGCTTGCTTGGCCGCAGATTGGGCGGGGGCCTTTTTCTGGGGGGCAGGAGTCGGCGCAGCCGCTGGTTTGATCAACGTGCTCTGGAGGTTGGAAGGGAGGGCGATCGCCACCTTGGGGAGCACCGGAGCCAGGGCTGTTGGCTCGGCGCTGGTGCCGCTAGAGAAGGAAACCTGTTGGTTGAGCAGGGGAATACCGACAATGGGGATTAGGCTAAGAGCGGGCATCACCACCCACGGATTCACCTTGACCCAATCCACGATTGCTTGCCATTTCATGGTTTTTTACCCACCCTTGTCTCACAACCATCATGCTCCTAAGCATTCTAGCGTTGTAAATCCAAGTTGCTAAAATTCGTGCTGTCAAATATGTGACAGTTTTTTAGCTGGAACAGGGGCGATCGCAACCCTTAACACCGCCGGACTTAAGACTGGATGGGCACTAGCCGCCGTTTAAACTCAGCAATTAATTCCGCTTTTGTTCGTTGTTTCTGGCCCACATTGAGATAGTGATCGGCCAGGGTGTCTAAGTCTTTGTTCAACACCAACCGCCCCACCGCCATTGACCCAATGCCAGTGAAAACAAATCCATCATGTTTGGCATATTCTGGCAATTTGCTGTGAAAATATTCCGGTAGTCGATACCAGGGCATGGCTGGATTTTCGTGATGCTCAATGTGATAGCCATCATTAAAATTGCCAGCATTGGTTGGGGTGTTGATACAGGTAAAGGTGGATTTATAGGTGTTGGTTGGATCGTCGGGATCAACGAAGATATGTTGTTTCCAATTTCCCTGCATGAGGGCAAAGGAAATCACGGCCACAGGCAACAGAAACACAAAGGTTGTCGCGATCGGACGATAGAAAAACAAAATGGCAATTATGGTAAAGAATAAACCTTCTCCCACAATGCAACGCGCCATAACTTGATAATTTTGCTTGCGGAAGAGGACGTAGGGGAGTTCAACCCAAATCGCGATCGCAAACCGCAACATATACAGAAAATGGTGCCATTTCGAATCGCGCTGATAGGGCATTGTTGAGCTGAGGTCGTAGGGCATCGTATTGTTTTCACTATGATGCATGGCAATATGGTGGGCGTAATACATCCACGGTGGAATGCCAAATAAGGCACAGAGAAAACTGGTATTAACGTGTTTTAGAAATCGCCATTTTTTGTTAAAGATTGGCGTATGGGTTGAGTAGTGCAGCGCCAAGATAAACGATCGCGCATAGGTTGTAATGTGAAAATAAAAATACCCAGCACCTAATGCCGCAATCCAAAAACCATTGAGCCAACCTTCTAATAAATACAATCCCAGGATCATGGGCAGGCTCGTCAGCAAGATATTGATCATGACCAACAAGATGTAGATGTTTTGCTCTTGTTGGCCTTTGAGAAGATGGGTGATGCACCACTTTTGGATTGGTGGGGGTAATTCAAACAAATGTTCGCGACGGGGCTGTTCTATATCTAATTGATTCAGGTTTGTCGCAAGCTGAAAATGCGTTAAGTTCATGCAAAATCCCATGTTTAAAATTACGACTGAGCCAGGAATAACGACCCATCCTCAGGCATCTTACACCGTCCAATCTGGGCAATCCGTGGATTGAGCGGGCGATCGCCTGGAAATTGCCGGAAAAAATGTTTTGTTAATCCCTTGTTAGTCCCTGACCGCAAAGGGGCGAAGGGTGGTGGTGGCTTTGAGGTACAGCGGGTGGCGGGGTTGGCCCTGTTGGGTATGGCCCAGACAATAGAGGGGGACAGTGGCGCGGAGGAGGTGGACAACGGCCCGATCGCGATCGCCCAGAGAGCCCCAATTGCCCCAGGCAAGGACGATGGAGTCAGCCCGATGAGCCAAACTCAGGAGATGGGCATCGTTATCGGCCCCGATGGGATCGGCGGCGGCTTTGAGCTGTGTGGGGTGCACTGCCCGGAAGGCAAAGAGATTCATCACCTCGATCGCCCCAAAGCCCCAGGTTTGGGCAAACCCCAGGCAACGCCGAATCGTTGGGTCATTGGCTGTGGCATCGGCCCGACTGGGATTGAGCATGATAAACCCCAACCGGGGCAACCTCCTATTCCACTCGCGCCAGAGGCGGTAGCGATAGGTTGCGGTGGCATCAAACTCTGCGCCAGAAAGGATGGCCACGGGCGCTTCCCGCTTGCTACACGACGGGGGCATGGCCGGGATATACCGCATGGACATATTCACTGCCCGCTTCGGGAAACCCCCGACGATAGGCGGCGGCTTCTGGTTGGCCCCAGCCCAGTTGCAGGATGAGTTCTAGCTTGCGGCCCTGGCCTTGCTGGCTGAGGGTGGCCCACTCCGATCGCTGCTGGATTCGCTCGACATGGACTGGGGCGATCGCCTCGTGGGCTTTGCCTGCACTGAGACTCAAGTAGAGATCCATCCCCACGGTGATTTGTCGCCAAAAATCGCAGAGCCGCGGTTTGAAGGCGCGCAGGATTGCCAAATCTTCGGGGAGCGCCACTAGCTGATCGTGCACTTTGGGGAACTGGAGTTGGCGATCGCCCACAATAAACTGATGCCAGACCATCCCAGACACCCCATGATCCCGTTGATATTGGTGGACTGCTGCGCGGAAATCGTTGTAAGCGGCAAACTTTTGAAAGCCTTCCGGGCGCAAAAACTTGTCCAAAAATGGACTGCCCGAAAGACTCACTGCTAGATTCAGCCGTTGCCCGTTCATGCAGGCCCGCCGCTCGTCAGCCAAAATGGCAATCAAATCCTCGGTGCTGTAGCAATGAGTCATCCGGTTGGCTCCTTGTCAAAGTCAACCTGGGCGAGACGGGGACGGGGGGATGAAGACCACGGCACGAAGACTAGCCTCCAAACATTTGCTGCTAAACCGTGTCTTGAGTATGTCTCAGGCCAATGCAGCCTGTCACGGGGATCCAGAACCTTGTTCACGGGTTGTTACTAAAGTTCGCGTTTTGAGCCAATGTAGAGGCAGACTCCCCGCCCAGGAGGTAGCGCAGGCTACGACTTAACCAATTCGGTATTAATTTCGTTGACCGGACGGCGTTTAAGCTCGACGGATTCGGCTCGGGGCAATAGATCAAACACTTGGCGGAAGACATCATCAACTTGCTCAAAGGCAAGGTCGCCAGCCTGGTTGAAGATGACTTTGCCAGTCTCATCAAAAATTACCGTTTGCGGTACAACGCCTTTGTAGTAGTAGCCCGGTGCGGTTTTGTCGTTGGTTTTGCCCTGGGGCAAGGAGTCAACCCGCAGGAGGATAAAATCTGTGACTCGTCCGTAGAAGGCTTGGAGTTGGGATAAGACGGTGGCATAGCTTTTGCAGTCGCTGCTGTCATCCACATAAAACACGAGCAGCGTTGGGGAAGGCCGTTTGAGGGCTTCTTGGAAGGTAATTTTGGGGGGCACCAGGGAGCCATTGCCAGCGTAGAGGGCAAAGATATCGCCATCAAAGCGATCGTCGTTTAGCCCTGCGATCGCCGCTGGGGTATGCATCCAGGTCAGACTGCTGAGCACAATCAGGAGACTCAGGGCGAGCGACCAGACAAACCGCCCAGCGCACCAGCGAGATAAATGGGCAGGGAGCCAACGAAACCGAGAAAAGGCCATAACGATTGTGTCTTCAGTAAATTGATCGATAGATTTTTGCTGCAATCTTCATCTTACTAGGGCTGGCTCCCCATCCTGTGTGCTCCAGGCTGGAACCCGTGAGGTTTCTGGGTGGCAGAGTGAATAAGGGGCAGATGCGATCGCGGGTTAGGCGGCCTAAGCTAAAGTTGTAGCGAGTTTGCTTTAGGCTATGCTAGAACTGTACCTGAAAGCAGGATGCGCGACAGTTTGGGTGTGATCGGTGGCGATCGCAAACGAGCGGTCAGGCGCGATCGTTCCCCAGCGGGCAAGCTGACTTCCATCCACTGTAAACGCCAACACCTCACCATCGACAATAGTGGAATCAAAAATAGTGGAATCAAACGGCGCAAGGATTAGCCTGTAGCGTTTTGCTGAAAGTTTTGGTTGCCTGTCCCGTTCTGCCTTTAGCGGTTCAACCTGTGTTCAAAGGGCCAACTAAATCCCCGCAAGGGTGTGTTTAGCTGGATGGCGAAGCTGGGATGATGGCTGGGCCACCCAGGCTGGCTGTTTCCTCGTGGTATTGCTCATTGCCGTTTATTCAATTCTTCTGGTTAAAGTTGCCTTGCTATGACTCACGATACTGTTGCCCTGAAACCGATTCGCTCCTTCGAAGAAGCGGTTGAGCGCTGTCAGACCTTGGGGATGCGGCTCAGTCGTCAGCGACGCTACATTCTTGAACTGCTCTGGGATGCTCACGAACATCTGTCAGCGCGGGAGATCTACGATCGCCTCAATCTCCAGGGCAAAGATATTGGCCACACTTCGGTTTACCAAAACCTGGAAGCTTTATCGAGCCAGGGTATTATCGAGTGCATTGAGCGATCGGACGGGCGACTGTATGGCAACATCAGCGATTCCCATAGCCATGTCAATTGCCTGGATACCAACCAAATTTTGGATGTGCACGTTACCTTGCCGGAGGAGCTGATCCAGCAAATCGAAGCCCAAACAGGGGTGCGAATTACGGACTACCACATTGATTTCTATGGCTATCGCAGGGCGGCTGAAGCCTGACCGGATCGTTTGCTATCCCAATCGGGGTTCGCGATCGGTGGCTCTGCGATCGCCCTGGGGCTGGCCCCTCGCAACCCAGACCGTGTTAAATCCTGTCGGAGACGCTCCATTCTGGAAGTGAGCTTATACAATAGCGGCAAACTCTCATGATTTGTGGGTTGCGGGGATAGCGGATCAGGGGTCGGTTGACCGGACGTGGGCCGCTGCTCTGGCGATCGCCGGATCACTACGCCGTACGAGGAAAACGCTGTAATCATGGCAAGACGGGCAATCGAGCAATTTCGTCCGCAACTTCGATCAACCTCCCAACCCGCTAAACAGGGCCAACCTGCTCCGCCTCCGCCTGCTCCGGCCAATCCGTCTTTGGTGTCTCCGGCCTCGGAGCCTGGAGCCTGTGCTGACCCGTCTACGGCTGATGGGGCGATCGCCAGTTCCCCGCCGTCGGTCGTGGTGTCGTCTCGGCCTCGGCGCACCGTCATCCAACAATTACGCCGGGGGGCCAGGGTCATTGGGGTGCCCCTGGTGTGGATGGGGGTGCTGGCATTTTGTGGGGGCACGGCGTACTCGGCCTACACCTGGTTAACGGATACATCGCCCATTCCTGATTGCGATCGCCTGTGGTTTTTCTCCCGCGATGCCGATAAACTGTATTGCGCGGAGCAGGCCATCCAACAAGAAGGCTCAGATAAGGCGTTGTTGGCGGGGTTGGAACTGGCAACCCGAATTCCCGATTATCATTACCTCCATCAACGGGCGGCCCAATTGCAAAAGCTCTGGTCAAATCAAGTAGTGCAGGCAGCCCAAGACCGGGCGCTGGACGGTGACTTGGCTGGGGCGATCGCCCTGGCGAAGCAACTGCCACCGGGGAATCCGGCCTATCGAGATGCAAAAAATTTGGTGCTGGAATGGAGCAACCTGCGCGATCGGGAAGCCGAATTGCTAGCCAAGATTGAAACCGCCTTGCAAAAACGCGACTGGGCTGCCGCTGAAGCTGTGGTGCAACCCGAATCAGCCGCCATCAGCGAGTATGAACGCCATCAGCTCAATCGCCTGACCGAACGCATCGTGTCGGAACGGGTGGCCTATAACCAACTCCGGCAGTTGCGCCAATTGGTGGAACAAAAGCAGCCGGGGGATCCTTTGCCCTTGGGGCGGGCGATTCAGTTGGCTTTGCAAATTAATCCCAAAACCTATGTGAGCCAAGCTGTGCGGGGGGATATTGAGCGCTGGAGCGGTTTCCTGGTGCAGATTGCCGATGCGCAACTGGCGAAGGGCAATTTGAATGGGGCGATCGCCACGGCTCAATGGCTCCCAGAAACGGCACCGTTAACCCCCAGTGTGCGCCATTTGGTGTGGGTGAACCGGGCGCAACATTTGGATTTTGGTGCCCCCACGAAATCACCGACGGCGGAGCAGTTGTGGCAATTGTCAATGGCGGTGTCGTCGCTGCGGCAAATTCCGCTGAATAGCCCCCTCTATGCTGCGGCGCAAGGATTGGCCCAAGGATTGGAAAAGCACCTGCAAGATGCAACGCAGTTGAGTTTGGCGCAGGTAGCGGCCAACACCCAACAACAACCTTCGTTGCAACTGGCGATCGCGCTGGCGGGGTCGATTTCGCTGGAGCGGCCCCGGCGACTCCAAGCCCAGACTTTGATGGCAGAGTGGCGGAATGATAGCCAACGGGTTGAAGATCGACCTTACTTGATGGCGGCGCGGCAGGTCGCCAAGTCGGGCGTGGTCAAAGATTTGCAGGCGGCGATCGCCCAGGCCAGTCAAATTAAACTGGGACGGGCCTTGCGGCCAGAAGCCCAGGCGGCCATTTTTGACTGGAAACAAAAAATCCAGATGATTGAAGATCAGCCCATCCTGGCCCAGGCCCGCAAACTGGCCCAACAAAAGCAACTGGGCAATGCGATCGCCCAGGCGGCAAAGGTACCCTATGGGCGGGCGTTGTATCCAGAGGCTCAGGCGGCGATCGCAGAATGGACGCGGCAAATTCAACTGACTGAGGACCAGCCCATTTTGGCCGAAGCGAGAATGTTGGCCAGTCAAAATCGCTGGGGCGCGGCGATGGATGTGGCTTACCAAATTGCCCCCGGACGGGCTTTATACAACGAAGCGCAAAAGTCGATTGCTGATTGGGCTGCCCGACTGGCAACGGAGCGATCGCGGGATGACAGTGAACGGTATGCCCGCAGTGGAGAAGACGCTGAACTACCCCGCAGCGATCGCGATCGGCGTCGGCCCTACCGCTAATCTCACGGCTGTGCTGTCGGTCTGGCTGTTCCCGTTCCGGTGTTTTCGCAGCGATAGTGTTGATAGCGATAGCCATCATCGGACAGGAGTTTAGAAATGGGCACACACCCGGCCTCTGCCAATGCGGCTTGGGATGGGGCATTGGCTTCGCTGCGAAAGTTGATGCGCCAAACATCCAGGGGCCGGGGTAGTTCGGCTAGGGCTTGCCGGAGGGGGGCGATCGCGGTGCTGCGGTCATCGCCGTCGTAGTGGGCCAGGAGAAATTGGGTTTGGGTGGCGATCGCTGGATTTAAGCGCCGTAATTCCCAGGCGACCCCCATCAACCGTCCGGTTTGGCCATGATTGCGGTGGGGAATGGCGACCAGGGTTGGTCCACGGAAGTCGGCGGCAATGTGCTGGGCCACCAAATCGGGTCGGTGGGGTTTTTGGTAGCCCCAATCGCCGCTTACCGTCAGGCCGCCCAAGCCCGTCAACAGCACGACGATCGCGATCGCCCACGGGCCAGGAATTTTGGCTGGGCACCTGGGCACCACGGGCATGGGGATGGTCTCCACTGCGGCTAGGGCTGCACCAACGAGGACGAGCACTGCGGGAAAGTAAAAAAACTGGTACCGAAACACACTGGCGACATTCACGCCGCCACCAAAGGTCAGGAGCCAGTAGAAGCCGATCGCCGCGATGACGATTCCACTCAGCAGCAGGGTTGGTAATTGGGCCAGGGGCGATCGCCAGAGTTGCTCTACCCCCCGGATAAACCAGGGCACTGTTACCAGCAATCCGCCTGCCACCGTGATCCCAGACAGCACCACCACCCAGGTGGGTACGGCTTGAATGGGCAACAGATACAGCATGGTGATCAATCCGGCGAGCGATCGCAAAATTTGATCGACCCAACTGGAATTGTCAAATTCCCCTGATTGCAACCAGCGGGTGAGATCTGCCCGATGAATGGTTTGCAACACGGGGAGCCACACCAACACCGTTGCTGCCGTTCCCAGGGCCACACTGGCTAACCGCCAACCATTAGCCCGCACCGCGATCGCCAGTTGGGCAAGCTCTTTGAATGGTTCAGGGGCTTTGGCCTGGTGTCGGCGACACCATTCTGCCAGCAGCCCTAACCCCACCACTACAACCCCTTCAGTGAATAGGGCAAACACGACGAAATAATGGGTGGCAAAGCCCAGACCGTTGACCAAAATCCACGCAATACACAGCTTCCAGGAGATTCGCTGGCCTTGGGCCAACCGCCGCAGGGCGATCGCCAACCCCATCAACGACCCAATAATCCAGCCCACAGCTAAGGTGTAATGCCGTGCTTCCTGGGCGAGATAAATTCCAAAGGGCGACAGCGCCATCAACACCGCCGCCAAATGCCCCACCCGTTTGGATTGAAACAACAGCCAGCCCAGGCCAAACATGGCGGGAACTGTGAGCACGCCGATCGCCGCAGACAGCGATCGGGCGGCCCCCAAAGACACCAACCCCGACTCTGCGGGAAACAGGTTTAACCACAGGTGCGATAGCGCAAAATACAACGGGGGGTGGTTGCTTTCGGTGAGCAAGTTGTGGATAACGGTGCCCACGGATGCCGTCGGATTGACCTGTAACGGTTGCAACAAGGCCGACCAGGATAGCACCTGATCCAACGGCACTGAGGTATAACTGTTACCCAGGCTGAAAATCAATGTCGAAAATTCATCGGCCCACAGCGCTTTGCTTTCGAGATTCGTAAACCGCAATACTGCCGCCAAGCTCATCCAGATAACGATCAAAAACAAATGCATTGCCCTGTGCGACCCATCGCCTTCAGAATAGGGCTTCGGATTTTTCTCGTAAAGGGTCGGGAATGCTCAGCGTGGAGTTTCTCAGCGTATAGTTATTGATGCGACTCGTGACCTGCCGCCCATGACCTCTCAAGCTCTCCCCTCTCTGAATTTGATGCTGATTGATGCGGATGCGGCGTTTCGCCAGGGCTTTATTGCATGTTTGCGGCCCTATCCCAGTTTGCAGGTGGTCTTAGAAGCCGATTCGCGGGCAGCGGCGCGGCACTGGTTCCAAATCAATGCGACGCGATCGCTCGATTTGGTGTTGCTCAGTTTAGATTTTGAGCTGGCACCCCAGGGGAAAAATGTGGCGATCGCCCTCTGCCAGGAACTGCATACCCGCTATCCCCATTTGCCGATTTTGGTCATGAGTACCCATCGGGAGGCGGCCCTCCTCACCCAAGCCTTGCAAGCCGGGGCCAAAGGCTATATCCAAAAAGGCAGTGTCGTGGCGGATATGGTGATCGCCATTCAGCAAGTCGCTGCCGGACGCACCTATTGGGATCAGGGGATGGAAACCATTGTGCAAGCCCTGGGGCAAACAGGGGCGATCGCCCCTGCCCCTGTTCCACCCCGATCGCCCCTGCAACGGCAACTGACCAACCTGCGCCAAACGGCACGGGTTTCTGGTTTGCACCAAATTGACCGGGCGATCGCCAATCTCAATCAACAACTCACCGAACCGACCCTGGCCCCGCTGGATTACCTGTTTCTCTCGGGGCGTCGTCGCGAACTCCGCGCAGCCCGTTGGCTGGTGCAGCAATTGCTGAGTGCCTCACCAGAACCGACCCCTAAACCCCGCGATCGGGCAGACCAGGCACCCCCCATTTCCCCACCCCCGGCGTCGCCCCCGCCCCCAACCCCCCCGCCTGCCGCCGCCGCGCTCACCCCCAACCCCCAACCCACCAGCCTCCGCAGCATCCAGGGGGCGCTCTTCGACACCCTGTTTACCCAAATTCAGGCACCTCTCCGCAACCTGACTGAAGCGCCTCTAGAAATCGACATCCTGCGCGATGACAAAAAGCGAGAACTGTTGGTCATTATCTTGAAACGCTTTGAAGCCCTGTTGGATGAACTGCGGTTTGCGAAACTCGACCTGGCCCAACTGCTGGATAAAAGCTCGACAATTTTGCTGAACTTGTGGGAAGACAGCACCGTGGAATTTTTTGGCCGCTATGCCACGTTGACCGTCGGTAGTTCGCCTACGGAGCAGTACAACCAGCCCGAAATTGCCGTTGTCGATGTCCTACTGCGGGATGCCCCCATCGTGGAAGCGGAAATTCTGAGCAAAATTCCCCTCTTTCCCGATGTGGTGGCGCATCTGTTGTTTCAAACGCCGCTGATGGTGGATGATGCGGCCTGCAATGTAGGCACGGTGGAGGCGATGGGGCGGCTAGAGTTGGTTTTGCAAAATGTATTGCTGCAAGTGGCCAATGGTGTGGTGCAACCGCTGCTGAATCGGTTTGGGGATGTGGTGGTGATCAAGCAAAATTTCTACGATCGCCGTCTCCTGTCGAGCCGCGAAATCGAAAAATTCCGCAATAACCTCTCCTGGAAATATCGGGTGCAACGCCTGTTCAAAGAACCCACCGCCATTTTCGAGAGCCGCTACGATCTCCTCCGGTTGCAAGCGGGTGGCATTACCCAAACTGCCATCTATTCGCCCCGCAACCAGGAACTCGATACCCTGTCTGGCTCTCGCCTCGCTGTCACCCTGGCCCTGGAAGCCCGCGACGCGATCGCCCCCCGCCTGCAAGCGGCGATCGCCTTTGTCGGCAGTGGGGTGGTCTACGTCCTCACGGAAGTCGTCGGTCGGGGCATTGGTTTGATCGGGCGCGGCATCATCAAAGGCATCGGCACCGCCCTTCAAGATGTCAAGTTTAACCGGGGCAATAGTGGAGGCAGTGGCGGCGATCGCTAATCCCAGAGAAGCCAAAAAGGGGCGATCGCCCTAAAACCGGGGTTTAACCTCAGACTGCCAGACTACCATCAGACTCTGGGCATCGGCTTGAGAAATATGACCAATCCGAGCAATCAGCAGGGATTGTTCTAAACAATCTAAACGGGCCAGCCGAACAACGGAAGCCGTGCGTAAGCCACTCTGTTGCCAATCTTGCAGCAGGACATCGGTGACGGATCTTGGGGATGCAGAGGTGACAGCCGCAACAACGGTATCTTGCCCATCCAACCACAAAATTAAAACGGGACGTTTTTTGGCCGCGCTACCGTCTGTAAACAGGATTTCAGCGACCCACAAATCACCGGGTGTAATCGTCATACAATCCTTCATCGGAGGGGGCGTAGCTCCTCAGAAATGCATCATGATTCCGAACCGACACAGCAGATTGTTCAGGAGCAATCGGTTGAATTGTTACTAGCCAGCGTCCGGCTCCAATGCTGGCAATTAATTCCGGTGGTAAAGTGATCTGCTCTCCTGGTTCTAAATCAATTTCATAGGAAAGCTGGACTGGCTGGCTTTTCATGCAAGTGAACCCATAAGGTCGCATCACTCAAATTATAGCGATCGCTTACCCCGCCTCCCATTTCTTCCCCACACCCCATCGCCGCCGCCTTCCTCCCCAATTTGAATCCCATCAAGTTGAACTCAAAACTCAAACTTCTCAACTCAAAACTTTGCTATCTCTCCCCTACTCCAGGCCCAACTGCCGCTTCAACCCCTCCGGCACATTCCACGCCGTCTCCAATCCCTTTATCCCATTCCACTTAGTTTCTTCATTCCAAATAATGTTTGTCAGATTCGCATAGCTCAAATTTGTATTAGTCAAATCTGCCCCGCGCAAATCGCTACTGTCGAGGTTAGCGCTACCGAGGTCAGCACTGCCGAGGCAAGTATTGGTGAGATTGGTATTGCTGAGATTAGCGCTGCCGAGGCGAGCATCAGTGAGGTCGGCACGGGCGAGGTTGGCGCTGGCAAGCGTAGCGTAAGCGAACATGGCATGGGCGAGGTTGGCACTGTCGAGGTTGACACTATCAAGGTTAGCAAAGGCGAGAATAGCGCGGGTGAGGTTGGCGCGGGTGAGGTTGGCGCGGGTGAGGTTGGCGCTGGCGAGAAAAGCGCTGGCAAGGTTGGCGCTGGCGAGGCAGGCGCTGGCGAGGTTAGCGCTGGCGAGGTTAGCGCTGGCGAGAAAGGCCCTAACATTTTCGGTGAAAGTGGATAATGCGATCGCGTCACTGTAGTGAATCACTTTTAGCAAACGCTCAGGATATTCTTCCTCTCCATTGGGTTGACCGCTGGGATAAAACACGATCTTGTCTTTCAAATCTTCTTGCCCTTGTGCATACCGATGGAGTTCCAGCAGCAAAATCATCACATTCAGCCCCGTGTACACATCCACCTGCCGTTGTCCCGTCTCTATTCCCTGATCTTTGAGTTGCCGCATCGTTTTTTGCGGCAAGGTCGGTGGTGGATCAGCATCCATGAATTCGCCCTCGCACCAGCGGTCATAAAAGTCATTGAGTCGCTTAAACAAAGCTAGGGGCCGAAAATCAGGACTGTTGAACAACAGGACTCGCAAATACTCCACAATTTCTTGCGTCAGAATTGGTTGCCCCAACAGATCATAAATTTCCCAAGGTAGATGCTCGGCTTTAATAGCAAATTCTTGCCTTTTGCTATTGCCAGGGCGAGTCCAATCTTCCAACGCCTCTTTCAGTCGTTCGGCACACAAAAACTCACTAAAACTCTTGTGGGCAAATTCCACCGACCCGTTTCCCCCGCGTCCGGGCTGCAAATAGAATGCGGCCAAAGCGTTGCGTAAAGGGTCATCTTGTAGGCGCTGTCGAGCTGTTGCCAGTAGTTCTCTCGCCCCATCATCACTCTGTAAGCGGGCTTCAATCATGGCAATGGGGGCACATTCATGGCCTGTTTGGATCACACATAATCCTGCTTCTGCCAAAATCCGGCGCAAACTCTCCGTTTCCAATTCGGTCAAATCCCGATTTAGCCATGCTGGCCGCTGTTTTGTTAGCACCCAATCCAATGCCCGTTCGTAGATTAAGACTTTTGCCTTGGCTCCGTCAGCATCGCGAAACAAATCCAGATTTAGTTCTTCGTCCCGGTGCATGGCTGCCAGCAGATAGAGCAACAACGGTTCCTGCGCCAGTCCAGCTTCATCCTCCGACCCCCGAATGCGTTCAGGGCAACGGAGATCTTGCAAAAAGCTTTGAAATGCCTGAGCTTGGGCTGCACCCACTTGCTTTTGCCATTTACTAAACCATTGGTCTTGCAACCCTTGATTCATTGGCAAAATCTCAACCCGTGCCAAGTTCGACGGCATTTGCCGTTCAATGCTGTGCAATGACAAGGTTCTACCTGTAATTAACACTCGATGACCTTTTTCAGAATTAGCCTGACAACTTTCTTGAAACCGCCCCACCTGGCGCAAAAACTCTTCCAAACCGCCACTGGTTCGTCCCTGCATCAACAGTTCGTCAAAGCCATCTAACACAAACAAAAAGCGAATATTGGCATCGGTGAGCCAACCGGGATCATTCTTGGCAAAATCGCGATCAACCGCTTTTTTCAGCGTTTCCTCAAAATCTTTTTCCAACACCCGTACATCCCGCAGCCGAATCAAAATCGGTGTCCACTTGGGATATAGCGATTGGCGCACCGCATCTACAAACATCCGACAAAAAACACTTTTACCGCGTCCGGGGCCACCTTGAACAAACAAAACCTTGTCATTTTGCCGATCATCATTCAGCAAGGTTCCAGCCCAGTGGCCCAATTTAACTGGAGCCTTGCTTTCGTCCGGTTCCCCATCAGATTTGATTATTTGTGCTTTGAGCGGTACATAAATATCTCGAAAAGTAAACGCTTCCGCAAATACTTTTTCGTTGGGTTGGGGCTGAATTTTTTCCTCTAAATACAGGTCAATGCTGGCATAGCGTTCTAAAACCTCACGGCCCCCATTCCGATGCAATTCTGCTAAAGATTTCAGGATTTCTGCATTTTGGGCAAGCGCGGTGTTGATATACCGGGGCGTGTTCCAGGCGATGCGATCGCCCAACACTCTCGCCTCAGCCCCAGAAAACCCACTTGCTTGCAGTCGTGCGGTCAAAATCGGGGTAAAGTCCTGCGCCAGTTTAGAGTTAGGAAAATTCAGCAGCGCCTCTTTTGCATCGCGATCGCTGAAATCCTTCTCACCCAATTTCTTCAGTTCTTGCGCCAGTTGGGTTGAAGCCTGCTGTTTTTGCTGTGCAAGCCGTTTGCTGTAGGGAGCCAGAAGCGATCGCGCACTATCCAAATAGGCCGTCTGGCTCACCAGCATCATGCATTGTTCCAGCGTTGGATCTTGCGTTGTCACTTCCGCAATCAGCTTTAGGATGCCGACGGCCACAGGCGCAAAGGGAACCCCAGCTTTCACAATCTCAGCCAGCGGCGAGTTCAACACCTCCAGCAATGACGAAAACTGACCTGCGTATTCCCGTAATGTTCCTAATTCAACCTTGCCGCCCTGCTCCTTGACAGCTTTCGCCAGATCCAGCACGGTTTTAATAGTTTCTGCCCCTGCTTTGGTCACTTCCTCTGCCCGTTTCAGGTTGAGTTCGCGAATATCCGTTGTTAAAAAAGTCCACAACTTCATGACAGGCGTTGTTTACAGATGGCTATATTGAGCGTAGCCGACTCAGCGGCGATCGCCAGCATTGTCACCCCTACGACATTGGCGATCGCGATCGTTGAATGAAAATGAGTGGAAGAGGGGCGATCGCGTGACCTTACCACGGACTGCTGATGAGCGTAAAGCTAGCCCAATAATATGGTGCAGACAAGTCATTAACTTCAGTCGTGTTGGCATTACTTGGCAAATTCACCGTACCCCGTGACAATCGCAGTTGCTTGCCCTCAATCCGCACTTCGCCGCGTAACAGTTTAAGCTGAGCCTGACGGAGAGCTTCGGCCTTCGTTTTAGTCTTGCCCAACTGAGCATAAAACTCGTTCATCAACGCCAGCGTGCCCTCATCACTCACGTTCCACAGACTGGCCAGTGCGGTTTTGACTCCAGTTTTGAGGGCCAGTCCCGCAAACCCTAATTCTGCCTGGTCATCGCCGATCGCCGTTCGACACGCACTCAGCACTAACAAATCTGGTGGTTGCTTGCCCCATTGGAGCGATCGCAAATCATTTAGACCTAATTTTGCATTCCAAAGTTGGATATAGGAGTTGTCGGGTTTGCCTGACTTAAAAATAGCGTGAGTTGCTAAGTGAATAACATTAGGTTGTTCCGCTTTGACTTGTTGCTGAAGCTTGGGAAGGGTAAAGTCTTGATTCAAGAAGGATTGACCCTGCCACTGACTTAAACTAGATGACGTTTCTTGCAATCGCTTAAGGATTGACGTGAGTTCGATGGGCACTGCCGGGAGGGGGTTGAGTTCCTGAAATTGGGAGGCTCCCATTGCTAAGATGCGCCCCTGTTGCAACGGGGTATGGGTTGTCTGAATGAGGTTGAAGGCGGGAATTTGCGAAACATTGTATTTTTCAATCAAAAACTGTTTCCCATCATGAAGCGCTGCCATCGGTAAACTCCGAACCCCCTTGCCGAGACAAAACAAAATGGTATCAATGCCAGCAGGTTGCAAGAATTCAGCTTCGTAGGGTTGCAAAATCCATTGGTATAGTTGTTGAGCGGCTGCTATCTTGACGGCATTGGGGGAGCTGTGCATTTCTAAGTGAAAGGCTTCAACGGCTTCCCGAATTTTGCTGCTCGGAACTTCTTTTAAATCCCGCACGATGGGTTTGCCGTTGGGGGTGATCAAGACCAGATGGAGCAAGTCTTCGCGGGGAATGACCCACAGGACGGCGGGTTTGGTGCCTGTTGCTCGGCCAATGCGGTCGAGGGTGCGGGCTATTGCTTCGGGGGCTTGGGTGACATCGGCTAGATTTTGACCAAAGTAGTCTTCAAATTCTTTTTCGAGTCCTCGCTCCATTGCTACCACTTTCTCTGATAGAGTTTGGGCTGAGGCGGATTGCCCTACTAGAGAAAGACTGATGCAAGTTGCGATACTGAGGCTATAAAGCAGGTTGGAAATGATTCGGTGCGAGTGGCGATAAGAATTGCGATCGCGGGTATTACTTTGAGTATTTGGCATAGATTATTTGGATAGATTTAAGTGTTAGCTAGAAGGATCAAATCTTTATTTGAGTAGGATTAGTTTATTAGACTTTATATCTATTTTGATAAGTTTATTTGAAAGATTTTGCAGTAAGTTTTAATGAAGTTTTAGTAAGTTCTAAAATCAAGTGTGCTGTGATGAACGATAGGTTTGAAGGAGGGTTGTTGCGTCGGCTACGGGGAGGGGTTTGGCCCACAGAAAGCCTTGCCCGTACTCACAGGAGAGCGATCGCAATGCCGCTGCATCTTCTGGCGTTTCTACTCCTTCAGCAATCACATCCATGCCCAGGGTATGCCCCAACGAAATAATCATCCGAACAATTTCATAGTCTTCGCGATTAGCAACCATTTTGGCGACAAACGACCGATCGACTTTCAGGGTATCGATGGGGAAACGGCGCAAATAACTGAGGGATGAATACCCCGTGCCAAAGTCGTCTAGCCCCAACTGGCAGCCCAAGGCTTTGAGTTGCAACATGAGATCAATGGCGGCTTCCACATCTCCCATGACCATACTTTCGGTAATTTCTAGTTTGAGGCTGGTGCTGTCGGCTCCTGTTGCGCCGAAAATTTGGGCGATTTGGGCGACCAGGTTGGGTTGTTCAAATTGCCGACCAGACAGGTTCACGCTGATGATGAGGGGATGATCGGGAAACTGCGATCGCCAGTGCACCGATTGCTGACACGCGGCCTGCAAAATCCACTGGCCCAACGGCACGATTAAGCCCGTTTCTTCGGCTAGGGGAATGAACTGAAAAGGCGGAACTAAACCCCGTTGGGGATGTTCCCACCGAACCAGCGCCTCAAACCCGATGATGGTGCCTGTGGCCAGGGCAATCAACGGTTGGTAGTACAAGACAAATTCCTGGTTGGCAATGCCTTGGCGCAGTTCGGCTTCCAGGGTGAATTGGTGGGTGGCTTCTTCCAACATGCCCGGTGCAAACACCGCATATTGCGATTGGCCCAACGACTTGGCGCGATACATGGCCGTATGGGCCGCCCGGAGCAAATTTTCTGGGGTGTGGATGTAGTCAGTTTGGGAGAGGGCAATGCCAATGCTGACAGCGGTTTGAATGGTTTGTTGTTGGAGTTCTAGCGGTTCGTCGAGGGCGGTTTGCAGTTGTTTGGCGAACTGAGTGAGGTGATCTGGGTTGGTGGTGAGGGTGGCCAGGGCTAATTCATCGCCGCCGATACGGGCTAAACACGCCTTTGGGGGCAAGATTTTGTGCCAGCGGGCAATGACGGCGAGCAGAAGGCGATCGCCCATTTGGTAGCCCAGGCTTTTGTTAATCCGCTGGAATTGATCTAGCTGCAAAAAAATTACACTCGGGGGCGGGAGCGTTTTCCGGTGCAAGTTGGGGGTGAGCGATCGCTGTAAATGGCGCAAAAAGGTGGCTCGGTTGTACAACCCGGTGACGGGATCGTGCGTGGTGGTGTACAGCAACCGATGGGCCATTGCAACTCCCATCGCGGCCACAAGCGCCAGGGCCGGTTCGGCGATTGGGATCCAAATCAGTTGGGTAAACAGGCCCCACCCAAGGAGGGCGATCGTGGCCAACCCCAACAGCCCACACAACCCAAACAGCACAGGGGATTGCCACCGCCAAACCAGCATTCCTCCGACCAGTGTCCAACCCCAGAGCCACAGAAGTTCGCCCCACTGTGGCCAAACGGCAAACGTGGCGGCTTGCCCTGCCAACAGATCCAGCAATTGGCTGGTCATCTGGGCGTGGATATTGACACCGGGAGACTGAAAATCTTGGTTGTGGGCGGCACTGTAGGGGGTGTAAAAGGCATCTTTGAGGCTGGGGGCCGTTGTCCCAATCAGCACAACTTTGTCTTTCACCCAACTGGGATCCACCTCATTGGCTAGCACCTGGCTGAGGGTCACTGTGCGGGCGATCGCCTGGGGATGGCGATAATTCAGCACAATTTGATAGCCCCGTGCATCAGCTTGTTGATAGCCCCCCGACCATCGATTCAACGGAGTCAGCGGCACATCCCCAATCCATAGGGCGGAATCAGTTGGGCGCACGGGTACCGCATTCTGTTGGTGATAAGCCAAACTGAGGCGCAGAGCAAAGGAGTAATAACCAGTGGGCGGGGCCGCCACAAACACTAAATTGCGCCGCAACACCCCATCAGAGTCAAGGGTGAAGTCATTGAAGCCAACGCGATCGCGATCGACCTGGGGCGGGGCCGGAATTTGACCTACTAACTCCGTAATGGCAATGAGGTTCTTGGCTTGCAACTGGGTGGCTAAGGCGGCCTCACCGGGTGGGGTGGGCAAATCGCGATAAAGGTCTAAGCCGATGACTCGGGGCTGGAAGGTCTGTAACTTTTGCAGGGTTTGGGCCAAAATTTCGTCTGATAAGGGCCACCGATAGCGGTGGAGGTCTGTTTCTGTTAACCCCACAACCAACAGGCGAGAATCCAGTGGTGCTGTCGATCGCAACTGCACCAAACGGTCAAAAGCACCCAATTCTAGCGGTTCCAGGCTGCCAAACTGTTGCAAGCCATAAAACAACCCGGTCAAGGCCACACTGCTTACCACAACAGAGCGACTCGCAATCCAGATTAGCGGAGTGGGCCGCAACAGAAAGTTGCCCCAACTTGGCCAGATTGGAAATCGCGATCGCACCCGTTTAAGCATGGCGGGAAGACCAAACAAAATAATTCCTACTGATTAAGGATTACAGCCACTCACAACTCAGTGTTGCACCGCGATAGTTGGAGAAAAGACCTGATCTAATTTCAGCGTTTTTAACAGTGCTTGCCAGGTTTCCTGCACCTCGGCATCATCTGGATAATCTTTCCGCAATTTTACCAGGGCCGCGATCGCATCCCCCGAAAGGCCAGCCGCCTGGTAGGTTTCAACCTGCTGCAACCGTGCCGCCAGATCCTGACCCGTGGGTGCTGCCACAGTTGCCGCTACAGTCCGGAGCCACCCCGTCAGCACAATATCTTGGGTGCGATCGTCGGGGTCACAAGCGAAGGCAAAATTCCACCGATAGGTTTGCCCCGGCTTCAACACATTGGCCGGTAGTTGCACCCCAACCAACTGATCGTTTGCATTAGCCGTCAGTGTGGTTTGGTAGACTGTTTTTGATTGGTCATCTTTCAATAGGAATTTGCCCTGTTGTGCTGTATCGGCCTTGGGCAAAACAAAGAAAAGATTCGGTTGCTGATTGGCCGTCACGCTGAGGTTATTGCTTGGGGTTAGGGCCAATAAATATTGTGAGCCAACCAAACATTCGCTCCGGGTGCCACCGCCGACCCGCCGACCCGGAAAATCAGCTCGATTTTCATTGGCCTTGACTGGCAAAGATGCGATGGGTGCTAGCAGCAAGATAGCGGCCCCAAAGGAAAAAGCAATGCGGCTTAAAGCAACTGATTTCATAGCTAAATCTAGGTATTTTTTCTTAGCAACGAGTATCGTTCCTTACTAACCAAGTCCCTTATTTGGCAATAAATTCTGAATTCTTACCAGGATAAGTTATTCAATCACTCCTAACTTAAATTAGGGATAGATAAGATTAAAGATTTGATGAATTTTGCCCTCTAAGTGATTATACGGTTATCTACTTATGGGCGGACTTTGGTTGTTTCGGTAATCAAATATCTATTGATTAAGTTACTCAGTGAAGCCTTCTTTGAATAACCGCCAAATAGCGGAAAGAGGCGTAATTATGGGGTATTTCTATTATTTTGATCCCATCAGTTGAGATTGAGCTGGGCTGAAAACTTAGGAAGGAATACTCATTTTTTAGCTGATCAAGTGGATCGACGAGCGATCGCTCAATGATGCAAGTTTGAGGTGGGCTTTAATTCAGCTAAATATATTAGTAAGAGGCTTAGATTGATTGTTAAACTGATCCTTATTTCATGCAGCATAGAAATAAGGATCAAACGAGTGTCTCGATGTATTTAAATTGACTTTAACAATTGTTTAAACTGCGAGAGGCTGAATATTCTAATCATAGAGCTAAATCTAAACTTAGAGCTAAATTTTTCTAAGCATGAGAATGTAACTTTAGGCTGCAAGATGGATAGGAGGAGGTTGCAATGAAAGTTGGCGATCGCAAGTTTAGGCACAGGTAGATCGAGAAGATACAAGGTAATTCATTTTGTCCAGGCCAGATGTTGGGAGTTGACTTTGATGGTCATCAAACTGGGGGATCGATAGGAACTTGATTTCTGCGATCGCGGCTCTATGGCCTTAGAATTTCCTACGAAATAACACTGAAACCTTCAAGAACTCTCTAGCCTGAACTCAGAAAATTCTCTTAAATTGAAGCAGCCTAACGATAGGAGTTAATTTTTTATTTAAGGCAAAATTAAAAGCTTGTTTGAGGTTTTTGGGACGCGCTTAAAATCACAGCGTTAGCCCTGACCTGAAGTTAAAGGAGGCAAGGTTAAACTTTGGGTGGTCTGGGTAAACGTTAACGATTGGTCGGGCCTGGTAAGTACTCAATCCCCTGCGTTTCTCTGCTGAAACAGGGGGCCACAGGGTGAGCTTGCCCGTGGGGGGGGTACAGTTGCGCTGGCGCGGCACACCCAACAGGTGGTGGGAGCGGCGGGGGAAATGGTGGAGGCGATGGATAACGGGAAGGTGTAATGGAAATTTTGGAGAGGGCGATCGCCGTGCTTGAGCTATAGTCTGGGCGTGTTTAAACAGCCTGCGATGGCTGTTTAAAGCTTGAAGAACCCCCCAAATCCTCCTTTTTCACGGGAGACTTCGAGTGGTTCGTTCCTGCCTGTTTCTAGGTCACAGGCGCTTGTCCATCAGGGCTGAGGAGGGGAGGAAAAATAAATGGTTTTAAGGCACCGCCTAGTCTGACGATTCGGGGGATGGGGCGCGTCGGAGCAGAAGTTGCACGGCTAAGGCTAACAACCCGAGGGCGGCTAAACCAAAGACGCCAGTTCCCATGGTTGTCATGCCAATCACTAACGTCCGTACGGCGGCTGAAATGCGTTGCACGATGAGGTTGGGGGACTCAACGGGATGGGCCGCAAAGGAGAGGGCGATCGCTGTGGTCATGCGATATAACCCAAAGGCCAAGGCCCCGGCCACCACTGCCCCCAGGACGCACCGTAGCGGCGTGGGTTGTTGGGTGGAGGAACTTGTGGCGGGTGCTGGGGTTCCTGCTGGGGGCACGGGGGCAGAGGCATTGGGGGTGGTTGGTTTAGACATTTCACTCATGGGATGTTGGCTGAAGGATAGGGATGGGTTCGGGGGGTTGGGTTGGGGCAAACTGGGGCCGGGCTAGCCGTGTTGGGACTGGGTGGGGCGATCGCCGGAGCAGTTTGGGTCTGGTGCGCGGGGGGAATGTTCAAATTTTACCTTGCTCTTTCCCTGCAATACGCTATCTCGAAGGGTTACGCTAGGGTAGGTTTTCAGTAGCGCGATCGCAATGCCCAAGGTTATGGTTGAAGGGCAAAGATTTCGCGAAATTCTGGGGCATAATCGTTACCACGCTGAACTTGTCGTAATGGGGGAGCTTTTCGTCAATGGTGCTGGACAAATCGCCGAACTTGTCGAGCCCTCCCGCGCCTAAACAAAGCCGCATTGTTGGTAAGGTGCCGCTGTATTGGGTCATGGTGGTGCCTTTAATCATTCAGGTGGTTGGGGCGGTGGCGACCGTCGGTTGGTTATCGTTTTTGAACGGGCAACGAGCTGTGCACGAGGTCGCCACCCAACTGCGGAGCGAAGCCAGCAGCCGAATCCAACAACATTTGGACGCTTATCTTGCTACCCCCACCCAAATCAATCAACTTAATGTTGATGCCACTGAATTAGGCTTGCTGGATCTCAAAGATTTGCAGACTACTGGCAAGTACTTTTGGCGGCAAATGAAAACCTTTGAGGTGGGCTACATTGGCTTTGGGCATGTCAATGGGGATTTCATTGGGGTTGAGCGTACAGCCGATGATCGCCTGCTGATTAATGAAAAGTCGGCCCGCACCCAACAGCAATTAATTGCCTATGCCACAACGGCCCAGGGCGATCGCACCAAAATCGAGCGAGTCACCAAAGTATACAATCCACTGGCTGAAGGGTGGTATGTGGATGGGGTCAACGCGGGGAAACCTTCTTGGAGCCGGGTTTATCCTTGGGAAGACCAACCCGATGTGTTGTCGATCGCGGCCAATTATCCCCTGTACGATGCCAACAAACGGCTATTAGGGGTCATCAGTGTTGATCACGTTCTTTCGCAAATTAGTGAATTTCTCCGCACAATTAAGGTGACCCAAACGGGCACAATCTATATTGTGGAGCGATCGGGCGCACTGATTGCCTCCTCCTCGGCCCAAACCAAGCCCTTCCAACTCATCAACGGCAAGGCCGCTCGTCTCAAAGCCGCCGATAGCAGCGATCCCTTAATTGCCAATAGCGCCAACTACCTCACTCAAAAATTTGGGGCCTTGGCCAACATCAAAGCGGATCAACAAATTGATTACACCGCCAACGGCCACCGTAACTTCCTCTTGCTGTTGCCGTGGCGGGATAAATATGGGCTGGATTGGCTGATTGTGGTTGTGGTGCCCGAATCAGACTTTATGGCCCAACTGAACCAAAACACCTGGAATACAGTGTGGTCATGCACGATCGCGTTGTTACTGGCTAGCTTTTTGGGTGTGCCGATCTCCCGGTGGATTGCACGCCAGATTTTGCGGCTGAGTCAGGCGGCAGAAGCTCTGGCCAACGGCGATTTGCAACAAACTGTCCAGGCCCACGGCATTGCAGAATTGGCCACTCTGGCCCAATCGTTTAACCAGATGGCAACTCAGTTGCGGGAATCGTTTAACGTGCTGGAGCGCACCAACGAAGTCCTGGAACAACGAGTCGAAGAGCGCACAGCTTCGTTGTTGGCTGTCGAAGCCGAATTGCGAGCCCTGTTTGCTGCGATTCCCGATTTGGTGATTGTTTACGATCGCGAAGGTCGGTTTCAAAAACTGGTGTCTAACAACCCTAAATTGTTGTTTTGCCCGATTGAAGCGCAATTGGAGCGTCGCGTCACGGAAGTATTGCCCCAACCCGAAGCCGATTTAATTCTGGACAGTATTCAACAAACCCTGGCAACCCATGCTGTCATTAACATTGAGTATGCCCTACCCATCAATGGGCAGATGACCTGGTTTGCCGCCAGTTTTTCCCACCTGACGGATAATGCGGTGCTGTTTGTGGGGCGGGATATGAGCGATCGCAAACGCATCGAAGACGAACGCCGCCAAGCTGCCGAAATCCTATTGCAAAATGAACAACAACTGCGTCGCCAAAACCGCGTTTTGCTAGAACTGGCCAAAAGTACAGTCTTTCATCAGGGGAATTTGGCCCTGGCCAGTCGCGAAATCACCGAAGCCGCCACCCGCACCCTCAATGTGGAACGGGCCAGCATTTGGTTACTGGATGCCACCCACACAAAATTACGCTGCCTTGACCTCTACGAGCGATCGCCCAACCAGCACTCCAGCGCTCTTGAAATCAGCATCACCGACTTTCCCCGTTATTTTCAAGCCCTCGAAGAAGAAATCAGCATTCCCGCTGACGATGCCTACACCCACAGCCACACCCAAGAATTCGCCCAATCCTACCTCCGCACCCACCAAATTGCCTCCCTTCTTGATGCCCCTATTCGATCGGGCGATAGAACGGTTGGCGTTGTCTGCTTAGAACATATCGGCCAACCCCGCAAATGGACTCTGGAAGAACAAAGTTTCTCGCGCTCCGTCGCCGATTTACTTGCCCTTGGCCTCGTGGCCCAAGAACGGAAACAAACCGAAAAAGCCCTGCGCCTCTCGCAAGAAAAATTTGCCAAAGCTTTCAGTGCCTCACCCGATTTCATCACTATCACCAGTTTGCAGACCGGTATATTTATTGATGTTAATGAAAGTTTTCTGCGGGGTTCTGGGTTTACGCGCGACGAAATCTTAGGCAAAACTGTGTTTGAAATTGGGGCGTGGGTCAATCGCAAAGATCCTGCCAAGCTTATGCAACTGTTGGAAACGGAGAAATCAGTTCGCGATCTAGAAATTCAATTGCGGAAAAAAACAGGTGAAGCCATCATTGCTTTGATTTCTGCGGAAATTATTGAACTGGACGGTGAGCCATGCATGTTGGCAGTGACGAAAGATATCACCGATCGCAAACTGGCCGAAGCTGCCATTCAAGAAAGCCAGAAAAAATATCGCGATGTAGTGGAATCGACAAATACCCTCATTCTTCGGATTACGCCCACGGGCCACATTACGTTTATTAATACCTATGCCCAGCAGTTTTTTGGCTACACGGAAGCTGAATTATTGGGGCAAAACGTCATTGGGACTCTAGTGCCCTGGACTGAAAATAGTGAAGCGGAAATGGCGGCCTGGATGACTGCTATTTGCCAAAATCCAACCCTGTACCAGGATGCAGAAGCCGAAAATCTTCGTCGTAATGGTGAAGTGGCCTGGGTAAAATGGTCAAGCAAGGCAATTTTTGATCCGGATGGTGTCTTGCTAGAAATTTTGTCTGTAGGGTTTGACATTACCGATCGCAAACGGGCAGAAGCCGCTTTACAAGAAAAAGAACAATATTTACGGTTAATTCTCAACAATATTCCCCAACAAGTCTTTTGGAAAGATACCAATCTGGTCTTCCTGGGCTGTAATGAAAATTGGGCTAAAGCGACCCAACTGGATAGCCCTGACGATATCATTGGTAAAACGGATTATGACCTGTTGCCTAATCGGCAAATTGCCGATGAATTCCGAGCGCAGGATCAAGAAGTTATGCGAACTGATACGCCCCAACTGCATCTCATCGCTCCGAAAGTTCAAACATTTGAAGGAAGCACGATTTGGCTTGACATCAGCAAAATTCCTATTCATGACGCCCAGAATAATGTGATTGGAATTTTGGGCGTTGTTGAAGATATTACCCAACGTCGCCAAGCGGAAGAAGCCCTGCGGATAGAACAGGAAAAATCAGAAAAATTATTATTAAACGTTTTACCTGCGGCGATCGCCGAACGTCTGAAACAAAGTCTAGATATTTTGCACAAGCGTAACAGTCGCGCCCTCATTGCCGAGAACTTTGATGAGGTTACTGTTTTGTTCGCGGATATTGTGAACTTCACAAATCTTTCTTCTAATATTTCTGCGGCAGATTTGGTGGGATTACTGAACCGTATCTTTTTAGTATTCGATGATTTATGCGAAAAGCATGGCCTCGAAAAAATTAAAACGATTGGTGATGCCTACATGGTTGTGGGTGGGTTGCCCAACCCCCGTACTGATCATGCCGAAGCGATCGCCAACATGGCCCTGGATATGCAAGTAGCAATCACCGATTTCCGCACCTATGAAGGACACCCGATCGCCGTTCGCGTGGGCATTCACACTGGCCCGGTGATTGCTGGCGTGATTGGTAAGAAAAAATTCACCTACGACCTTTGGGGGGATGTGGTTAACACCGCTAGCCGCATGGAGTCCCACGGGATCGCCGGTAAAATTCAAGTCTCGGAAACCACCTATCTGCGGCTGAAAAATCACTATTCTTTTGAACCCCGTGGGGCGATCGAGGTCAAAGGAAAAGGCGAAATGTTGACCTATTGGTTGTTGGGGACAACGGTGGGCGCAACGGCATGGGGGTAGTCGCGCGGAAAGGCATTTCCAGAAAACCTTGGGAACCCTCGGAGTCTGTGATATGATAAGGGACTGCTGACTTGATATAAGTAGGGAACTTATCTGTTCATGGCACTGCTGCAAGAGCGTAAACACGAAATTATTTCGGAATATCAGATCCACGAAACCGACACTGGATCTGCGGATGTGCAGGTTGCAATGCTAACTGCTCGCATCAACCGCTTGAGTGATCATCTCAAGACGAATAAGAAAGACCATGCATCTCGGATGGGTCTGCTGAAAATGATTGGTCGTCGTAAGCGGCTTTTGGCCTACATTCAAGGTCAAGATCGCGATCGCTATAGAGCACTGATTGCTCGCTTGGGCATTCGGGGTTAGTCACTATTAACGGGAACGACATGGCATCAGAATCTCGGCAGACGGCTCCTCATTCATCCTCTGACGGCGAAGCGAAGGGGTTTGCGAAGGCAAATGAAGTAAGTGGGGGTCGCCTGCCGTTTGAACCGGGGGGGCGCAAGAAAGCTACGGCCAAAGCCAAGGCTACGGATAGCAACCCAAAAGTGAAATCCCCAAGCAAGTCGTCGGGCACCGCTGCGTCAAAACAGGCGAAACCCAAGCAGGAAGCTGGGGCGAAGTCCGGCAATGGGGGGAAGGATGGCAACGCTAAGTCGCGATCGCTTAGTGCACCAAAAGCCTCTAAGGCCAGTGCTTTTGCAGGTATTCCAGAAGTCGTGAGTCAACGGATGGCCCGGAGAATGGGCCTGTTTTGCGGCATCCCCACAGCCTGCGGAATGCTCACGTTTGTGATTAGCTATTTCATCGTCACCCAAAATCTATTTGATTTGCCCACCGTTGTAGTTTTACTGATCAGCTTGGGCTTCTTTGGTCTGGGTGTTTTGGGGCTTAGTTACGGTGCGTTGTCTGCCTCCTGGGATGAGGAGCGCGTGGGTACCTGGTTAGGGTGGGATGACTTCAAAACGAACTTCGGTCGCACGGTTGCGTCGTGGCGATCGGCTCGCCAATAGCAGGTCGATAAAATCCTCAGAGGCGCGGCATAATAAGGAAGAGGCTCTGCTGAATGGATGAAAACAGCAGAGCAATTTCAATTGCTGCGTTTCAGGCTGAGGAATAGGGCTCATGATTGTTGTGCTGAAGGTCGGTACGCCCCAAGACGAAGTTGAGCGTCTGACGGCAGAGTTTATTTCGTGGGACTTATCGCCCGAAACCATTGTTGGCAAGCACAAGGTTGTGATTGGGTTGGTGGGTGAAACTGCCGATCTCGATCCGCTCCAAATTCAAGAGATCAGCCCGTGGATTGAGGAAGTCCTGCGGGTGGAAAAGCCCTACAAACGAGCCAGTCGTGCTTATCGGCATGGGGAACCCAGCGAAGTGCGGGTGGTTACCCCCAATGGCCCTGTCTGCTTTGGCGAGCATCACCCGTTGGTGGTGGTGGCTGGCCCTTGCTCCGTCGAGAACGAAGCCATGATCGTGGAGACGGCACAGCGAGTGAAGGCCGCAGGGGCAACGTTTTTGCGGGGCGGTGCTTTCAAGCCGCGTACGTCTCCCTATGCCTTTCAAGGCCACGGTGAAAGTGCCTTGGGGTTGTTGGCCAAGGCTAGAGAAGTGTCGGGTTTAGGCATTATTACTGAACTGATGGATGCGGCTGATTTAGAGCCTTTGGCCGAAGTGGCAGACGTGATCCAAATTGGGGCGCGGAATATGCAAAATTTCGCCCTGTTGAAAAAGGTGGGCGCACAGGATAAGCCCATTTTGCTGAAGCGGGGCATGGCCGCCACGGTGGAAGAATGGCTGATGGCGGCAGAATATATCTTGGCGGCGGGCAATCCTAATGTGATTTTGTGTGAACGGGGCATTCGTACTTTTGATAGTAAGTATGCTCGCAATACCCTGGATTTGGCGGCGATTCCGGTGTTGCGATCGCTGACTCACCTGCCGATTATGATTGACCCCAGCCACGGGACGGGCAAGTGGGAATATGTGCCAGCGATGGCGGCAGCGGCGATCGCGGCGGGCACCGATTCGTTGATGATCGAAGTGCACCCCAACCCGCAAAAAGCCCTTTCTGATGGGCCACAATCCCTGAATCCTGATCGCTTTGATTTGCTCATGCAGGAGTTGGCTGTGATTGGCAAGGCGATGGGCCGTTGGCCTGCGGAAACGCCAGCCGTTGTGGGTTAGTTGCCGCGATGCTCAAGCCAATTTGCGGTAAGCTCAAAGGAAAATGAGGCCCTGGTTCTAAAGGGCGGGTCACCAACCCGTTCCATTGGGTCGCTCTGACTTTAAAATTCCGTCTTTCTGGCGGACGGTGAACTGGGTGAAAGCAGGGTTTCTGGCCTGAATTTGGAAGGGGCCACTCAGGGCCAAGGGTGACGTTAGCCAGTGGGGGTTCCCTTGAGCTGGCCGCCTGGTTGGGCGATCGCCCAGCCCTCAGGTTGCTTTTGACTTGACTGATACGAGGTTCCTGCGTGCCGCGACTTTCTGAAATTCATCCCATTTTTTATCACACGCGCATCTGGCAAAAACGCCTGTTCCGTCAGGTTGAAAACTCCACTCGGTGGCAACAATTTGCGACAACTCGCAGGGCCGAGAATCTGGCGTTTTCTTGCAAAAAACATCAGTCGTTATTACGGCGGAAGTTGGGGGATGCGGATCCCAAGCTCCAAGAAAACAAAGTGGTCAATTTGGCGATCGCAGGTCGTGCGATCGATGGCATTCTGATTCAGCCCAATCAGATTTTTTCGTTTTGGCATTTAGTGGGTGAACCCAGCGCCGCCAAGGGGTATATCGAAGGGATGCAACTATCCCGTGGCATGGTCAAAACTGGGATTGGTGGCGGTTTGTGCCAACTGGCGAATCTGTTGTATTGGATGGCATTGCACACTCCCCTCGAAGTTGTAGAACGCCATCATCATAGTTTTGATCCCTTTCCTGATCACGAGCGAGTCTTGCCGTTTGGGAGTGGCGCAGGCATTTTCTATAACTATGTGGATTTGCGCTTTTATAACCCGACAGAGCAACCATTTCAAATTCGAGTGTGGCTGACAGAAAATCACTTAAAAGGTGCCATTTATACGGATCAAAACTGGCCTTATTCTTATCATATTTTTGAACGAAATCATCAGTTTTTGCGGCGAGGCGATCGCATCTATCGGCAAAATGAAATCTGGCGATCGCACATTGAAAAAAATACAGGAAAACACCTCCGGGAAGAACAATTAATCCGGAATTTTGCCGAAGTAAAATATGCTGTTAATCCCTCTGAATTGGCGACTGCAATACCCCTAGAACCGCCATCAATATCGTCTTAGCAGCCAATCTATGGCCGAATGGAAAACCTGGCGGAACCCAGCCGTTAGAACAGGCCAAAACTGCCATATCTAAGGCTGTTCTGCGCGATCGCCTGGGCGCGTAAACCTGGCTAAAGTCGCCGATTTAGCTATCCAAGCATCTGGACTATCCTGGTGGCTGGCCAGATTGCCAACAACAGAGCGCAGATTAGCGAATTTAGCCGTTTATTTACAAAGAAATCAAAATCTAATGAGGAATCGTACTTTCGTTTGGTGAGATGGGTATTCTAAAGCAAAACTAAAAAAATCATCGGCGATCGCGTTATGGGTTAAGGTTGCTCCTTAATCATTTATGTATGGCTGTTGAAATCTTGGGTTACTACAATCTAAAGTTGGCGAGCGATCGCTGGTTTAGCTTTTTACTGAGCTTTGGAATTGGCTGGATGGGTGCACATGGCTAAGGGCTTGAGGGGTTGGCTCTGGTTGCTGGGGGGAGCTGTGGCGCTGGGTGGCGGCATCTGGGCGCTGCATCTTGTGGCGCTGCTGGCGCTAAGTTTGATTTTTTCTGTCCACTATCCCGTGACGTTGCCCATCGTGTCTCTGGTGTATGCGATCGCGGCTTCGGGGTTGGCCCTCTGGCTCATGCGGTGGCCCCAACTGACCGAACCGGATTGGGCGGTTGGCAGTCTTTGCCTGGGGTTGGCGATCGCCGATATGCACTACATGGGTATGACCGCGATGCAAATTCCCGCCAAAATCATATACGACTGGCACCTTGTGCTGGTTTCAGTGGCGATTATTGCGGCGGGTAGTGGCCTGCACCGACCAACGGGTTTGTGGCAATTCTCCACCCCTCGAACCAGGCGACAAAAAGCCCACGGCACCGTGATCAAAGGTATCGCGCTCAGCGGCATCCACTACATGGGCATGGCTGCGGCCCAGTTCATTTCGTTGCCCAAGTTCGCCGCGTCAACGCCTGCCCCCGCAACAACTGCCTCGCCCTCAGGTGCCATTTTAATTGGCCTGATCGCCCTGTCCGTCCTCAGTGGCCTTTTGGCCTTGGTAATTGTGGATCAACGGGCCAAAACCCGAAGCATGACCACCCAGGCGCTGCGCCAAAGTGAACAACGCTTTCGGCGGCTGGTGCAAGATATGCACGTTGGTGTCATTCTGTTTGACTGGCAGAAGCAGGGGTTGATTTGCAACCAGGCGGCCCTCAATTTGTTTGAAACAACTGATGAAGCCGAGGTGTTCCAGCGCTTTGTCGCGACGAACCAAGGTTTTGTGAAGGAAGACGGCACCCCGATCGCAGCGGCAGAGCATCCATTAACCCAGGCGATCGCCCAACAGCGATCGGTATCCAATATTGTCCTTGGCCTTGACCAAGCGCGCTATCCCAACTGCCGCTGGTTGTTGGTTAGCGTCAATCCCCAGTTTGTGCCAGACGACCCCACCCATCAACAAATTGTCGTTACCCTGAGCGATATCACCAGCCAAAAACAAGCAGAAGCCGCTTTACAACAAAGCAAAACCCACTATCAAAATCTGGCCGACAATGCCCCCGGCATGATTTATCAATTTCGGGCCAGCGCCACCAGAGAGTTGGCCTTTACCTATGTCAGCCCTGCTTGCGAAGAAATGTTTGGAATCAAGCCAGCAGCGGTCTTGGCTAACTCGTTATTGATGTTGAAGGCGACCCATCCCCATGATTTTGAAGGGGTGCAACAGTCGGTGCATCAAGCTATCCAAAAACGGGAAGCCTGGAATTACACATGGCGCATTGTGGTCGATGGCGAGGTGAAGTGGCTGAACTCGATCGCGCGTCCCATTATCCAGCCGGATGGCAGCACCTTGTGGGATGGGATCGTTAACGACATCACGGAACGCAAACACGCAGAAGAACGCCTTCGCAAAAGTGCAGAACGGGAGCGTAGCATTGCCCGGGTGATTCAGCAAATGCGCCAAACCCTGAAACTCGAACGCATTTTTTATGCGACGACGGAAGAACTTCGCTCGGTGTTGCGGTGCGATCGCGTGATTATCTATCGCCTATCCGAGCACCCCACTGAACAACTCGCCGCCGAATCAGTCGCAGCAGGCTGGATTGTCTTATCCGATCAACCCCCTGGCACAACGCAACAATTTGATCCCCACTGGCTCCAGATTCGGGAAAGTTTGGATACCTTTGGTGTGAGCTATTGCAACGTTCCCAATATTTATACGGCGGGTTTATCCGATGCTGACTTGCAGCATTTAGAGTTCCTCCAGGCCAAGGCATTTCTCAGTGTGCCGATTTTCTGTGGCCATCAACTTTGGGGATTTTTGGTGGCTTACCAAAATTCCAACCCGCGCGAGTGGGATAGTGCCGAAACCAAAATCATGTTGCAGATTGGCAGCCAGTTGGGGGTTGCTGTGCAGCAGGCAGAATTGTTGGAACGGACGCTCCAGCAATCTGCCGAGTTGCAAGAAGCCAAAGAAGCTGCGGATGCGGCGAACCGGGCCAAGAGCGAGTTTCTTGCCAATATGAGCCATGAACTGCGGACTCCGCTGAACGCGATTCTGGGGTTTGCCCAACTGATGCAGCGCGATCGCTCGTTGACTGAAGAATGCCAGGAATACATCGAAATCATCAACCGCAGCGGCGAACACCTGCTCTCGTTGATCAACAACATTCTCGAAATGTCGAAGATTGAAGCCGGTCGCGTCACCCTCAACGAAGAAGTTTTTGATCTGCATCGGTTGTTGGAGAATCTTTATGCGTTGTTGCATTTGCGTGCTGCGGCCAAAGGCTTGGGCTTTCGGATTGAGCATAGCCCTGATTTGCCCCAGTATGTCAGAGCCGATGAAGGTAAACTGAACCAAGTCTTGATCAACCTCCTGGGTAATGCCATCAAATTTACCCAACACGGTCATGTCACCCTGCGGGCTCGTCTGATCTGCACGCCCCAGGCTGGCGATCGCCAATTGGAGCCGGCCCCGCTGGATGACCATTGCCAAGCCCTAGCCTTCGAAGTTGAGGACACTGGCCCTGGTATTGCCACCAGCGAAATCCAACGAATTTTTGAAGTTTTTGGCCAAACTGAACTGGGGGCCAAAGCCACCGAAGGCACAGGCTTAGGTTTAGCCCTCAGCCAGCGGTTTGTGCAACTGATGGGCAGCACCATCGAAGTCACCAGTGAAATTGGGCGCGGCAGCCTCTTTGCCTTCACAATTCCGGCGACGCTAGTTGAACCGCCCCTTGCCCGATCATCCTCGCCTGCAACTGTTATTGTGGAAACTAGCGAGTATCACCCCCAGCACCGCATCCTGATCGTGGACGACGACCCGACAAATCGTAAACTGTTAGTTCGCTTGCTCCAAGGTTTTTCCTTTGAACTGAAAGAAGCCAAAAACGGACGCGAGGCGATCGCGATTTGGGCACAGTGGCAACCGCATCTAATTTGGATGGATATGCAAATGCCAGAAATGCGTGGCGACGAAGCGACCCAACATATCAAAGCCAATCTATCAGAGGTTGAAACCATTGTTGTTGCTTTAACTGCCAGTGCCTTCGAAGAACAACGCCAAAAAATTCTCGCCTCAGGTTGTGATGATTTTGTGCGTAAACCCTTCAAAAAAGAAGAAATTTTTGAAAAGTTAGAAAAATATCTTGGGATCCAATATCATTACGCTCCCCCCCTTCCAAAGCCCCTCAACCTGGCGGTCAACAAGTCCTGCGTGGCGACCAAGACCCTGACCTCAGACCAACTCAACGTCATGCCACCGAGTTGGATCGCACAAGTGAGAGTTGCCGCCGCCCAAGGTAATGATATGGCCCTAATTAAACTGATTCAGCAAATTCCTGGTCATCATCACAACCTAGCTGAGACCTTAAATCAACTTGTAAGTGAGTTTCGGTTTGACCAAATCATGACGCTAACCCAACCCACTTTTCCCCTTACTTAATCCTCCGTTGATTGCCTTCAAATTGATGCTAGAGCCATATTCTGAGACTAACCAGTCCAAGCTAAATCAAATTGATATTTTGGTGGTTGATGATACGCCAGAAAATTTGCGGTTACTCGCCACCATGTTGGAGCGGCAAGGCTATTCGGTGCGCAAAGCAATCAACGGGGCAATGGCTTTGACCGCAGTGAAAGCGTTGCCTCCTGACTTGATTTTGCTCGACATCATGATGCCAGAAATGGATGGTTATGAAGTCTGCCAATCCCTCAAACAACACGCTGAAACTCAGGAAATTCCAGTTATTTTTCTCAGCGCTCTAGACGATGCATTTGATAAAGTTAGAGCCTTTAAAGCAGGTGGTTCTGATTACATTACGAAGCCATTTCATATTGAAGAAGTGATGGCCCGAGTGCGACATCATATCGCATTGCGGTTAGCGACATTGAAGGTCAATGAATTAAATGCCCAACTTGAGGCCCGTGTGCAGGAACGGACGCGCCAACTAGAAGCGGCCCATATCAAGCTTGTGAATTTGGCTCTTCGGGATTCCTTAACAGAATTACCGAACCGGATCGCTTTTTTGCAATTGATTGAAGAGGTCTTGCAACAGTCTAAATCTGACGAAAAATACGACTTTGCTGTGTTGGTGTTGGATTGCGATCGCTTTAAGATCATTAATGATTCCTTGGGGCATGATACGGGCGATCTGTTGTTATTAGCGATCGCCCAACGCCTCAAAAAAATACTTACCGAGGAAGATAAACTGGCTCGTTTAGGGGGTGATGAATTTGCAATTTTATTAACCCAGCGATCGAGTCTTGAAGTGGTTAAAGAATTTGCTAATCAAATCTTGTGTATTTTCACAGCACCCTTTCCCCTAAATCAGCAAACTGTTTTTATTAATGCCAGTTTGGGTTTGGTGATGGGTAGTGCGGACTATCAAAAATCTGAGCATTTGTTGCGGGATGCCGATGCGGCGATGTATCAGGCGAAGGCGTCAGGCAAAGCCCGATACTGTGTGTTTGAACGAGTTATGCATGATTTGGCATTCAATCAACTGCAACTCGAAATAGACTTGCGTAAGGCGATTCAATCCGATGAATTAACAGTTTACTATCAACCGATTGTTTCCCTCCAAACGGGCAGGATCATGGGGTTAGAAGCCTTGGTGCGGTGGCAACATCCAAGTCAAGGATTTATTTCGCCAGCGCACTTTATCCCGATCGCGGAGGAAACTCAATTAATCAATCAAATTGGGCAATTGGTGTTGTATAAAGCGTGTCATCAAATTCGGCAATGGCAAGTTCAGGGCGTAGTTGATCAAACATTTAGTGTAAGTGTGAACTTATCTGCCCGTCAGTTTGCTCAGCCTGATTTAATTAATCAAATTGCTCGTATTTTAGATTTGACAAAACTGGAACCGACTTGCTTGAAGTTAGAAGTTACTGAAAGCGCGATTATGGACAACCTACAAGCGGCGGCAGAAATCCTCCACTGTTTGCGATCGCGGCAAATTCAACTCAGTATGGATGATTTTGGGACGGGTTATTCATCCTTAAATTATTTGCGCCTGTTCCCAATGGATAATCTCAAAATTGATCGGTCGTTTATTCAAGGGTTAGATGAAACTACCCAGGATTTGGGATTGGTGCCCATCATTGTGGCGATCGCGCAAAAAATGAATATGCGCGTGATTGCAGAAGGAATTGAAACGGCAGTTCAACTTCAGCAATTGCGCAATCTACACTGTGATTATGGTCAAGGTTTCTATTTTTCGAAGCCGTTGCCTGCGGAACAAATCTTTGAGTTATTAGTGGCTGACAAGCAGTGGTGAGCGAAGCGCTGGGAAATCGGCGGAAGTTGAGGGTGATTTGAAGTTGGCATAGCCATCAAACTTAATGCTCAGGCGGCTTTCTCGCCCACGCGGATCGGTACGCCCGTAGGTAGAATGGGGGGGATTGGACTCAAACTCCCGGTGAGTTGCGCATGGTGGATTTACGACAGCGGCCTCTGGTTGTGGGTAGTGTTACCCTGGCTCTGACCCTGGGTGCGCTCGGAATTTTGAACGAAGTGGTTGGCGACTGGGGGGTGTACGGGGCGTTTGCGATCGCCCTTGGCTCTGGGGCGTGGTGGTTGCGGCGATCGCCAGAGGCCCAGCCCTCCGAGCCTCCCCTCCCGCGTTATGTTGATGCGACTTTGGTGCAGCGGGCACTGGCAGAAGCGACCCAAGTGATTGAGCGGTTGCAGCTAGAAACCGCGGACGAGCACCCGGCGATCGCCGCTATCAAGCCCCAGGTGTCGCTGTTGCAATCCCAGGCGGCGCAAATCAGCGAAGAACTCCATCGCACGACGGTGCGAATTGTTGTGATGGGGGCAAAGGGTTGCGGCAAAACGAGTTTGATTGAACAGTTGCAGGCAACGTGGTTGGATGTAGCTCCGGCTTCGGTCATGCTGTACGAAGCGCCCAGTTTTGCGGCAGGGTTGGAAGCGGCTGGGGTGGCGGATGCGATCGCCCTCAAACAGGCGGCCACAGCAGATCTCATTGTGTTTATGGTGACTGGTGACCTCACCGCCTCGGAATTGCAAACCCTCAATCAGGTGGCCGCGCTCAAGCGTACAGTGTTGGTGTTCAACAAGCAGGATCAGTATTTGCCGGATGAGCGGGCCGTGCTGCTGCACCGGATGCAAACGTGGAGTCGGGGGGCTGTGCAACCGGAGGAAGTGGTGGCGATCGCCGCTGCGCCTCGGCCTTTGAAAGTCCGCCAGCACCAGACCACCGGCACTGTGCAAGAGTGGCTAGAAAACCAGGCCCCGGAATTGACGGGGTTAACGCAGCCGTTAGATCGGGTGTTGCGAGAAGAGCAGCAGTCTTTGGTGATGGCGAGTGCCCTGGGCCATGCCACCACGCTCAAAGCGCAGGCGATCGCCGCGTTGAATGCGGTGCGGCGCACTCGTGCCCTGCCCACGATCGAAAAGTTTCAGTGGATGACTGCTGCGACTGCGTTTGCTAGCCCGGTGCCGACGGTGGATGTATTGGCGACAGCGGCGATTAATGTGCAAATGATTTTGGACTTGGGCACGATTTATCAACAAAAATTTTCGGTTGATCAGGCGCAAAAAGTTGTCACCGCCTTGGGCAGTTTAATCTTGAAGTTGGGCTTAGTGGAACTCTCCACGCGGGCGATCGCGGGGGTGCTCAAGACCAATGCCATTACTTACGTTGCAGGTGGAGGCATCCAGGCGGTGAGTGCAGCCTATCTGACCCGCATGGCTGGTCTGACCCTGGTTGAATATTTCGATACTCAAGCGCCAAACTTGACCCTGGCGGAAGCCAAACCCCTAGCGATCGATCGCCTGAGCGCCATTTTGGAGCAGGTCTTCCAAAAAAATCGGCAATTGAGTATTTTTCACACCTTGACGAATCAAGTGATGGAGCGCTTGACACCCAAAGTGGCCAAAGCTTCTCCCCCAGTTGCGCCGCCCCCGCTGGAGGCACTCCCCAAACCCCAAGCCCCCTTGCTCCAAACGCCGCTGGTTTTGCCAGAGAAAACCCCCGAAACGATTCCGGTGGCAGAGTGATGGCTAGGCGATCGCTAATAGTTGATCGGAATCGGTGGGGCGGCATAGGTGTGCCAATCGTGTTGGAACCATTCAGAAACGAAGGGCCGGATCACAAATTTGGGCGGTGTGCCCGGTGCCACATCAATGCGGACAAAGGAATAGGGACGGCGCTTTTGGGAACCCTGGCCCGATCGCCCCAGGAAGCAACCCGTGCGGGCAACGAGCTGTTGGGTGCTGCCCCGCGTTTCCAATAAATCTGGGCCTTCCTTGCGTTGGCGGCGCAAACTGTAGCCACTGCCGCCACACACCACCCAGTTTGTATTCGCATCCCCGTGGCCGGTTTCTGTGGTGCGGAGATATTCAAAACAGTGGGCATGACCGTTAAGCACCAGATCCACAACCGAGCGATCGCCCAACCGAGAACCCAGCTCTTGGGCCACCGCATCCAGGACTTGCCGCAAGCGTTCTCGCACTGCCAGGGTTTGGGCCTGATTCCACTTCGTTGCTTCGGTGACATAGGGCGGATGGTGGAAAAACAACACACGCCCCCGCACCGATTCAGTCTGCCAAGAGGCAATGAGGCGTTGTTTCAGCCATGCCAATTGCTCTAAATCAACGGTTGTGGGGCTGTTTGCCGTCAGTTGCTTGTGGATATCCTGGCTGCTTTCAGCGAGTTGCTCCAACTTGGCGTGAATGTCATCCAGTTGTTCGGCTTGGTCGGGCTTTTGCGGATTGAGCAGGGCCGCCTGCCCCAGTAATTCCCGTTGTTCTTGTTCAATTTCCGCTTGTCGGTGTTCCAACTCCAGCCGGATATCAATGCCCCATTCTGTTTGGGGTAAAGGATCGAGGGCGTTTAAGGTATTAGAATCGAGGGCAAAAAAGTCGATGCCGCCGGCCTGAAAGGTGTAGTAACGATTGGGCAAACGGGTGAAGACTCCAGGTTGATAGCGCAAACAACGGTGCGACTCGTAGGTGGCGGTGTAGTGCTGATCGAGGTGGCGATCGAGGGCACCGGGAGCCCGCAGGGTTTTCAAACAATCTAAAAAGGCTTCAGCGTAGGTGTTGCCTTGATTGGAACCGTGGAGGCCGATGTCGATATCCACTTGTCGGCGCAACAAATAGCGCAAGGGCAGTGTGGCTTGGGCGAGGAGGCCCAAAACGAGGGGGAGGTCGTAGTAGTCGTGGTTGCCGGGAACGGGCAGAAACGGTTGATTAAATACCATTTGGTTGTAGGCGATCGCCGCGTAATTCTCGCCCCCAACCAAAAATTCCCGATAGGGCGCAATAAAATTTTTGGGATAAAACTCTTTAGACCCGACGAGATAAACCACATCTCCGGTATGTAACACAAAACGACAGTCGGCCCGGTGGGCCAGCATTTGTTCGGCAATTTGGCGTTGGGGACTGTGCCCCCGATGGTAGCCAGAGCCGCTATCCCCCAGGACGAGAAAGGAAAATTCTGGGGAATCCTGGGCCTCATCTGCTAGAACGATCCGGGTTTGGTCGATGCCTCGTTGCACTATGCTGTTGTCCTGCCAGCGCACCCGCTGTTGCATTTTCTGGATTTTGGTGGCGATCGCAGGATCGGTCACAAGTTGCATAAGGCTTCCGGCCAATGAGGATCAGCATCATTACCATACTGCACTCTGGCCAAACCATTACACACCAAAGGCATCATAGCCACAGGACGGACACGCAATATAGTGACCGCGCCAGGGAATGGGGCCATCGCCACAGGTCGGGCAGTACACCGTCCGGTTGGCTGTGGCTATCGCTGGAGATGATGCCGCAGCCTTTTGCCGTTTGGCCTTGCGCTTGGGTTGCGGTGGTGCGGGGGCCGCGAGGTATTGGTTGCGATAATTGGTAGCCGCCATTTGAATGGCTTCGGCCCGAGTCCAGCGGGGATGTTGCTTGAGGGTGGGCACATGGCGAAAGGCGGTCATGATCCCATTCTGGCCGGTGAGGGAAGCCAGGGTGCTGGCGATCGCCTTGCAGCAACTTTGGGGGGTTTTGACGGCTTGGGCCTCACTGAACCGAATGACGATCCACCCTGCGGTTAAAAACCAGTGGTTGCGCTCGGCATCCTTCTCGGACTCGACATAGTGCAACGGCTGCCGCGCAGCATAGACATAGGGTTCGTCAATTTCGATATCGATGTGGAGGTTCAGAACGGGGTCAATATAGGCAAAATCGGGAACATAGGGTTGCTGCCGCTGGGGGCAGGGCATCATCACCCCGGTCTGAATGTAACCGGGAAAATATTGCCACAAATCGCGCTCAAATTGGGTTTCGGAGTGGCCTTTAGGGGGGGCATAGTGCACTCCGATCGCGGGCTGAGTTTGGGCTAACACGGGGCGGATGTCTGCGCCTGCGGCGATCGCTGCCAGGAGTTGGGGGGGAACGAGGACTGTTGGCAGTTTATTCATACTTGGTCATGACCAGCCGACTGCCCCAGTTGCTTAGATTCCAGTTGTCTGGTTTGAGTATACCGAGGGCACGGCCCGCCCCACCACCCGATCGGCTCTGCACGGGGTGCGAAGCCAACTTGGGCTTAGAAGGAGTCCATTCGCCGCCGCCGCCAAAATCGCCAACTGCCGAACACGCCGATCGCGATCGCGCTGCCAGCAACTGCCGATGGTTCGGGCACCGCCGCCGGATTACACGAGTCTGGGTCGCGCTCGCAGCGATCGTCTCCTGGCCCCGGCCCTGGCCCCGGTGTTTGCCGCAATCGGTAAGTAATACTCCCAACTTTGTTCGCTTGGGTGGCTGGATCGGGGTAGCCCGCAAACCCCTGGTAAAACTCGGTACCCAGGAGGGCAAAACTAAGGTTAGATTTGGGCGGAGCTACGATCAACCCCAACCCCACTAGCGTATTTTGCTGAGTGAAGTAGACGGCGGGAAAGGCCCCTAGGCCATTGTCGAGATCATCAGTTTCGTTGTAGGGGCGGTTATCGGGATGGCCCGGAAAATTAAAGGTGATCTTGACCCCGTGGCGATCGGCAAAGGCGCATAACAAGTCACTGTTCGGGGAGCAGGGTTGTAAGCTGTTCGTGTTTGGATCTAGATCAAAGCTAAAGTTGCCTGTGTAGGTGCCAACGGTGTTCCCAGTCGTGATGTCCACGGTAAAGTCATAGGTGATTGTTGCGGCTTGGGCGGGCGCACCAGAAGTCACACAGCCAATTGCCGCGATGCTTACCGCTGTTAAAGCCAGGGGGTTGAGTGCAGGTCTTGCCATGAATCCCTCAAAATTCCTTGTCTTGAAGCGTTTAACGAAAAAGTCTGCTGATGAGGCAGGAACTGTCTTTGACTGAACTTGAACCTAGGTTGCCGAATGTTTACCGAGTCTGTATAGAGTTGCTAGACAGAGATTGGGTTAGACGCAACCATACGTTTAAGCCTTTGGAGCTATGCAAACATAAGTGCGATGAATCATGCGGGGGGATGCTCGGAGCGCATGACGTAGACCTGGAAACACCCTAAGCAGATTCTGTAGATGCCTAAATTGGTGTAGATGCCCAAATTGGTATGGATAAAAATGGTGATAGAGACCAGACACGAGTGTGAGGCGAAAAGTTTCTGGGGTTAGCAACACCGTGAGCGATCGCTAATCCGTACAATGCCCCTTCCTGAGAGCCTAACCAATCTATTTGCGGAACGACCAGTAGATTTACGGAGAATTCATCAAGCAGCCCGTAGATAAATTGGAAGCCACAAAAAACTTTATGAAATCTTTGAGTAAGTTCCCGGAGCGATCGCCTTCCCCAAGATCGAGTAAATGTATTACAATACTACTCTGTAGTTTTTGAATGAAGTGAACGGGCCATCAGGATCGTCTGGTCTGGGTGGTGGGTGGAAATGAGAGGAGCCCCAGGGTTGGGGTTGGGTCGTTTCCCCCAGGCTAGACAAGCCCCATGAACCTTTGAGTGCTGCTGGTTTATTCATCGTTGGGACAAAGCGTCATGGCCAAATTTCAGGATGTCATTGCTTACTACCGCCGCTACTGGTTCGTCTCGCTGTTCAGTTGCGGGGCGATGAGTGCGTTTGAAATTATTGATTTGTTTGTGCCCTATGCGATCGGCCAAATTCTCAATATCTTGTCGAATCAACCGTTGGATGGGGCGATGCAGGCGATCGCGAATTCCCTAGCCCGCCTGCTGGGTCAACAGCCCAGTGCCAACTTTACGTTAGGGGTGCTGTTGGGCTTGATCTTTTTGGTCTCGGTGGGGCGTGCGCCGTTGCAACCCTGGTTAGGGCCTTGGTTTTATTGGGATACAGCCCTGCGGGCGCGGCGTGACCATGCCCGGCGATCGCTAGAGCAAATTTTGACCTTGCCCCTGGAATTTTATGACGAAAACAATCCAGGGCGGATTGCCGCCCGCGTGGCCAAAGGTTTAGCCAATCACATGTGGACTTATCCAGAAGTCATGGGGCAAATGATTCCCAAAACCGTGCGCGTGCTTGGGATTTTTGTGGTGATTGGGTTGATCGAATGGCGCATTGCCTTGTTGCTGTTGGCCTCCTTTGTGGGCATTGTGGCCTATAGTTTGTGGGGGCTGGCGCGGCTAGCCGATCGCGAATCCCGGCTTGATCGATATATGGAGAATACCGAGAGCCGCACCTCTGAAATCATTACCAACATCAAAACCGTGAAAGCCTTTGCCACCGAAGCCGAAGAACTCAAGCGGCAACGGGAACGGTTAGAGCGGGAATTTAAGGTCATTGACTATCGCATCCATCGGGGGTATGTCGCGTTGGGAACGTGGGAACGCACCTGCGTACAATTCTGCGTGTTTTTGGTGTTGGCCTTAACCTTGTGGGCAGTGGTGCAGCGGCAAATCTCGATTGGGCATTTCATCACCATTTTGACGGTTTCGAGTATGGCCTACGCCGAGATTGATCCCATTACTCAACTGGCCGAAACCTTTGCCCGTCGCTATGCGTCGATGTTGCGGTTTCATGAGTTTATGCAGTTGCCCGTGGGGCAAGATGCAGGCAATTTAGTGGTGCATCCAGAGACAAGCCCAACCTATCGGTTTACCGGCAAGTTGGAATTTGCCCACCTGCGGTTTAGCTATAATCCGGGGCAGCCGGTTTTGAATGATATCAATTTGTTTATCCAGCCCTGTCAGACGGTGGCGTTGGTGGGGCGATCTGGATCCGGCAAATCGACGTTGGTGAAACTGCTGTTTCGGTATTTTGAACCGGAACAGGGGGCCATTTTGATTGATGGGCAAGATATTCGTCGGTTGGATATCACGGCCTATCGTAAACGGTTGGCGATCGTGCACCAAGATGTGGATATCTTCAACGGCACCCTGTTAGACAACTTGACCTATGGCAACCCCACAGCCAGTTTCCAAACGGTGGTGGAAGCGTGCCAGATTGCGCAAGCGGATGAATTTATCCGGCAGATGCCCAATGGCTACGCAACGACCGTGGGCGAGCGGGGGGTGCGGTTGTCCGGGGGGCAGCGGCAGCGGCTTGGTATTGCCCGTGCGCTGATTATGGATCCAGACGTGTTGGTGTTTGATGAAGCAACATCAAGTTTGGATTACGAGTCGGAGCGGGCGATTCAACTGGCGATGCGGGCCATTTTGGGGACTCGGACTTTGATCATCATTGCCCATCGTTTGAGTACGGTGCGGGAAGCGGATCAAATCGTGGTGATGGATAAAGGCCAGGTTGTGGAAGTGGGCAGTCACGGAGAACTGCTGCGCCACGGTGGCATTTACCATCGATTGCACTCGTTACAGGAGACTGGGGAGTTGCTGGTCTAGACTGGATAATTTGCTACCCGCGAATTTGACGGGGCGGAGCTGGTGTCCGACCGCTCCTCCCAGGGCCAGCACCAAGAATTAGGGCAACTACAAGGGGTGCCCCGACGGTAAAAAAGACAGATTGTTTGAACCCGGATGGCGGGGAGGGGGCTGTTAGCGCAGTGGCAGATCGAGGATAAAGCGGGTGGTGTTTTGGGCGCTTTCCACATGGAGAGCACTGTTTAAATAGGCCGCGAGGCGCTGGGCCAGGGCCAACCCGATCCCGGTGCCGCCCTCTTTCCAGGGATCGTTGCTGGGAATTCGGTAAAAGGGATTGAAGATTTTGGTGACTTCGGTGGCGGGAATTTCGATCCCTGAGTTTTCTACCACGATCTGGATGGTGGTGGCGGTGGCGGTGGCGGTTACCCCGATCGCCGCTCCATCGGGGCTATGTTTGCAGGCGTTGCTCAAGAGTTCGGTCAGCAGGCGATTAAGCCGATAAATATCGGTATTGAGGGTGGGGAGATTGGGGGGGATGTGGATGTGGAGCGTTTGTTGGCGGCGTTGGGTTTGGAGTTCAAAGGGTTCCAGGATGTGGGCAAGCCAGAGGGAGAGGGCGATCGCGGTGGTTTGGAGGGGGCTGGTGTCTGCTCGCAGGTGTTGCAGATCGAGCAAGCCTTGAACCAGGGTGAGTTCGCGATCGCATTCCTGTTCCAAAATTTGCAAATATTCTGAGATTTTGTTGGCGCTAGCGGGGGGGAGGGTGTCTTGGTAGGGGATGATGAGGGTGGCGAGTAACTGCATGACCATTCTGATGCTGGCAATGGGGGTGCGCAATTCGTGGGAAATGGTGCTTAAAAAGTCGTCTTTAAGCTGTTCCAACCGTTGCATGGCTTCGAGTTGGTGTTGGCTGGCTTGATAGAGATAGGCTTGGCGCAGGGCGATCGCGCATTGGTTGGCAACCTGGCAGGCTAACCGAATTTCCTGTTCGGCAAAGGTGTGAGCGAGGGGTTTAGACAGCCAAACGTAGCCCAGAATTTGTTTTTCAGCTCGAATGGGGCAGGCCAGAATGGCGGCTGGTGGTTCAATTGTTTGGGGGCCGCAATAGCAAAATGCGATCGCATGGCCTTGCTGCAATTGGTGGTGCAAATCGGGGACGTTGGTCAGGTCTAGGATCAAGTCAGGAGCAGCGGGCGATGTCGAGGCGGTGGCTTGGTAGCGGAGGCGCGTGGTGGAGCCATCGTGAACATAGAGAGACAAGGCTGGCTGGCACTGGGTTTCGCCCAGAGCTAAGGCCAATTCATGGAGAACGGCTTGCAAAATATGGTGTTCATCCAGAGAGTCTCGAACTTTGTCGGTGATGCGTTTGAGGGTGGTCTCGAAGTCCAGCGCTTGTTGCAACTGTTGAGTTCGTTCTGTAACTTGGGTTTCGAGGTTGGTGTTGAGCGCTTGGACTTGGCTATAGAGGGCTGATTGATGAATGGCGATCGCCAGTTGTTCGCTCAATTGTTGCAAATAGTCCACCATCCAGTTTTCCCACGGCTGGGCGGTGGTGCAGTGCTGGGCGGCTAACCATCCCCACGGTTGGCCTTCAATCCAAATCGGACAAATGAGACTCGCTTGCATGTGCCACTGGGCTAACAAGGCGGTTTGGAGCGCGGGCTCAGGAGCTGTGGCGCGATCGCACTCTGGCCCAATGCTGCTGGGGGTTTGGGTGGTGCTGAGCGATCGCCAATAGGCGAGGCTGGCTGGATCGTTCAGTCGTTCCGGAGCAATTGATCCGGCGGTGGCGGCGGTGGCCGCGGCTAAGACGGTCACGTGCCCTTGCGCATCAAACTGGCCAATGAATACCCGCTCAACCTGCAAGAGTTCCCTGACTTCGCCAACGGCGATCGACAACACTTCGTTCAAGTCAAGGGACTGGCGGATATGGGAAATCATGGAGCCTAAGACTTCCCGTTTGGAAATTTCGAGTTGGAGTTGCTGGTTTTGTTGCTTGAGTTGCTGTTGTTGCTGCCGGATGACCAATTGATGATGAATCCGGGCCAACACCTCATTCGCTTGAAAGGGTTTGGTGATGTAGTCGGCCCCGCCGCACTCAAAGGCTTTTACTTTGTCGGCTCCGTCATGTAAGGCACTGAGGAAAATGATGGGAATATCAGCGGTGGCTGGCTCTTGGCGGAGGTGTTTGCAGACGGCGTACCCATCCATTTCTGGCATCCGCACATCGAGCAAAATGATGTCGGGGGGATGGGTTTTGGCGGAGGTGAGGGCGATCGCTCCGCTCGTGGCCTTGCGTACCTTGTAACCCTTTACCTGTAAGATGGCAGCGAGAGACCGTAAATTATCGACGTGATCATCTACGATCAAAATGTGAGTGTGCTCCGACGCGATCGCTGGATTGGTCATAGACATCCTGGTTTCAGGGGCAGCAGTCGCAAGTGGCAGAAGCGAGAGCATGGACACATGGGTGTCTGGCAGCGGAACGAGAGCGGCGATGCAAGGTCTGGCAGTCGGTTATCCAATAACCACTTTCCCTGCCTGTCGCTGTGCTCAGTATACCCCTTACGATTGGCTGGTTAACAAACTCCCTGGGCCGGGGCAGTGCCGTTTGGTTGGGGGCCAGAAGCCAGATGGCCAAGGCGGGCGATCGCCGTTTGGCAATCGTGCTGAATTTGGGCTTTGAGTTGGTCAAGGGAGTTAAACTTTTGTTCGGGGCGGAGGAAATCGGCCAGGTTGACCATCAAAGTTTTGCCATACAAGTCATCGGCCCAGTCAAACAAGTGAACTTCCGCCACGACTTGGGTGCCGTTGACTGTTGGGCGCAGGCCCAGATTCATCACACCGGGATAGAGCGGAGCCTGACAGGTGAGGTGTAAGTTGGCGCGATCGCACACATGCACCTGCACTGCATAGACCCCTTGGCAGGGCAAAAACTTTTCGGGGGGAAGCTGGAGATTAGCCGTCGGGAAGCCAAGAGTTCGGCCTAGCTGTTGTCCCGGCACCACTTCACCGATGAGGCTGTAGGCCCGTCCGAGCCATGCATTGGCCGTTTGCAGCTCTCCGGCTTGTAATGCTTGCCGAATAGCGGAACTACTGACGCGGGTTCCCTGGAGTAGTTTGAGGGGGGCGATCGCCACCTCAACTCCATACTCACTGGCGATCGTCTGCAACAGTTGGGCTGTGCCTGCGCGACCTTGCCCAAAGCAAAAATCTTGCCCAATGCTAATCTGTTTGGCCTGGAGCCCTTGAATGAGGATTTGTTCCACAAACTCGATCGGGGTGAGTTGGGCCAATTCCCGATTAAATGGCAACAAAACCAGTTGTTGGACTCCCATCTGCTCTAAGTAAAACGCTTTTTCGGCGATCGGGGTGAGCAGACTCCGAGGCTGGCCCGAAAAAAATTCCTGGGGATGGGGGGTGAACGTGACGACTGTTGGCACGGGGGCTTGGGGTGTCACTGGGGTTGGCAACACAGGCTGGATGACCTGACTGTGGCCTTGATGGATGCCATCAAAGTTCCCCAGCGCCACAGCCGTCGGGGTTAAAGCGTTCGCGAGTGAAAAAGTTATTTGCACGCTTTACATTTTGACATACAACCGCCGTAACCTGATCATTCTGGCCTTGCTGAGTACAAGCGCTTTTGGACTATCCATTGAGACTGGCTGCGAGCTTGTTGGCCGCTGGTGTGCTTCTCCCGCCTTGATCGCTAAGGGGGACTGTGAACGGAGTGGCTGGAATTAGAGGCGTTTAATAAGGGTGCGGGCTAGGTGCGGAATTTTGTTGGGATGAATTTAAGGGAAGAAATTTAAGGAAGTTGAAGCGTTTAGGTTAAATGGCGGGTGTGCACCAGGGTTAAACGGAGACAGGCTTGTCGGCTGTGTAAGCGTCGGCGATCGCGTGGGGGAGTTTGATTATCGGCGTCGGGGCAATCTGGATGGTCATTCCTTCCCGGGCCATGATCCCTTGGGGAAAGGCCGCAGCGACATCGCGCCCCATTTGGTCTAAAAAGTTGTCATCGTGCAGGGGATCGTGATGGAAAATGACGAGGGTTTTGACCTGGGCTTTTTCGGCCACTTTCACCGCTTCTTGCCAGGTGGAATGACCCCAGCCCACTTTACTGGTTTTGGGCGAATGGTATTCTTCGTCGGTGTAGGTGGCATCGTAAATCAGTACGTCGGCCTGGTCGGCCAGAGCTAACACGTTGGGATCCAGGCGATCGGGAAAATGTTCCGTATCGGTAACATAAGCAACTGCGTGGCCGTTCCAGTTCACCCGATAGCCGATCGCCTGTCCCGGATGGTTGAGCAAGGCATTTTCTATGACAACGCCGCTATCCAACTTGACGGCTTCCCCAATGCCAATATCAACAAAGTGTAGATCGGCCCCCATGATTTGCAACGGGACGGGAAAATTGGGGTGGCGCATCTGGTCATTCAAGCGTTTTTCGATGGTAGAGCCATCGGGCGCGATCGCCCCATAAATATGAAACTCGTTCCCCTTGATGAACGCTGGAATGAAAAAAGGAAACCCCTGGATATGATCCCAGTGGGAATGGGTAAAAAACAGATGGCCCTGGACGGGCGTTTTGGCTAATAGCGATTGGCCCAGCACCCGGATGCCCGTTCCGCCATCAAAAATTAGGTGTTCCCCACCCGCTTGAACTTCGACACAGGGGGTATTGCCGCCATACTTAACCGTTGATTCACCCGGACTCGCAATGCTCCCCCTCACCCCCCAAAAGTTGACGGCGAAGTAGTCTAACGGACTCGACATGGTGGGTATCTCTTCTAAGTTGCGATAGTTGCGATGGACTGGCTCAGACAACGAGCTGATGAACCGGCGGCTGATTAACCACTAAATCTCAATCTAGGAACTTCTGATGCACCTTTCTGAAAGCTTAAGAAAAATTCTCGCTTTTGCAGTGACCGCGATCGCGCCAACCCAGTGATCGAAACCACAGGCCAACCAGTTCACGTTGACAACACCTGACGAAATCAGCGTTTCACAGGTTCGGCTGTTTTCCTTTTTAAGTTACCCAGAAGGATTAGTATTTGAACAGTATAGTCATACAATTCCGAAATCGAACCAGTTTGTTACGTTGATTTCATCCATCCCCCAATTTCCCCGACATTCCGCTTGTCCACGCCTGGGGCGCTAGGGAAAATTGCCAGTCGTGGAGCTGGGTGAGCCCCCGCGCCGCCGTAAGGTTGTATTGCAAGGGGGTGATGGAAATGAGCTTTTGGCGAATGGCTTCTACATCGGTTAAGGTGCCTTCGGTGTGGTCGGTGGTGGATTCCACATCTTCTAGAACTTCCCCGGCTAACCAGTAGTAGGTTTTGCCCCGTGGGTCAACGCGCTTTTCAAAGATATCCACATAGCGGCGGATGCCCTGGCGGGTGATGGCGACCCCGGTAATTTCGGCGGCGGGGATGGCGGGGATGTTGACGTTGAGGAGGGTCAGTTCCGGGAGGGGGGATTTTTCGATCTGGGCAACCAGTTGCACGGCAAAGGCGGCGGCGGGCTCGAAGTTTTGGTTGGTAAAGCTGGTGAGGCTGAGGGCGATCGCGGGAATGCCTTCAATTAAGCCTTCCATCGCTGCCGAAACCGTCCCAGAGTAGAGCACATCGGTGCCCAGGTTGGCCCCATGATTGATGCCAGACAACACGAGATCAGGCTGTTGATCGAGCAAGGCCCATAATGCCAATTTGACACAATCTGCCGGGGTGCCGTCGCAGGCCCAGGCTTGCACGGTGGGATGGAAGACGGTTTGCACGATCTCGGCCCGAATCGGTTGATGGAGGGTGAGGCCGTGGCCTGTGGCGGAGCGTTCCCGATTCGGACAAACGACTGTGACATCGTGGCCGGCAGCGGCTAAGCGATTGGCCAGGGTGCAAATACCCAATGCCGAAACGCCATCATCGTTGCTGATTAACAGTTTCATACCAGTTGTTCTCCAGGTTTAAGGTGTGTTGTCACAATCTCGCAGCAGTTCAGCCATCTGATCCGCCCTTTACTAAACTAAACTGGAGGATGGGCCTCAAACCATTCTCGATCAGATTGGGGGATGGCATTGGATCCGTGGGGATGACCTGAATTCCCCCATACCCCCAATTCCCGATTTCCGCTCCGGTCTGGTCTGATGGGGTTTGGCTCAGTTTTGTTGTTCTAGCGATCGCCTCTATGACAGTTCAGCCATCAGAATTGGAAGCGCAACTCGACGCTATTCGTCAGGAAGCGCAACAAGCCCTTGCCGCGGCAAATACAATGGAGCAACTCGAACAGTTGCGGGTGAAGTATCTGGGTAAAAAGGGGCCGATTCCCCAAGTGTTGGGGGGGATGGGCAAGCTAGAACCGAGCGATCGCCCCCGCATTGGTGCGAAAGCCAACGAAGTTAAAGAAGCCATTCAAACTGAGCTAGAGCAACAAAAAGCGGCTCTGCAAGCGGCCCAACTCCAAGCCCAGCTAGAAGCCGAAACCCTGGATGTGACGATGCCTGGGGTCTATCAACAGCAAGGGCGGATCCACCCTTTGAATAGCATCATTGACCGAGTGTTAGACATTTTTGTGGGGTTGGGGTATACCGTTGCCGAAGGGCCAGAGATGGAAACGGACTACTACAATTTTGAAGCCCTTAACTTCTTGCCCGATCACCCGGCACGGGATATGCAAGACACGTTGTATCTCCCGGATGGCAACATTTTGCGGACGCATACATCCTCTGTCCAAATTCGCTACATGGAGGCGAATGAACCGCCAGTGCGGATTGTGATTCCGGGACGGTGCTATCGGCGGGATACGGTCGATGCAACCCATACGGCGGTGTTTCATCAAATTGAATTTTTGGCAATCGACGAAGGGCTGACGTTCACCGATATGAAAGGGACGTTGCGGATTTTTTTGGAGCAACTCTTTGGGGAAGTGCCGATTCGGATGCGCCCCAGTTTCTTCCCGTTTACTGAGCCATCGGCAGAGGTGGATTTGCAGTGGCAGGGCCGTTGGCTGGAAATTATGGGCTGCGGCATGGTGGATCCCAATGTCCTCAAAGCGGTGGGGTATGACCCCGAAGTGTATACGGGGTTTGCCGGTGGCTTTGGTGTGGAGCGGTTAGCGGCGGTGTTGTATCAAATTGATGATATTCGTCGGTTGTATACCAGCGATCGCCGTTTCCTGGCTCAGTTCTAGCCCCATCTCGAACTATTTCTTAATCTTGCGGCTGAAGCTAACGCCGATAAGCCCAAACTGCTGCTCACTGGGGCACGGGCAAGGCTGGCGTTAGCGCCATGACTGCAATCCGGCGATCGCCTCAAATCTGGCTCCGATCCTGTTATCTTGCTGTCTCCGGCGATCGCAGAACCGATCGCGATCGTGGTTTAGCTACCTTGGGTTCCAGGCCGTTGGCCCTTAGAACTCCTTCGAAATAGCGAGCAGCCAGCCATTTAAATCGCTGGTTTTTGGTGCAAATGTGCTCTCGCAGCCATTGCCTGTAACCGTTCTAGCGGATAATCTGCCAAAAAATGTTCCCACGGTTTCGGCTGGCCAGCCGCGTTGTACACATACATCACGCCATTAATGCTGCGACTAGAAACCACCAAACCAAGCGCTCTTGCTAAGTTTAGAGCCTGAGTCAACTCACTGTTTGTCATCGGTTTAATTCAAAATACGTTGAGCTGAAATAAGAGGTCACATCAAACGTGACAAGCCATCGACTTCAGGCAAAGGGAGCACTAACATCGCTGGTTTTCCCAATTTGCCTGGATAACGACGATCCCTACCAGCACTGTAACCCTGGAAGGCGTATCCTGGGCTTAAATTTTGTTGCGATCGCCCCCTTGCCAACCCTCGCTGCATCGACACAGAAATCTGGATTAAACCGTAGATGGTCGTGCAAAATCCATAGCACCTGGGAACACTAAGCCTATCTAGCTGTTTGGGAAACCACAGCCACAGCCAGAAGTGAGGGCTCGATGGCAAACGCAGGACACCTTGCACTCTTAAAACAAGGAGTACCCACCTGGAACGATTGGTGTCAAACCAACTTTAGGATCATTCCTGATTTGGAAGGGGCTAACCTCAAACAAAGCAATCTGCGCGAAATTAATCTCTGTAATGCCCATCTATCGCGGGCCATGTTGAGCCACGGGGATCTCAGCATGGCCAACTTGGAAGGGGCCAACCTTGGCATTGCTTACTTAGAAGAGGCAACGCTATATACAGCGGTGTTGTATCGGGCGAACCTGCGTGAGGCGAATCTCTATCGGGCTGATTTGCGGGAAGCCGACTTAAGCCAAGTTGACCTGAGTATGGCCAATTTACGGGAGGCGAATCTCTGTACTGCATTGCTCGAAGGCGCAACGCTGTACACTGCCATGCTTTATAAAGCGAACTTATGGGAGGCTAGCCTGTACAAAGCTGATCTCCGCGAAGCCGACTTTAGCATGGCCAACTTGCGCGAGGCGAACCTCAGTATGACCAATCTCAGCATGGCTAACTTGTGCATGGCCAATTTGGTCGGCGCAACCCTGTATGCCGCCCAAGCCCAGGGCGCGAATTTGAGCTTGGCAAATCTCTGCATGGCAAACCTCATCAGCGCCAATCTCCAAAAGGCCAATTTGGTCAGTGCAACCTTAATTGGTGCCAATCTGTACAAAACAAATTTGACTGCGGCTAATTTACGAGAAGCCGATCTCCGAGAAGTCACGCTGAGTCTTGCAAATTTACAGGAGGGAAATTTGCATGGTACCAATCTGTGTCGGGCGAATCTGCGGGAAACAAATTTGCAGGGGGCGAATTTGAGTTTGGCCAATTTGCGGGAGGCGAATTTACACAAGGCGAATTTGCAAGGGGCGAACCTGCGCGGGGCGGATTTGCGCGGGGCCTGTCTGCGGGAGGCCATTCTGCCCGATGGTTTTGTTTGTGACCACCACACAAATGACCACCGTGATCAGCGCAATCGGTAAGCTCAGTGGGGCCTGGAGAAAGCGTTCCGCTCGTTGTTCATTCTCCTGGCTACTGCTTGTGGGTGCCCCGGTGGGGGTAACAACCTTACTTCTACCAATCCATCAATGGTGAATTATCCATGTGAGGGGTATATAGTGACAAGCGATCGCCCAAGCATCACTTTAGGAAATAGACAAATAGGCTATGCTGTCCGACTGGGTTTACAACTCAAACAGCACTTCTTGTTTAGATAGGTTTGGATTGTAGTATGGATCTTCGTAACCCAGTTGTTCAAAGTAGGTTTTCCATTTGGTATTCAAATGCTCCCACTCTCTTGGCTTCAAGCCTGCGCCGCGACTGATCGATTCGTAGTGCGTTAACTGGGCGTAGGGGGTTACCACATTCCGATAGCCAGCCTGATGCAACTTCAAGCTTAAATCCACATCGTTGTAGTTTAGCGGGAAGGTTTCATCCATTGCACCAATGTCGAAATACAGTTCTCGCCGCATCATGAGGCAAGCAGCGGTAATCGCCAGGTAGTTGCGATTTACTAAATTAGACAAGTAGTAGCCGGGGTGGTCGCCCGCAATGCCGCGATAGGCATGGCCCGGATTGCCCCCCAAGACCATCACGCCAATGTGTTGAATGGTGCCATCGGCAAAAAATAGCTTGGCCCCAACGGCCCCAACTTCCTGTTGTTGGGCAAATTCCAACATGGACTCTAACCAATCTGGCGTGATGACTTCGACATCATCGTTGAGTAAAAGTAGCATTTCGCCTTGGGCCGCTTTGGCCCCCAGGTTGATGCGCTGGGCAAAGTTGAATGGATCGGCACACCGGATCAGTCGCAGGTCAGGCCCCGCGATCGCCGCTAATATGGGATCTGGCACATCATACCCATCGACCAACACAATTTCGTAATGGCGATAGGTGCTGCGTTCGCGGATGCTGCGGATGCACTGTTCTAACAAGCAAATTGGGCCATTTGGGGTATCCAACATGGCCGCTGCACTGGGAATCACGATACTAATCAGCGGGTTGCCAATGATGTTACGCCGAATGCGGTGGAACCCCGCTCGTGGCCCTGGTTCTACTTTGCCGGGATAAGGACTGCGCTCTACCATGTCGGCAAGAGCACGCTTGGCTGCATCATAAGCCCAGGGTTTGGCCTCTTCTCCTGATGTGACTGAGGTCGGAATAATGCGCCAGTGATACAGCACCTTCGGCAGGTGATAAATCTGTTGGGTGTGCTCGACTAACCGTAGGACTAAATCGTAGTCCTGGGAGCCGTCGTAGCCGCTCCGAAAGCCACCAATTTGACGCACTAATTCCGTCCGGTATACGCCGAGATGGCAGGTATACATGCAAGAGTGAAAATAGTCGGGCGACCAGTCTGGCTTGAAGAAGGGATCGCTGCGCTGACCTTGGGCATCAATTTTATCCTCGTCGCTGTAAATGAAATCGGCGTCAGGATGCTGGTTGATGAGCTTGGCGTTTTCGTACAGTGCGTGGGGGGCAAGTTCGTCATCGTGGTCGAGCAGGGCAATGTAATCTCCCGTGGCTAACTCAAGGGCTGAGTTGCTGGCGGCAGCGATATTGCCGTTCTGCGATCGCAAAATGACTTTAATGCGGGAGTCTTGCTGGCTGTAGCGATCGAGAATGGCTTTGATGTGAGCTTTGGGGGAGGCATCGTCTGCAATGCACAGTTCCCAGTGGGGGTAGGTTTGGGCGCGGACGGATTCGATCGCCTTTTCGAGCCATTTTGCCTCAACGTTGTAAACAGGCAGCAGCACGGAAAAGGTGGGCTGGTGAGTCCACTGGGCGATCGCCGCTTGGGCTTGACGATGGTCTGCTGATGTGGGCTCGTGCTGTTCGATCCATTGTTGGTAATTGCTGTACTGGCGCGATCGCGCTTGCCGGCGTTCAGCCACGTAGCGTAACAAGCCAACTGTGCCTCGTTCTCGCCAGACCCGAATGCCTTTTTGGGCTTTTGTGCGAAGGCGGGCGGGCAACGGGCGAATTGTTTGCACTGCAACCGTTTGGGTTGGTTTCAGGGTGCCCAAATCAAGGGGAGTGTAGGGGACTAATTCGTCGCTTTCCACTTTCCACCCCAAGCGTTGTTGCAACTTAGACCATTGATTGCGGAGTTGCCAAAATTTGCTACTCTGCATTGCGCCTAGGATGGCCTGAACCTGGGTTTGAAACTGTTCTAACTTCGCAATGCGATCGCGGGCTTGGGTCAACTGTGCGTGGGCTGAAATCGCGTCTGAGCGGGTGGCATGCAGTTCGCTATGAGTCTCATGCAGGTTCGACCGTAGGGCAATTAGCTCTTGAAACAGGGTCTCGATGTGGTCAGCGTAAAGTCGGGGATGGTTCTGATAAATTTGGGTGTAACTTTTGACCCACCCATCCTGAGTCATTTGTTGCGATCGCGAGTTGGGTAGTTCCCGATGGAAGTAGAGCACTTCAGGCAGTTGCACCACATCCCGCCCCAACTCAATCAGGGAAAGCCAAAAATCATAATCCTCCCAGCCCCAGACCATATTCTCGTTGTATCCGCCTACTTTCTCCCAGTCGGCTTTGCGATACAAACTGCTGTTGAAAATCATGTTCCCCAATAAGATTTGAGGAAATTGGTAAGGCGGAAGGTTGTAGTCTTCGGTGGCTGCGCCAAAGGAGGCGGCTTTGGAATAGACAATCCCAATATTAGGGTCGGCCTCTAGAACGGAGACGGCTTGCTCCAAGTAGGTGGGAGCGATGCGATCGTCTGCATCCAGGGGAAAAATGTACTGGCCCTTGGCTTGCTGAATGCCAGCGTTGCGGGCAGCGGAAGGGCCACGATTCGCTGTTCGCAGCACAGTTGTGTGCGGCCTCTGATAATTTTCCAGAAGCCGCACAGTTGTTTCCTCGGTTGAACCATCGTCGATCACAATGATTTCAACCGAGGTCAAGGTTTGAGCTAGGACACTCGCGATCGCTTCATCTAGATAACGGCCCTGATTGAAACAAGGCATAATCACCGAAACAACTGGTGAGTGAAGGCTCATACCGTCCCAACTAATTGTTTCTGAGCAACTTGATCGTAGATCCAGCGGTATGTTTTCTCCATCCCTTCTTCCAGGCGAATGCTGGGTTGCCACCCAAGCAGAGATTGAATCAGGGTGTTATCGCTGTTTCTCCCGTTTACCCCTTTGGGGGCATTAAGGTTATAGCGCCGCTTGAGCTTGATGCCTGCAATGTCTTCGACGATGTCAACCAGTTGATTGATGGTCACGAGTTGGCTGCTCCCCAAGTTGATCGGCTCGATGATATCGCTGCCCATGATGTCCATCGAGCCTTTGATGCAGTCATCAATGTACATGAAGCTCCGCGTTTGGTTCCCGTCACCCCAAATTTCAATTTCGTGCTTGCCAGAAAGCTTCGCTTGAATGACTTTGCGGCAGATAGCAGCGGGAGCTTTTTCCCGTCCGCCGTCAAACGTCCCGTGGGGCCCATAAACATTGTGATAGCGAGCGACGCGGGTAATGATACCAAAGTCTTCTGTGTAGTGACGGCACATCCGTTCGCTAAACAGTTTTTCCCAGCCATAACCGTCTTCTGGCATTGCGGGATACGCGTCAGATTCTTTGAGGGGAACGACATCCGGTGAGGTCTGCCGATAAGCGGGATAAATACAGGCTGAGGACGAGAAGAAGAAACGCTTGATATCGTACTTTTGGGCTGCCATGAGCAGGTGGGTGTTGATCAAAACACTCAACATGCACAGCGCTTTGTTATTTTCGATGAAGCCCATGCCGCCCATGTCAGCGGCCAGGTTGTAAACTTCGCTAGCACCATACAGCGCCCGTTCACAGGCTCCTTTCTCTTGCAGGTCAAGCTGCAAGTTTTGCGCTTCAGGAAAGACTTGATACCACTCATCTAACGGCTTGACATCAACCGCTCGCACGGGGCGATCGCCCTGTTGCAACAGCGCCTGAACCAGATGGCCACCAATAAAACCACCAGCACCACAAACTACAATCATTGGACACTCCTCAGTCACTACTGTGTTTTGCTTAATTTCACGCGGTTGGGCCAACACCGAGACCGATGTAGTTACACACCGACGTAAATTTATCACGCTCTAGAATCCGCCAACAATCTAACAACAACTTGGGCTGATGGGATGCATCGGCGAAATCGTCCGGCTCAAGCGTCTTGAACTCCTGGCTAGGAGTCGTGATGACAATCGCAGTTGCCTTTTGGACGCACTCTTTGGCAGAGGCCGCATACACGGGCTTGTCTCCCAGAATATAACGGGTGTTTTCTAAGGCAAGTGGATCATAGATGACAACTGAAAAATCTTTCGCTAATAACTCTTTGACCAGAGCTACACCTTGAGATTCTTCAATGACATTGGTATCAGGTTTGTACGCTAACCCAAGCACTCCGACGATGGCCCCTGGACTCAGATGGTTCATCAAGTGGCTGGCTAAACGCCCTGCTTGTCGGCGGTTGATGGTATCTGTGGCCTCAGCGATCGCCGAGGTTGCACCGACTGATTTTGCCAATACCCCAAACGCCACGTTATCTCGGGGAAAACAGGGGCCACCGTAGCCGGTAGCCCCTTTGAGATACTTGGTGCCAATGCGAGAGTCTTGTCCTATTGCAGAAGTCACCACATCAACATCCGCATCCGGTAAGTTCTCACAAATTTCACTCAGCATATTGGCATAAGAAATTTTCGTTGTCACAAAGGTATTGACCGAAATCTTTGCCAATTCTGCATTGACCAGGTTCATGTGCGAAACTGGCGGTGTAGGGCCACATAGTTGCCGATAGATACTTTCCAACATGGCACCTGACTGCGGATCAGATTCACCGATCAAGATGAAGTCAGGATAAAGCATATCGTGGATGACATTACCAAGGGCAATGAATTCTGGACTGTAGCAAAGCCCAAACCCTTCACCACAAACCTTACCAGATGCTTGTTCAAGCGCTGCTCTAATTTCTCCACCTGTTGCCCCAGGCATCACAGTACTGGTAATGACGATCAGGTGAAATTGCTTTTTTTGCTGAAGGACGGGGCCGATTTGCTCGATCGCCGACAAAATATAGTTCAGCGAAAAACTGCCACTGGCATCGCTGGGCGTGGGCACAATGAGGAATGTAACGTCGGACTGATTGACAGCATCGGCGTAGTTAGTTGTGGCTCGAATGCGATCGCGATTACGCGCCAACATTTCATCTAAACCAGGCTCTTGAACGGGTGCTTTACCGTCATTAATCGCTTGTACAAAGTTAGCGTTAATATCAACCCCAATGACTGAAAAGCCCTTTTCGGCAAGGCAAGCAACCATGGGTGATCCGAGTTTTCCTAACCCAACCACAGAAACTGATCGCGATCCTGTCACGTAGTTACACTCCTCTCTGTAATTAACTGAGTGACGAGGGCTTTGTTGGCCCAACTCGCCTTAATCTGGACACGATTCTAGCAGGAATCCCTAACAATTTAGAGGTAATGCTGAGCAACTGCCTCTGTTTTTTTGTTGTATATCTTAGTACACTCAGAGCGAAAGATGCTTGCGGGCGCAACTGCGGTCGAGCAAGGGGCAACATGTCAAGCTGCCGTTCTAACCGTTGCCAACTAAACGGTGGGCGACGGAGCGATCGCGGTGAAAGTTGCCAGGACGCTAAATCTAACATGAAATAGGTGTGGTGAAGGCCACCTAATAATTGCAAATTCCGCTGCGCTTCCGGGCCAGAAAAGATCCATTCTCGTCCTTCCGGATGATGGTTGTAATCATGATTTTGATGCACAGCCATAATAGCTTCAGAGGCATCAATCACTGGAATATTGAGGCTTAAGGCTTGATAAAGCATCCAATTATCAAAACACAAGCGCCCGATCGCAAACGGTGGGACTTCAACGTAGGTATCGCGACTAAACACAAAATAATCCATTGCCTGGGGGCCTTCTTGCTGGCCTTTTTGCGCAACGCGATCGCGCAGGTCAGCTGCCCAATCTGAGTCGGTCGCTAAGGGTTGGTTGAAGTCTAAATTCCACCGTTGCCCAGTCAACATAAACCGTTCAAAGGGCACCCGCTGCAATGCTTGCATGAAATCACTCATCAGAATGATATCAGCATTGATATAAGCAAACAAAGGCCCAGTTCCTTGGTGTTGCGCCACCTCAAACATGGAGTTCATGAGTGGGGTGCCGTACTCGTTCCGAGCGATGTTTGGAATATGTTTTAAGCCGAATTCAGCCGCAATTTCAGCGGTACCATCATCATCTCCTAGCAAGATAATTTCTGGGCGGGGTCGCAGTTGCATCCAGCTTAAAATCGCATTCCGCTGAATCACTCCAACGTGGCCTTGAAATGCTTTAGGAATTGCAAATAATGTCAACATTGAACGTTGCCGTCCGACTCCTCATTCCTGACTGCAAAAACCGAAAAAATGTTGCCGTTTTGTGTAAGTTTCATCGCTGATCACTTCAGGTTTCGACGGATTTTAGAGCACCATCCTATCGAGTTGGTACTACCTTTGGATCCGCGATCGCTTAATTGCCAAAGCGACAACCTAGCCTGACTTATGCGTCTGATTGCACCGGGGCTTGAGCGGTAATGCACAGATGCCAGCCAAAGTTTTTTTCTAACCACCGGAACAAAGGTTGAGGCATCCAGCGGAAGTACCAAACTTTAGTGTACTTGTACTGCTTATAGTCAGGAATGTAGTACGGGAAAATATGCTCGACTTGCATATCAACCACATCAAATCCTTTGAGCAGCGCTTTCGCTTCTTTTTTGGAATAGATATAGGTGACGGGGCAGCCTTCCTGGGCTTCTGAGTAGCGGGCTACCAGTTCGTTCATTTTCCAGAATTGCCCTTTGCCATAGGTCAACAAGATCCACAAGACTTTCCAGGAATAGCGGTAGTAGACCATGATTTTGACGGTGCCACCGGGTTTCACGTACTTGTGCAGTTGCTGAATGACGTTCTCAGGGTGGGGGGTGTGGTGAATAACACCAAAGGAGTACACCAAATCGTGTGGCTCGACGGGAACGTACTGATCAAGTTGTTCCGCATTGGCTGGGTAAAAGGCGACGCGATCGCTAAACCCATAGACTTCTGCCCGCTGCTTAGCTAGTTCTAAGGACTTTTCCGATAAATCTACAGCCGTGACCTGAGCTCCGTTGCGGACAAAGTTGATCATGGCAGTGCCAAGGCCACAGCCAATTTCCATCACTCGTTTGCCGTTCCAGCGTTCAAATTCGGCGAACTCAGGAATGTGGGGCTCGACAAAATGCTTCCGCGCTTCGACTTCATCAAAATATTCTTTGCTGCCAACGGGTTTTTGCGAGTGGCGCAGGTTGCAGGGGCGACTATCCCAATAGTTCTTTACCTCCTGCACAGGTGTTTGCCCAAAAAATTGGCTTAAGCTCATCTGAATAACACTCCCCTTACTGTTGATGATTGAACCCTTCCACTGGGTGTTCGACGCAAAATGAATTGTGATTGTCTTGATCCACGGTCGCGGTGATGGCCTGCCAAGTGCTTCCAAACCTCGGATCAGGGTTGGTTGCTTATCCCCGCTTCACCGTCTCCAGCTATCCATAACACGAGTGCCGTTCTTTGGCTCGGCGAAGGATTTGTGTTTGGTGGTTCAAGTTCTTGCTGAAATCAGAATGACGGCACTCAGGCTGCTGAGGCGACAAGAGATTGCTTGATTTTAGCGGGGTCATAAATAGCAATAACCTAGCTCTCCAGGCGCTATGCGTGAATTAGGAGGGTAATGTAGCGGGAGGAACATGTTAAGAATATTTGCTAATATTACAACATCGCATCCTGATTGTCGCGATATTTTTGGGGCAAGTCCAGGGGGCCTGAGTGGCGATCGCCGTTCACGCGGGAGGGGCTGAGGCTGGGCGCACTGCTTTATTCGTTTGTACGCGCGGCGACGGTGGTGATCCGGGAAAAGTCGCACTCCGACGATTGGCTGCCTTTATTCCCACTCCAAGGGTTGCGCTGGAGGGGCGGCGAGTTGGGCAAAGTCAAACAGGGTGGAATCGGCCAAGTGGGAGGGCACAACGTTTTGCAGACTCCGAAAGATGGTTTCTGTGCGGCCAGGGTGTTCTGTTTCCCACTGTTGGAGCATTTGTTTGATCTGATGGCGCTGTAAGTGAGCTTGCGACCCGCAGAGATTGCAGGGAATGAGGGGAAATTGGCGCAGCTCGGCATACTGAGCGATCGCGGCGGGGCGATACCTGAGAAAATTGGCGCTAGAGCCTCAAGGTCAGATAAATTCAAGGTCAGATAAATTCAAGGTCAAATAAACGTTAGATAATAGGGGCGCAGATGAAGTTGTCGTGTGTGCCACGGTTTCCAACTGCAACCACTTAAATGCTTTTTTCGTAGGTTATGGGTCTGGGTTATGGCGCTCTGGCTGACACTGAATGGTTGTCTGATTTTATTGGCCTATTTGCTGGGGGCGGTGCCCACGGGGTACTGGGCGGGGCGGTTATTGCAAGGGATTGATATTCGAGAGCATGGCTCAGGTTCAACGGGGGCAACGAATGTGTTGCGAACTCTGGGCACGTTGCCGGCGATCGCTGTTTTAGCGGTTGATATTTTGAAAGGGGTTGGGGCGATCGCCCTTGTGCAAGGATTGTATCCTACCCAGTGGGTCGCAGTGCTAGTGCCACCTGCCGTTGACCTGGCTGCCTGGTTGCCGTGGATGGTCACTCTGGCTGGCATCGCCGCCCTTTTCGGGCACAGTAAATCGATTTTTCTGGGGTTTACTGGGGGGAAGTCGGTGGCTACCAGTTTGGGGATTTTGCTGGCTTTGAATTGGATGGTTGGGTTAGGGACGTTTGGCGTTTTTTTGGTGGCCCTGGCCCTCAGCCGGATTGTTTCCTTGAGTTCGATTTGTGGGGCGATCGCGGTATCTGGCCTCATGGTGGCATTGCACCAGCCCCTGCCCTATCTGCTTTTTGGGCTGGCGGGGGGCATTTACGTCATTGCGCGGCACCGGACGAATATTCAACGCTTGTTCGCCGGGACAGAACCTCGCCTGGGCCAGAAGCTACCGGAATCCACCGAGCCGCCAGCCGTTTGATCGATGACATGGGGCGGTGGTGCCCGTTGCCTGGTTCGTGCGATTTACCCAAAGGTTTGTTGAATGACAGAAATTACGCCCCTGGCCAGTTTGGACTTTTTGCCTTATCTCAATCCGCTTGGCTTACTGCCTGACCACTTGGATGGTCGGGTTGGTGTCTATGCCATTTTTGATGCAGGGCAAACGCTACAGTTCATTGGTTATTCTCGGAATGTTTATTTGAGCCTGAAACAGCATTTGGTGCGGCAGCCGCACCAGTGTCATTGGCTGAAAGTGCAAATCATTGATCGCCCTAGCCGCACGTTGTTGGAGCAAATTCGCGAGACGTGGATGGCAGAAAATGGCGGCGTGCCTGTGGGCAATGGGGTGGAACTGGAGGCGTGGAATCAACCGATTGACGTGAAAACCCAAATGACCGAAGCGGAGCGATCGCTGTATGCGGCGGCGGTGGATGAATTGGCCCAGGTCAAAGCCTTAAAAACTGTGGCGCGGCGAGTCGAGGCAGATCTCTTAGCGGTGCTGCGCGATCGCGGTGTCACAGAACCCATGCGGTTTAATCCCAAAATGAAGGAGGGGGGCTTGCTGGATTTGCTCTGCTAGGGCCGTTCGCGCCCAGCGATCGGTAGAACCGTGTTTTCAACCACAACGAAGGCAGTCGTGTTGGCCGCCAGAGGCACTTCGTAGCCTCCCGTGAAATCACCGAAGGATGGCAAGATCAAGGTGTTTTGTTGGAGGTAAAAACAGGGGAGCCGCAGGTTATCCAGGCGGGTTTTGAGGCGAATGCAGGGATGGATATGGCCACAAATGTTGAGCTGTTGGGGGCTGGGGTGGGGGTGGTGGCTGAGGACGAGGTTGGGCAGTTGGAGGGCTTCGGGGATGCAGTGAATGCCGCATTGCTCCAGTTGCGGCCCCAGGGCGCGATCGTGGTTGCCGACCAGCAAACTCACGGGAATTTGGATGTGGGCAAGAAACTGCTGCCATGCTTGCATCACTTCGTTGACTAGGGCCAAGCGGGAGTGAAAAAGGTCGCCTAAAATGAGCAACTGCGCGGGTTGGTGGCGATCGCAAAGGTGTTGTAGGCGGGTTAAGGTGGCTTGATTAATGGTGTTGGGAATGGGCATCCCTGCGGCCTGGAAGGTTTCTGACTTGCCCAGGTGCACATCAGAAACGAGTAGCGATCGACTATGGGGCAGATAAATGGCCTTTTCAGCCAGCAGGTGTAGTTGATTGCCTAAAAGAGTGATGGTATGCATAGCAAAAATGGAAGCATGGCAAAAAGCAAAAAGATCGCACGGGCAAAGGGTTGGCAACGCGCTGCTGCAAGCCGAACACGATCATTCTGAGCTGAACTGGATCAAAGGATTAGTGGGAGGATGGGACAGGCGTGAGGAGATGGCTGCTTTGACCAGATTCCCCCAGTCGAGGAATTTCCCGAAATTCACGGAGATTAGCTCTGGTTCTTGAAGTCGGTATAAACATCAGCAAGGGGATGGGGAACTTATGTCAGCATAGTTGAATCTATACCGATAGCCCCCTTCAGGTTTTGTGCTGATGTGTGGTTGAGCTGGCTGGAATCATAGCTGGTTGACGCACCACGATGAAACGCTGCTGGAACTCATGCGGTTTTGGAACCCACACAACGTTGCGAGATAGAGTACTATCTATGAATTTGATTAAGTCATCTTGGGCGATCGCCTTGGGCTGTTTGCTGGTTGGGCAGGCGGGTTTGGCGATCGCCCAAGAATACAAACCACGCCGCCGGGGGCTGCCAGACCAACGAGATGGGGCTGGGTCGCGATCGCCAACCTGCTTGTTAGGCCCCAAAAAATTTGCAGCTCTCGTGCCTAAAGATGCGATTAGCACTTCGACCACCCCAGCCAGTTCCCTATTTTGGTATGTACCAAAAACTACGGCAACTTCGGCAGAGCTTCGGATTGTGGAGCAAGTGAATCCGCGGCTGGAGACGGAGATTTTTGTCACTCAGATTCCGTTGCAGGCCGGCGGTGGGGTAATGGCCTATGGGTTGCCGCCGGAGGTGACCAAAGCGCTCTCTCCCAATAAGGTCTATCGGTGGCAATTTTCGATTGGGTGTTCGCCCCGCAATCCGTCGCAAAATCCGTTTCTCGAAGGGACGCTGGAACTGGATGAGGTGCCAGCAAGTTTGACGACGACGCTGGCGCAGGCCACGACACCCCGCGATCGCGCGATCGCCTATGCGGCGGCTGGGTTCTGGCAAGATGCGATCGCCACCTTGGCCACACCACGGTGTTTAAATCCGCGAGATGCCAACATTCAGACAGCCTGGAGCAATTTGTTGCGATCGGTGCAGTTGGAAGATTATGCTCGGGAACCCTTTGTGCAAACCTGTAAGGCGATACAGGCGCGTCAATCGGTTGGGGCTGGACGCGGGCAACCCTGAGGACTCGCGACATGGCCCATGCTGCTGGCGCAAGGCTCCAAACGTGCCAAACCCAAGGTGGGTAAAGATTTTCGATCAACTCGGCCAAAAGCAGTGCAGAGTGGTAAAAACAGGAACAGGCTTTGGAGCACTGATGTCATGTCACCGCTGGTTTCCCTCGTTATCACGACGTACAATCGGGCGCATTTTTTAGAGACCGCGATCGCCAGTGTTTTGCAGCAAACCTATCCCCAGGTTGAACTGCTGATTTGGGTGGATGGGGCAACGGATGATTCGGCGGCGATCGCCCAGCGGTATGCTGCCCAGGATCCGCGGGTTAAGGTCGTTGTGGCACCGCATCAAGGGCGGGTTCTGGCTTTGCAACAGGCGATCGCTCAAACCCACGGCGACTATTTAGGGTGGGTGGATGATGATGACTGGTTAGCGCCGACGGCCTTGGCGGAGACGGTGGCCTATCTGCAAGCTCACGCGGCGGTTGGTCTGGTCTACACCGACTATTACGATACAGATGCCACAGGGCAGACGGTGCAGTATGGCGATCGCTGCGCTCGGCCTTACAGTCCGACCCAATTGCTGGTCGAGTTCATGACCTTCCACTTTCGGCTGATGCGGCGATCAGTCTATCTCCAAGCGGGGGGGGTGAGTCAAGCGGTCAATTTCATGGAAGATTATGATTTATGTTTGCGGTTGGCGGAACTGACCCAGTTTGGCCACATTCCTAAACCCCTGTATTACTACCGCCATCATGGGGGCAACGTGTCCCGCCAAAATCGGTTGAGGCGATCGCTGGATACTCACCAGATGGTGCTCCAAGCTTTACGGCGGCAGGGGTTGGCTGAGACGCATACGATTGAGCTGGAGTTACCGGCCCATCGGTTTGTACTCCGGCGTAAGCGATCGCCCCTGAAGCCTGCTTTGACCGTGATGGGGTTAACGATGTTGCCGTTGCTGGGGGTGGTGTGGAACCAGGCCGCGATCGCCCAGCCCATGCCTGCCGCCGATGGTACGGGCACGGTGGTGACACCCGTAGGGAATCAGTTCAATATTGGGGGCGGTACCCTATCGGGCGATGGCCAAAATTTATTCCACAGCTTTTCCCAGTTTGGACTGACTCAGGGCCAAATTGCGAATTTTTTGGCGAATCCCCAGCTGCAAAATATTGTGGGGCGGGTCACGGGCAACACGGCCTCGGTGATTGATGGCACGCTGCAAATTTCGGGCGGTACGCCTAATTTATTTTTGTTGAACCCCGCTGGCATTGTGTTTGGGGCAAATGCGAGTTTGAATGTGCCTGCGGCTTTTACGGCGACGACGGCCAACGCGATCGGGTTTGGGTGTGGGGCAGCGGGTGTTGGTTGTGCGGGGTGGTTGAATGCGACGGGGCCAGTGGCGGCGGGCACGCTGAACGGGGTGCCCAATGGGTTTGCGTTTTCGGCGGCCCAACCGGGGGCGATTGTGAATGCGGGGAATTTGGCGGTCAATGCGGGGCGATCGCTCATGTTATTGGGGGGCACGGTTGTGAATACGGGCCAGTTGACCGCCCCCGATGGCCAGGTGGTGGTGGCCGCAGTGCCCGGAGAAAATTTTGTGCGACTGAGCCAACCGGGTAATTTGCTGAGTTTGGAATTTCAACCGCTGGCCCCAAATTCGGCGATCGCGCCCCTCGCAGCGATGGCCCCAACGCTATCGGAACTGCTCACCGGGGGCAATTTGCCTAATGCCACGGGGTTAACGGTGAATGCGAACGGAACAGTGACGCTGACCAGTGCCAGGGTTACGATTCCAACCAGCCCAGGAACGGCGATCGCCAGTGGCGCGATCAATACGGCGGGCGTGACCGGGGGGGCAGTGGCTGTCTTGGGCGATCGGGTGGGGTTGGTCAACAGCACCATCACTGCAACCGGTACGAATGGGGGCGGCTCGGTGTTTATTGGCGGCGACTATCAGGGCCAGGGCACTCTCCCAACGGCGAGCCAAACTTTTTTTAGCCAAACCTCTTTGGTAGACGCAAGCGCGACTCAAACGGGCCAGGGTGGGAAGGTTATTGTCTGGGCTGACAAAAATACTGACTTTTTCGGCACGATCAAAGCGCAAGGCGGTGCAATTAGTGGGAATGGCGGCTTTGTCGAAGTGTCGGGGAAGGAAACGTTGCAGTTTCGGGGTACCGCGAATACCAAAGCCACAAATGGGAGCGATGGCACGTTATTACTTGACCCGACTAATATCACCATCATCACCGGGTCGGGTGGTGCGAATGACATTGAAATCAGTGATGGGGAAATTTTGGCAGGTGACGGTGGCACGGCCTCCTTCACGATTTCGGAAGAGGCGCTGGAAGCGTTGGCTGGGGGCACGAATATAACGCTACAGGCCACGAACGACATCATTATTCAAGGGTTAGTGGGTGGCGCACTGACCTTTACCCAGGGGCCAGGTACGATTACCTTCCAGGCGGGCGGCGCGATCGCAATGCAGAACTTGAGTGATGCGATCGTGACTCAGGGGCGGGCTATTACCCTGACGGGCAGCACCATGAGCTTGGGGTCAATAGACACCTCTGCCCCGACTGGATTTGCAAATAATCCAGGGGGCAACATCACGTTAGCGGCGACGGGGAATATTACGACGGGTGATTTGATCGCAAATGGGTTTGGCTATTTTGGGACGACAACGGCGGGGGCGATTAGCGTGGTCAGTCAAACGGGGGCGATCGCCGTTGGGACGGTGCAAGCGACCGGGAATCCCACGACGGATGGCGGGCGAGTGAATGGCAACGCGGTGACGCTCCTGAGTAATGCTCCCAACGGTGGGGATATTCGCTTTAATTCCATCGATACCCGTGGTTTTAGTAGTGCCCCGGTGACAGGGCCGCAACCGCCGATTAACGGTGGGAATGTTGCTGTTGTCACGAAAGGGATTGTCCGTGGTGTTGGGCAAGTCGGAATTTCTGGAGTCACGATCGCCACGGGGGGCCTGTTTACGGGAAGTGATGGCACGGTTACCATTCAGCATGATGGTGGCCCGACGAACCAACCTTTTACGGTTGCGAATGGGCCAGTCACGGCAGTTAGCGGGAATGGGTTGCTGGGCACGATTAACCGTCGGAGTGAAATTATTGCTGGACAAACCTTTGATTTTCCGGGGAGTCCATTTGTCTCAGGGAGCGGGGGAACCCAAATCACATACATTAACAACGCGCCGACCCTCGCGCCGATTCCGCCGTTACCCCCGATCGCGCCGGGGACAACGGTGACTACAACTGCTGCCGCTTTGGGCTTAATCATTGGCGATTTGAATGCCGACAATCCTTTGTTTGTGCGCGTGGTGGCGATCGCGCCGGGGGCCGTGTTGCGGGTCAACGGAGTGGAGGCTGGGCCGGGAACGTTGATGCCTGCCGATGCCACCCTGGAGTACATTCCCCCCCCTGGTTTTGTGGGCCTGTTAGCAGCGGCATTTACCCTGACCGTTGATGATCGATTGTCTACTTCGGCACCGCAGCCTGTGGCCCTCAAAATTGTGGCTTTCCCCGGCCAGCCCCTCGATCCCAAGACTGATGAAATGCCAATGTCCTTCCCCAATCCCTGTGTGTTAACGGCATGCCGACCGCCCACAGTGGATTTTCCAAGCGTGGTAACGGTTCCCGCCTTTGAGTTTGAAACAGAAAGCCCCGAAGCGCGATTTACCAATGACTTTGTGGCCTATTTGGGGCTAGACCCGATTCCCCCCCCCAATCTGGATGAGCAACGGGATATTGCGCAAACTATCGAGCGGGAAACGGGGGCAAAACCCGCTTTTGTTTACATCAGTTTTGTGCCCGCTTCGTTGCAGGCAGGGGGCAATTTGGTGGCCGCAGGCGATGGCGCGGCGATCGCCAATCTGGAGCGGGATAGTGATCAGTTGGAAATTGTGGTGATTACCGGGCAGGGGAATCCGATTCGGCGGCGAGTTCCGGTGACGCGGGCAGAGGTGATGGCGGTGGCGGACAAATTCCGCACGGAGGTTTCTGATCCGCGTAAAACCCGGACGATTGGGTATTTGCCCCTGGCCCAACAACTGCATGAGTGGATGGTTGCCCCGATTCAGCCGACGTTGGTGGAACGGAAGATCACCAATTTGGTGTTTTTGATGGCGGCGGGTTTGCGATCGCTGCCAATGGCGGCTTTGCACGATGGGAACCAGTTTTTGGTTGAGCGTTATAGCGTGGGCCTGATGCCCAGCCTCAGTTTGACGGATACGCGCTATCAAGATATTCGCGATGCCCAAGTGCTGACTTTAGGAATTTCCCAAAGTACCCAAGGGCAGCCGCCCCTGCCTTCTGTCTTGACCGAGGTTTCAACGTTGGTCAATTCTCTGTGGTCGGGCCAGTCTTATTTGAACAATGCGGTCACCCTCGAGACGCTCAAAGCCGCCCGTCAAAGCCGTCCCTATGGCATTGTGCACATGGCTACCCATGCTGACTTTTTGCCGGGTAATTTGACCAACTCTTATATTCAACTGTGGGATGAAAAACTACGGCTTGATCAGATTCGAGAACTGGGGTGGAGTAATCCTCAGGTGCAGTTGTTGGTATTGAGTGCGTGTGCGACGGCGTTGGGCGATCGCGAAGCGGAGTTGGGCTTTGGGGGGTTGGCGGTGCAGGCTGGGGTGAAATCTGCGGTGGCGAGTTTGTGGTCGGTGGATGATGTGGCCACGGCAGCCTTGATCACTCGGTTTTACAAAGAGCTTAAAACGGCCCCGATTAAAGCCGAAGCCCTCCGCCAAGCGCAGATCGCGTTGTTAAAGGGGCAAGTCTATGTCCAAGAGCAACAAATCTTTGGGGTGGAAACCCGTGGCTTGCCGTTGCCGGAGGATGCGGCGATCGGGTCGGATAAAAACCTGACTCATCCCTTTTTCTGGTCGGCGTTTACGATGATTGGCAATCCCTGGTAAGCCTACCCAGAGGGCGCGATCGCCCTTGCTTCAGCCTGTTGCAGGAATCGGGGGAAATTGTTTGAGCACTTGCTTGAGGTATTGCCCTGTGTAGGAAGTGGGATGGTCGGCGACCAGTTCCGGGGGGCCAACCGCGATGATTTCGCCCCCGCGATCGCCCCCTTCTGGCCCCAGATCAATCAACCAGTCCGCACACCGGATTACATCCAAATTGTGCTCAATCACCAAAATGGAGTTGCCCTTGTCCACCAACCGCTGCATCACATCTAGCAACTTGTGCACGTCATAAAAGGACAGGCCCGTGGTCGGTTCGTCGATCAAATACAGGGTTTTACCCGTCGCCCGTCGGGATAACTCCGTCGCCAACTTTACCCGTTGGGCCTCTCCCCCAGACAAGGTGGGAGCCGTTTGCCCCAAGCGCACATAACCCAGCCCCACATCGACTAAGGTTTGCAGCCGAGCCGCAGCCTGGGGAATGTTTTGGCAAAAGTCCAGGGCTTCTTCGACGGTCATGTTCAACACATCGGCAATGGATTTGCCTTTGAATTTCACCTGCAAGGTTTCCCGGTTGTAGCGTGCGCCTTTGCAAACCTCGCATTGCACGTAAACATCCGGCAAAAAGTTCATCTCAATGACGTTGACCCCCTGGCCAGAACAGGCTTCGCAACGGCCCCCTTTCACATTGAAGGAAAAGCGGCCCGGTTTGTAGCCTCTGGCTTTTGCTTCGATGGTCTCTGCGAACACATCCCGAATAATGTCAAAAACTCCGGTGTAGGTGGCAGGGTTGGAGCGGGGTGTGCGGCCAATGGGCGACTGGTCAATCACAATCACTTTGTCGAGGGCGTTCAGTCCTTCGATGGTGCCTAGTTCCTTGGGCATGGGAATTTTGCTGCCAAAGTGGTGGCGCAAGGCGGGATAGAGCAGTTCGTTAATGAGGGTGGATTTGCCCGAACCAGATACCCCGGTGACACACACTAATTTGCCGAGGGGAATTTCCACATCGACATTTTGGAGGTTATTCCGGTAGGCGTTTTTGATGCGGATCGATCGCCCGTTGCCTTCGCGCCGTTCCCCTGGGGTGGCGATCGCCCGTCGGCCTGACAAATAGGCTCCGGTGAGCGACTCTGGCGAGTTGAGAATGGCATCCAAGTCACCCTGCGCCACGATTGTCCCCCCGTGAATTCCGGCACCGGGGCCAATATCGACTAGATGATCTGCTGCCCGAATGGTTTCTTCATCATGCTCGACAACGATGAGCGTGTTGCCTAAATCTCGGAGTTTGGTGAGGGTATTGAGGAGGCGAGTATTGTCCCGTTGATGGAGGCCAATGCTGGGTTCGTCCAGCACGTACAGCACGCCCGTTAACCCGGCCCCAATTTGGGTCGCGAGCCGAATGCGTTGGGCCTCGCCGCCGGAAAGGGTCATGGCGGGGCGATCGAGGGTGAGATAGTCCAATCCCACATCCAACAAAAACTGGAGACGGGCTTTGATCTCCCGCAGGACAAGATCGCCGATTTGCGCTTGGCGGGGACTGAGTTCTAAGCTGTTGACTCGCTCCAGGCAATCTCGAATGGAGACCCCAACCAAATCAGTCAGCCGAAATTGGCCGAGCCGTACTGCCTGGGCTTCGGGCCGGAGGCGTTTGCCGTTGCATTCTTCGCACCGTTGGTCTACCAGGTATTGTTCGAGTTTTTGCTTGTAGGTGTCGGAGTTGGCTTCCCGATACTGTCGTTCCAGCATGGGCAAAGCGCCTTCGTATTTGCGGTTGTAGCCTTTGCTGTCGCGATAACGGGAATCGACGTTAATCCAAATAGGGTCTTTGGAGCCGTGGAGGAGGATGTGCTGGTGTTCTTTGCTGAGCTGGTTCCAGGGGGTTTGAATGTCAAATCCGAAGGCTTCGGCGACGCTACACAGTAAAGAGAGATAGTAGGTGTTGTCTTTGTCTGACCAGGGGGCGATCGCGGCGTAGACGGGTAATTCGGGCTTAGGAATAACCAATTCGGCGGCAAATTTGCGGTGACTGCCGAGACCGTGACAGGCGGGGCAGGCCCCGTAGGGCGAGTTGAAGGAAAAGAGCCGGGGGGATAACTCTTCCATGACTGCGCCATGTTCGGGGCAGGCAAAGTTTTCGGAAAAGACGAGGGTACTGGGCAGGTTGGATTCAAGACCGTTGGGGTGTTCGCCGTTGTTCTCTGCGGTTTGACCGTAGGCTCCGCCTTTTTCTGCCACTTTCCGCGATCGCCCAAGGGGTAACTCCACCACGTTATTGGGCGGGGCGGTGGGTTCGGTGGCGGTGTCTTGCAAAATGTCGATGATGGCAATGCCGCCGGAATGCTTGAGGCAAGTGGCGAGGGAATCGGCAAGGCGTTCTTCGAGTCCGGGCTTTTTGACCAGGCGATCGACCACAATTTCAATGGTGTGGGCCTGATTTTTGTCGAGTTCGATCGCGTCACTGAGTTCGCGCACTTCGCCATCAATCTTGACGCGGACAAAGCCCTCGGCACTGAGGCCAGATAACAGTTTTTTGTGGGTGCCTTTTTTGCCTCGCACGACGGGCGCAAGGATCTGAAAGCGGGTGCGATCGGGTAAATCCATCACCCGATCGCTCATTTGGTCAATGGTTTGGGGGGAAATGGAGCGATCGCAATGGGGGCAGTGGGGTTCCCCGGCCCGCCCAAACAGCAATCGCAAATAGTCATAGATTTCGGTGACGGTTCCTACCGTTGACCGGGGGTTATGGGAGGTCGATTTTTGGTCGATGGAAATGGCCGGACTGAGCCCCTCGATCGCGTCTACATCGGGTTTATCCACCTGGCCCAAAAACTGCCGTGCATAAGCACTCAGGGATTCTACGTAGCGCCGTTGCCCTTCGGCAAAGATGGTGTCAAACGCCAGGGATGATTTGCCCGATCCCGAAACCCCCGTGAAAACCACGAGACTATCGCGCGGAATTTCAAGATCAACATTTTTCAGGTTGTGTTGCCTCGCGCCCCGGACTCGGATCGTGCTTTGCAGCGAAGGTGGCTGCGATCGCTGACCATTCTGGCCAGAAAGCTTGGCCTGCCTAGCTGAACTCGTGCGCCCGTTGCGGCTTTGTGACATGGGAAGCTGGGGATACATTCCTTAACGATCCTAACGATTCTATCGCTTCCATTGAGGGTTATGGCTGCTTCCTCCCGCTAAAATTTGCGTGGCCTCGTGCGATGTGGCCCTGGTGCCTATTGGCGGGGTGGGCTGTTGGGGCGCAGGGGCCGGGGTACCCCCAGGGGATTAGACTGGCAGGTTAATGTTGATTTGGGCTTTGAGATGGCGTTTTAGCCGTTTGTAGTCGGCGATCGCGGGTTGAAAATCCCCTTTCAAGGCGACGGCGTGTTCAAAGGAGGTTAACGCCTCTGGATACTGCTGCAACTCGACCAAGGCCCGTCCTCGCCAATACCAGGCGAGGTGGTGATCGGACTGAATGCGTGTCGCCCGATCAAAGGCGGCGATCGCCTCCGTAAATTTGCGTAACCGGAACAGGCACCCGCCTAAGCTACCCCACAAATCGGCGCTGTTTTCGGTCAATTGCAAGGCCGCTTGGTAGGCTTTTGCAGCTTCTTGCGGTCGGCCCAAGGAGTTGAGAATATTCCCCCGCCACCGCCACAAATCTGTATGGTTGGGCCATTGCTTAAGGGCTTGATCAAGCACCGCCAGGGCTTCGGGGTAGCGTTGCTGGTGGTAGAGTTTCCGGCCTCGTGCCAGTCCTGCTTCTGCTGCGGCATCGCCGGATTCCGCTATTGCCGTGGTGACGAGGGGGCGTGTCACTTCTGTGAGGGGAGCCATTGGCGCAGGGGGGGCTGGCAATGGGGCGGTGATGGCTGTGGTTTCGGCCCTGGCAATGTTGGTGGCTTCTGGCTCTCGGCTCAGGGCGTTAATCTGGGTGATTTCCAGGAGAATCTGTTGATCCAGGCTGGTTTCTTCGGTGGTCACCGTAGGGAGGTGGGCGACGGTATGGCCTTCTGGTTGCTCGGCCTCCGCGTGGGGGGCTTGAGTGTAGCGGTCGATCGCCGCTCGCAGGCGCGATCGCTCAGACCGTGCGCTGGAAGGTTGGGCCAAGCGTTCTGAGAAGACGGTATCGTCGTCATCTTCGCCGTTGGCTGGCGCTAACATCCGATGCTGGAGTTGTTTGAGGATGCGGGCACGTCCGGCGATCGCCGCTTGAAAGTCGCTCTTGAGCTGAATCACCCGGTCGTAGCAGGCGATCGCCTCTTCAAAGCGTTCTAATTTTTCGAGCAATTTGCCGCGATCGTGCCAGGCCCAATAATTCTCTGGTTGCAACTGCACGACCCGATGATAGGCAGACAGGGCGGCCTCGAGCTGATTTTGTTGCTCATACAAACCAGCTTGTTTGAACCAGGCCAATTGATCATCGGGTTGAATGTCCAAAACCCGTTGGTAAGCGGTGATCGCCTCATTATACCGACGCAAATTCTCCAAGGCCATGCCCCGCATAAACCAGGCCAACCCATCGTCTGGATTTTGCTCAATCGCCCGATCGCAGGAAACCAATGCTTCATCGTAATGCTGCAAGTGATATAGGGTATCGACCTGCTTGAGTTGACTTAACAAGCGTTTCCGGTTTTCAATCGCCAGTTGGAAATCGGGTTTTAACTGCACCGCCCGGTCAAATGACGCGATCGCCGCTTCATAGCGCTCCAACCCTTCTAAGGTCAAGCCGCGATCGTGCCAAGCCCAGTAATTTTCGGGTTGCAGTTGCACCACCTGTTCAAACGCCTCAAACGCCTCGGCATAGCGCTGGAGTTGGGCGTAGGCCGTGCCCTGCTTGTACCAGGCAAGATAATCCTGCGGGCAAAGTTTTAATACGTGGTCGTAAGACGAAATGGCATCCTCGTAAAATTGCAGATGCTCTAAGGCCATGCCGCGTTTAAACCAGGCGGCATAGTCGTCTGGATTAGCCTGCACAACTTTGTTATAGGCGGTGATGGCTTCGCGATAGCGCTGCTGGCCAAACAAATCATCGCCCCGTTCCAACCAGGCTAAATACCCATCATCGGTGCTGGTTTTGAGTTCGGTTAACAGGTGGCTGACTGAGGTGTTCCCTGTGAGCGATCGCAACTCTTTCAGCGCCTCGCCGGCGTTTTCGTGGCGTTGCCGGAAATCATAACGCACCATGCGGTCTAGAAAATCGGCCAGTTCAGGACTAATGACCGCGCGATCGCGCCACAAAATTTCGCTACTACGGGGGTCGGTGGGTAACTTTTTCAGGTACAGCCCCGTCAGACATTGGATAGCCAAAACCCCAACGGCATAAATATCACTGGCGAAGCGGGGCATCCCGGCGAGTTGCTCATTGGGCATATAAATCGACGACCCCACGGCAACAGTCACCGTCATATTCTCGGCGGCTTCGTCTGCGGCTAGGCCAATTTGTTTCACTGCGCCAAAATCAATTAGCACTAAGTGGCGATCGCTAGCCCGCCGAATTAAATTTGACGGCTTAATATCCCGGTGAATAACATTTTGTTGATGAACGAATTCGAGGGCTGTCAAAATATCTTGTAAAAGAGGAATAATTTCCGCTTCATTGAACGGGCCGCGATTTTTTACTTCCTCACTAAAAACAGTGCCGTCAATAAATTCTTGAACTAAAAAAAAGTCGCAATTTTCTTCGAAGTGAGCAAATAAACGGGGAATCTGCTCATGGTCACCCAGGCTATACAACACTTCCGCTTCAGTATCAAAAAGTCGGCGGGCAGCCTGGAGGGATTCATCATCCGTTTTTTTGGGCTGAAGCTGTTTCACCACACAGTTGGGTTGTCCTGGTAGATGGCGATCGTGGGCTAGATAGGTTTGTCCGAAACCGCCGCCGCCCAAGTGTTTGATAATCTCGTAGCGGCCCCCGAGGATTGTACCTAGCATAAATTCAGGAACTCTCTGATTTGACAAATGGCGGAACAATCTGATTGGTTTTGGTTCAAGGGATTGACTCGTCAGTGTCCTATCCGTATAAACAGCAGGAGCCATAATGGTCAGCTCAAACCAATATTTTTATTAAAAAAAACCTTAAGTTTGAATGTCAGGTTCCGTTATAGCGAAAAAAACTTAACAATGTATTGCTGACGGACGAACCCTGGGGGCAAAACGGACTGCCACAGTGGGTGTAATCCCAAGATTGCAACAAAATGACTTAATTTGGCTCCGAAAAATTACTCAGCTTTCTCAGCGCAAGACGCTAACTAAAACCTCATGGTTCCAGTGTTGTTTGAAGTTTCCGTAAAGATTGTTGGTTCTCGGTGCTCTCCGCGTCTCCGCAGATAGACGGAAGGGCAAATCTCCGATATAACAAAACTAGCAACTGTTATTCTTGCTACTACAAAAGTCCTACGCTTGATCGGTGTTAACTTATTTGAATTGGTTCGCAACCACCTCCTCTGTACTCTTCTTGTCAGCTAACTCTTCAGTGTTTTGGGGTGCCTTAGTAGTAGGGGTGTAGCAGCTTGCGTTGATTCAGAATTTGGGTGATGTTGTTGAAACACTGGTATCGGTTACTGGGCCAAACTTGGATTGGCTTTCGTTGGCGATCGCGAACTTTGGCTCAGGTCGGTGGTAGCGCTCTGCGCTTTGAGTTCTATCAGGTGTGCAAGGAAGCTGCCAAGCGTGGCGCTGGTATGGTGGACGCAAGCCACTGCCTTGGGCTGAGACAAGCTCTCGTGGGTTAGCGGCTAGGGCTTGAGTTGTCCGGGCTGAGTCATTGGCCTGGGTGGCGTTCGTCTTGCGTGCCCTCCATCTGATGGGGAGCGGCCAGCTAAGGTGTTTAGAGGTTTTGGGCAAACAATGCCGTTGACCAGACGCTGGCTTTGGGCCAAAAGGTTAGCTCTGCCATGAGCCGAGATTTTCTCAACGCAATTGCATGTGTTCCTGTTGTGGCCAGCTTGGTGATATCCCGACTGGTTCGCTTGTTCTTTACAAAGAAAATTATAGTGTTAGGGTAGCTGAGATGTTAGAGCCGTTCGTTGCACACTCACTTCGTCCAGAGCCTCAGATTACGACGGAGGGTGGTTTACTCCAAGCGGGGCCACTGGAGCTTCCGGAGGCGAACTGGGCTGGGGAACTGTGTTGTCGATCATCGGCGATCGCGGAGCCAGAACGACCCAGTGCCCATTCCCACGGTTTGGAGCCGCAACCGCAGGAGGCTTCGCCAGATGCACTAACCTCGACTGGGTTCGAGGCTGGTGGGTCAGGGCGCGATCGCACGCTGGTGGTTCCCTCCCTGGGCGCAACCATTCCGTCGCGGCCTCTCCCTACTCCGATTTCACCTCCCCAAACGCCGCCGCTAACCCCGATTGCTGGGGGCGTCGCTATCACAAATCTACAATTCAGCGGGTTAGAGGGAGACCAGGGGATTTTTCAGATCAAACTGGCCCAAGCGCCCACAACCTCAGTGACGGTCTCTTTCACATCGGGGGACTTTTTGGTTGTCGATGCTGACAACAGTGTGGCGAACGGGATGCAAAGTAGTCTCACCTTCACTGCCCAAAATTGGGATAGTTACCAGACAGTTCGGTTTTGGGCGGAGAAGGATGGGGTCGCCACTGACCGCACAACGGGCAACGCGATCGCCTATACCTTGGCGGGTGGTGTGACCAGCAGCGGCAGTTATGACTTGGGGGTCATTACGAATACGTATGCGCCTGATTTGAATAAATTTGATATTACCCTTGATTTTCGAACCGATGCGCTGGGGTTTTGGACGGCAGCCCGGCAGGCGATCGCCCAAAAAGCCGCAGACGATTGGGCGGAACGCATTGCAAACGAGTGGACTGGGCTGCAACTCAACCAAGTGATTCAGCCCATTGGCAATGATGGTAACTACACCACCCAAAACTTCAACCTCAAAGCCTACGTGGACGATTTATTAGTGGTGGTCGGTTCTATCGATACCCAGGGTGGGGCCGGCGGCTATGGCAGCCCGGTGTATGAAGTGGGTGGGTGGTTTGGTTCACCGCAACTGCAAACCCGCTTAGGGCAAATTGCCATTGATCTTAGTATTACGGATGAGGATGACCTGTATAACCTGTTTTCCCATGAACTGGGCCATGTCCTCGGTTTGATTGGCTATAACTGGGAAGGCTACTTGCAGCAAGATCTGAGCAGCCCTCAAACCGCTGTCTTCAAAGGAGCTTATGCCACCGCTGCCAACAACGGTAACTTTATTCCGTTGCAATCACAGGATGGCCCCAATCCAATTACCAATACTTATGACTATTGGCATCCAGCCGCTTCTGTTACCTCCATCATGTCCTACAACTGGTTGTATACAGTGTCAGGGCCAACGGAAATCGACTACGCGATGTTGGCTGATAGTGGTTATCTCGTCTACGGTATCAACCAACCCTATCCCACGGTGCCCACAGGGGCGATCGCGGCGGGGGACGAGCTTACTCCGCCCGTGGCTACACCACTGCCCACAGATGCTTCAACGACAGCACTTTCAACCCCAGAACCTTCAGCCACGGAGTCTCCAACCCCGGAACTATTGATAACAGAACCGTTATCAACCCCGGAACCGTTGTTAACAGATTTGGAACCAGTCGGTACCGCGGCTTAGGACAGGGGGAGCGGCCTGGGCCTTTTCCCTCTGGGCCTGGGCTTTTGGAAGCCAGGGATTCGCTGAGGCCGCCAGTTCTGTATTGGGGCAGTTTTCCTCCCCAGGGCTGGGCAGAGAATTCTGAATCCAAGGAGTTGAGCTGCGGCGAACCTGGCCTCTTTCCCTAAATCTAGAGAAACACAGCCAGCTAAAATCGCGATCGGGAATGCTTAGACCCCTGACCTCTCTAGGCTGGATGATTCAAGAGCAGCTTACCTTGGTCAAGGCAATGACCAGGGGTGCCCCGACCACCAGCACACAGACTGTTGCAACCCATAGACTGTTTGCTCAAGCTGGGTATGGCTTAGGGGCACATGAGTTTGAGTAGGGGGCTAGGTAGCATGAATTATGTAAGCTGGCGCAAAACTTCGGTTTGACACCTTAGGTTGGAGCCTTTAGCTTTGCAACTTTAAATTTGGAACCAAGGCATCGCCAGAGGCTCTTATTGCAATTAGCACATGAAACCCCTGGTTCTTTGCCGTTAGTTGCTTGCAGTTGTATCGGGTGCTAAAACCTCGACTCGGACTGGGGCAATGCCCGATTGTACGAGACCGAGTACCCGTGCTGCCCCCGCCGAGAGATCAATGACGCGGTTGCCGTGAAAAGGGCCGCGATCGTTGATTTTGACGACGACGGATTGGCCATTGTCCAAATTGGTCACCACCACGCGTGTCCCAAAGGGCAATGTCCGGTGGGCCGCAGTCATGGCGTGTTGGTTAAAAATTTCACCACTAGCGCTCCGGTTACCGTGGAAGCCAGGGCCATACCAGGAGGCAAACCCGGTCATTGTGCGTTGGATAATGCCACTGAACGCCAATTGAGGATCAAAGGCAGCTTTCCCTGCGATCGCATTCAACGGAGCTGCATCTCCAAACAAACGGCGCAAGCGATTAGTGGCCTGCAATGCATCATGCTCCAGGTTGTGGGTTGTGTCAGGCAGGATAGTGTCACTATCGATCGCTGTAATTTCGACCTTACTCGCTTTAATCAAGTAGCGACCACTTGCAGTCCCAGTCGCCTGTTCCCACTCCAGCGTGATGTCTTTGCCATTCACATCGTCGCGATAAAGTTGGTTAATCTTGGCGGCCACAGCGGTTGCTCTGGCGGTTGGGTCACTATCAGTTGTAGCCAGTTCGGGTTCGGGAACTTTGTCGCTGAACTCTGCGTCAAGCGCACTGGAAATCCCGTCTGAAGTCTTTAAAAAAGTTGAATGCTTTTGGAGTGAGCTTGTAGAAAGACTACGGCTGTCTTCTACTGTATTATCAAGAGCTTTAGTGCGTGCTGACGCTGGCTTATTGACTTGGACATCGGACAGTTGGGTGCCTAGCTTGGTGGAAGATTCCGCCGCAGCCTCGTTCGCAACAAAAGTTAGAATCGGAATATTGCGAACATAGAGTGTTGCCGCTTTGCGCCCAGATTGTTGATGCGCGTAGACTTTGGCAATGGTCTTAGCTGCTGTTCCAGCGCTGAGAGGGTTTTTTTGTTCCCCAACCTTTTCAATCGGGCTCAGCGGTGGCTGGCGTTTGCCAGTAGCGGTCTTGGTCGGTTGAGACAGGGCTAAAGTTTGGTCGGTTTCAGCCCCTTGCTTTTCCGTGACTGACTGGTTAGCGTTCTGAGGTTTGCCTTCAGAGTAACTCGCGTTGCCAGTGGTGAGTGTCCCAAGAGTCGCAATCAACAAAGAGACAGCAAGACTGTTAACAAATTTTTGGTTCATAAGCTATTGCATGAGAAGCACTTCAAGGGGGTTGAAATTCGGCAAGGGATCGAAGCGTTGCTCAGGTCTGAGCATGGCTATGATCGAGCCTTGGCTGATGAATTAACCCGTAGTCGTTCCGTGTTCACTCCATTCATCTTGAAACTGCAACAGAATATCACGAAGTTTTTGGGTTGGGGATCAGGGATCTGAAGAAAGGCGAATCAGTGTTAAGCAGTGTAAAACGAGGCTTGACGGGCAAAACCCTTAACAGCAGGTTGTTTTTGCGATTTAGTGATCCCCGATTTTTTAGCTCAGCTTCATGAAAAATTCATGGAAGCTTTACAATTTCCTGGTTTCAAACGGGGGCAAATTGCGCGTGGCCGAAGTCATTGTCGAAGTGGGTGAGTTTGGTGCAATGAGAGGGAGTACAATGACACGGCAGATGCTGGAGTGCTCAGGATGGAGTACAAAGATGCAGGGGTTGACGTAGAGGCGGGACGCGCGTTTGTCAACCGCATTCGGCAGATGGTGGAGAGCACCAGACGGCCTGAAGTATTGAGTGGGCTGGGCGGCTTTAGTGGGCTGTTTCGTCTGCCATCGGGTTATCAGGAGCCAATTTTGGTGGCGGGTACGGATGGCGTGGGAACGAAGCTGAAGTTGGCCCATACGTTGCAATGCCACGATACGGTTGGGATTGATCTGGTCGCGATGTGCGTGAATGATGTGCTGACCTGCGGGGCAGAGCCTTTGTTTTTTCTGGACTATTTGGCGACGGGCCAGTTGGATGAGGCCCAGTTGGCGGCGGTGGTGGCTGGCATTACAGAGGGCTGTCGCCAGTCGGGCTGTGCTTTGTTGGGGGGGGAAACGGCGGAGATGCCGGGGTTCTACCAACCAGGTGAATACGACTTGGCGGGGTTTTGTGTGGGTGTGGTGGAACGCAGCCAGGTTTTGGATGGGACGCAGGTGCAGATCGGGGATGTGGCGATCGCGCTGGCGAGCCGTGGGGTGCACAGTAATGGGTTTAGCCTGGTGCGCAAGATTTTGGGCGATCGCGCTATTGGCCTGGATGATCGGTTGGCTGTGTTCGATGGCAAAACGGTGGGTGAGGTGTTGTTAACTCCGACCCAAATCTATGTAACACCAGTTTTGGCGGCACGGCGATCGGGCCTCCCCATTCATGGGATGGCGCACATTACCGGCGGTGGCTTGCCAGAGAATTTGCCGCGTTGTTTGGGGGCTGGGCAAGCTGTGCGGATTGACCCAACGGCGTGGCCTGTACCGGAGTTATTTCGGTGGTTGCAGGCCGAGGGCCAGGTGAGCGACGGCGGTATGTTCAACACCTTTAATATGGGAGTTGGCTTTGTGGTGTTGGTGCCACCGGAGCAGGCGGAAACAGCCCTCCAACTGTTTGGTGCGCAGGGGCTGGCGGCTGATGCGATCGGGGAAGTCGTCGCTGGAGCGGGTGAACTTATTGGATTGCCGGAGATGTAGCGTGCCGCGACCGCGTAAACAATTTGGACAACATTGGCTCCGGAGTGAAAAGGCTCTGGGGCGGATTGTGGCTGCTGCTGATTTGCAAAAGCCGGATGATCAGGGCTGTGGTGGCGATCGCGTCTTAGAGATTGGGCCGGGGACAGGAATCCTCACGCGCCAATTGTTAGCCAAGGCCGCGACTGTTGTGGCGGTTGAAGTTGATCGGGATTTATGTCAGTCCTTAACCCAAAAATTTGGTAAGGCCGACAATTTCTTGTTACTTCAAGGGGATTTTTTAGCCCTAGATTTACCCGCTTTATTGACACCTTTTCCCCCGTTTCAACAGCCGAATAAGGTTGTTGCCAATATCCCTTACAACATCACTGGGCCAATTTTAGAAAAACTGTTGGGAACGATTGGTTCACCAAATATTGATACCTTTGAGGCAATTGTTTTATTAGTCCAACGGGAAGTGGCCTTGCGGCTGAAAGCTAATCCGGGTTCGCGCCATTTTGGGGCGCTCTCAGTGCGGGTGCAATATTTGGCTGATTGTGAGTTTGTTTGCGATGTGCCAGCCAGTGCGTTTTATCCGCCGCCTAAGGTGGATTCAGCAGTGATTTGTTTGCGGCCACGAGCGATCGCCATTCCGGCAGAACAACCGAAACGTTTGGAACAACTGATTCGGCTTGGGTTTAGTAGCAAACGCAAAATGCTGCGTAATAATTTGCAATCCATCATTGAGCGTGAGCAACTCAATCAAGTCTTAGAAGAATTAAATATTAATCCCCAAGCGCGGGCGGAAGATCTGAGTGTACAGCAGTGGGTACAGTTTAGTAATCGACTGGGGCGCGATCGCAATGCCAACGATACGGTGTAACTCAACCTAAACCAGTAAAAGCGTAATGGCAAATGGGATAGATAAATACGGTGTGGCTCGTCTCAGTTATGTGGATTATTGTTGGTTAATTCGTTAAATCACTAATGCGTACTTATTCTTTAATTGCTCCCGCCAAAATCAACTTATACCTGGAAATTTTGGGCGATCGCCCCGATGGTTTTCACGAATTAGTCATGGTGATGCAAAGTGTTGGTCTGGCGGATCAAATTGATCTGCGGGCAAATGGTACAGATCTTTTTCGCTTACATTGCGACGATCCTCAAGTTCCCAAAGACCCAAGTAATTTGGCTTATCGGGCTGCCGAACTCATGCAGCAACAGTTTCCTGATGCCTTTGCTCGGTACGGTGGGGCAGAAATTACAATTCACAAACGAATTCCGATTGGTGCTGGCCTTGCGGGTGGCTCGGCTAATGCGGCGGCTGTTTTAGTCGGGCTTGATTTGCTGTGGGAATTAGGATTAACCCAATCTGAGTTGCAAGAGTTGGCGGCGATGATTGGCTCTGATATTCCTTTTTGTGTTGCGGGTGGAACGGCTTTAGCGACTGGACGCGGCGAAAAATTAGCACCCTTAGTATCCCTTGATCAGCTCTATGTTGTTTTGGCGAAGTATCGCAGTTTATCCGTTTCAACCCCCTGGGCTTATAAGACCTATCGGCAACAATTTGGTCATGCTTATTTATCCGCTCCTGCTGATTTAGAACAGCGGTTACAACAAGTTCACTCTGGCCCAATGATTCATGCGATCGCCCACCAAAATGAGGGTGAAATTGGGAAGCTACTCTACAACGATTTGGAAAAAGTAGTATTACCAGAACATCCCAAAGTTACCGCTGTCAAGGAACAGTTTTTATCACTGCAACCGTTGGGGGCAATGATGTCTGGATCGGGGCCAACCGTCTTTGCGCTCACCAAAACACTGGAGCAAGCGCAACATATTGAACAACAAATGCGGCAAGCCTTTCCAGATCCTGATTTGGAATTATGGGTTACGCAGTTTAACACTCACGGCATCCGAGTGATGGATTAAAGTTGAGGCCGATTTTAAATGAGCAACTCTTACGCTTAAGCCTCCGTGGTCAAACAAGATCAGGGCAACGAACGCACTCAAAAGATGTTAGGCCAGTGAAAAAAGATTAGGATAAAAAACTCGGGAGGATGGCACCTTGGCAAATTGCCCTCATCTCCCAGCCCCTTCTCCCCAGGGAGAAGGGAAGCCGGAGCGGCAGTCCCTCTACCCCAGGGAGAGGGATTTAGGGTGAGGGCGACAACCTGCTTGACTGACAAAACGGGAAGAGTGTGAAGGGAAAGCTAGGAGGGAAGCAG